>P_1C_Sed_2_UnCtyDRAFT_1000064_pt1 | contig 29603 bp, 25 predicted proteins | sample Pon1CUnioCityCA_4_FD_10229 | JGI IMG/M metagenome (IMG submission 10229) | reverse complement strand
GCTTGCTTCCGCCCGCATCGGCGCCGTCCACTCCGTGGTGTTCGGCGGGTTTGCGGCAAAGGAGCTGGCCACCCGGATCGACGATGCCATGCCCAAGGTTATCGTATCGGCCTCCTGCGGCATCGAGGGCCAGCGCATTATTGCCTACAAACCCCTTTTGGACGAAGCCATTGACATTGCCTCTGAGAAGCCCGCGTCCTGTATTATTTTCCAGCGTCCCCAGGCAGATGCTCCATTGAAGCCAGAGCGGGATATCTCCTGGCGCGAGGCCATGGCTTCTGCCCAACCCGCCGACTGCGTGCCAGTGGCTGCAACAGACCCCCTCTACATTCTGTATACCTCCGGCACCACCGGCCAGCCCAAGGGCGTTGTCCGGGACAACGGCGGGCATGCAGTGGCGCTCAAGTGGAGCATGAAAGCCATCTATGATATTGATGAAGATGATGTCTGGTGGGCTGCATCCGATGTCGGATGGGTGGTGGGCCATTCCTATATCGTCTACGCCCCGCTGTTTAAAGGCTGCACAACGGTGCTCTTCGAGGGAAAACCCGTCGGCACCCCGGATGCGGGAGTTTTCTGGCACATTATTGCCGAACACAAGGTCAAGTGCATGTTTACCGCCCCCACGGCCTACCGGGCCATACGACGGGAAGACCCCAACGCGCTTCTACTGAAACACCATGATCTCTCGCATTTCAAAATACTGTTCCTGGCCGGCGAGCGATCGGACCCTGCCACCATCCAGTGGTCTGAGAATCATTTGCGGGTGCCGGTCATTGACCACTGGTGGCAGACTGAAACCGGCTGGGCCATAGCGGCCAACTGTATGGGGCTTCAACCTTTCCCGGTAAAATACGGCTCACCCACCAAGGCCGTTCCCGGCTGGGATGTAAGGGTCCTCAATCCGGCCAACGAAGAACTCCCTCCCGGCGAAATCGGAGCCCTCTCCGTTAAACTGCCGCTGCCACCGGGGAGTTCGCCCACCCTTTGGCAGAACGACCAGCGCTTCATCGATGCCTATCTGGCGGAATATCCGGGCTACTATAAAACAGCGGATGCCGGCATGATCGATGAAGACGGCTACATATTTGTCATGAGCCGCACAGATGACATCATTAATGTGGCCGGCCACAGGCTGTCCACCGGAGCCATGGAGGAAGTCCTGGCGGCACACCCGGATGTTGCCGAATGTGCCGTGCTCGGAGTTGAAGACACCCTCAAGGGTCAGGTGCCCGTAGGGTTTCTGGTGTTAAATTCAGGTGTTACCAAGGATCCGGATAAGATTATCACCGAAGCGGTACGGCAAATCCGGGAGCAAATCGGACCGGTGGCTGCATTTAAGATGGCAACAGTAGTCAAACGCCTGCCAAAGACGCGCTCGGGGAAAATTCTTCGCGGCACCATCCAAAAAATTGCCGACAATCAAGAATTTAAAATCCCGGCTACCATTGATGATCCGGCAATACTTGAAGAAATAAAAACCGCCCTGGAAGGCATCGGCCTGGGGAAGGCCAGAGGCAAACCAGAATAACATTAGTACCTGTCAATTCAACGAACTGCTTCGGGCTTTTTTTAAGTGAGCATTCGGCTCACCCTGAAATTCCCTGAAAAAGAAAACCGGTATAGAAAGAACAGCCGTCGATGAAGCTAAAATCGCAATGGGCCGGGCTTTTAATACTGATCTGTGTGGCGCTCGCCGCTTTTGCCCTGGATCAATGGGGCAGGGACAGACAACCCGAGCATTACACGATCCATTTTAGAACCGGCACCGAGATTGAACCCGCTGAAAACGCTTTGATTGAAAAAATTGCAAGGCAGATGGTCGCCCAGGAGACCCGTGAAGCGATAATTGCCGGGCACACCGGCCCGCGCGGCGACAGCACCGCCAACCAGGCCCTCAGCAAGGAAAGGGCGGTGCACATAAAAACACTTCTGGTCGAAAAAGGCGTCTCCCCCGCCCGTATTAAAACCTTTGGACTCGGGGCGGCATCCCCCTTGGAAATAAACCCCGATGAAGGCCAGCGCTCCTACTATCAGCGGCTCAAAAGAGTCGAGGTCACACTGAAACATATATAAAAAATTAAGCGCAGGAGAAGATGCATGCGATTGAAACCCCTTTTTTTTATTTTCATCATTCTGTGCAGCGCGACGCCGGCCGGCGCCTTCGATTATCTGCCGGTACAATCAGCTGCTGAGGCCATTGAATCGCCAAAGATTAAAAGCTGCCGTGAGATGAAAACCCTGCATATCCCCATGCGTACATCCGGTGCGCATGTGGTGGCGCTGGATGCGAATGGCTATGAACTAAAGACAGCGCCCGGCAGCCTCTTCGCCAAACGCGGCCTTGATGTGGCGCTGGAACTAAAAAACAGCATTGTTTCACAGCTTAAAGATTACATGAACTGCAAGAGCCCCATTATGTGCGGCACACAAGGGATGCTCAATGCCGTTGCAGACCTCACCGAAGCGGACCAGCGCACCCAAATGGTGGCCATATACCAGCATGGCTGGTCCAACGGCGACTCGGCCCTGGTGGCCCGGCCGGGCATTCAATCGCCCGCGGACCTAAGCGGCGCAAAAATTATCACCCAGGCTTTTGGACCGCACCTGGAGTATCTGGGCCGCATAATTTCCGATGCCCGCCAATCCGTCCAGGAATCAGGGGGGCAATGGCAGACCCCGGAAATACTGCTGACGCAGGACTTGGTCGGATTCCAGGAGCAGACGCCGGGCAAAGCGTTTTATGAAGACAATACAGCGGACGCCGCCTTTGTTTTAATGCCCGATGCGCAGATTCTAACAAGCCGGGCAGAAGTTGGAACCGGGGCGGAGGGCTCGGTCAAGGGAGCGCAGATCCTGGTTTCGACAAAATCGGCATCCCGGGTTATGTCCGAAATATATGTCGTTCGAAAGGACTACTTCGAAGCCCACCGCGGCCAGATCCGGGAATTCGTTGAGGCAATGCTCAAGGCAGAAGAAAAAACACGTGAGAACGCAATTAAACTGTTGGTCGAATGGGATGCGGTGGGAAAACACCTCTTAAACGATGCCGGCGCCACCGAAGCGGCCAAAAACCTCTGGGGGAACTTCGAAACCGTTGGGCTGCGCGGCAATGCGGAATGGGCCGAAAAAGAGCATCCCCGCAGTTTTCTTTCAGTCAATAATAAAATCCAGGATTTCTTTGTGAAATTGGGCCTGATGCGCCAGGCCTATGCCTTTGCCATGGCGGATTGGGATTTTGCCGCCCTTTCAGGTGGGCTCTTCGATCAGCGAAGGGCTGATTTACCCGGGTTCGATGACAATCAAACCACCCGGGTGGTACAGGACCTGAAGAACCAGGGCGAACTGGACAAAAAAACACTGATTGATTTTGATATTCAGTTTAAACCCAATCAGCATACGTTTCCGATAGCCCAATACGAGGAAAAATTCAACAAGGTCATCGATCTCGCGGCGACCTATGGCGGCGCGGTGCTGACGGTGGAAGGGCACTCGGATCCACTGAATTTTTTAAAAAAGAAAGCGGGAGGGGCGCCTTCGCACCAGCTGCGCAGCATTCAACAAGCCGCCAGAAATCTGAGCATAAACCGTGCGATCAAGGTCAGAGATACGATTATTGATTTTGCCCGGCAAAAATCCATCACCCTTGATGAGTCGCAGTTTGTTGTTCTCGGACACGGCATTAGCGAACCAAAGACGGGCATGTGCGGCGGAGATCCCTGCCCTCCGAAAACGGAATCCGAATGGCTTTCCAATATGCGCGTCAATTTCCGGATTGTCCAGGTCGAAGCCGAATCTTCGGTATTTACCCCACCCAATACCTGGTAGAGAAGGAGAGTTGAAAATGAAACAAAGCTTGCTCATCCTGTCCTGCCTTGTTTGCCTTTGTCTGCTTTTGGGTTGCAGCGATACGCGAGATCAGCAGAGACAGGGACGAGATAAAAACGCAACCCCGCATTTTTCGGTATCCGATGCGAACCATGCCGTCTGGCCGTCTGCCGCCGGGGAACCGATCGAAGCCTTTGATGAACGCCTCACCCGAAAGAACTTCCTTGCTGTACTGGATATGAGCGGGTCCATGCGGGAGAACGATTGTTCCGGAAATTACCCGACAAAAGCCGATGCTGCCCGAGAAGCCCTGATCGCATGGCTTGAAAGTGTTCCCCGGCAAGCCAATGCAGGCCTGGTGGTTTTTTCAACGGGCCGGGTCAGGCTCAGGGTCCCCCTTGGCGTGGACAACCGGCGCAAGTTTAAAAAAGCCGTTATGGCCACCGCCCCCAGCGGCGGCACCCCATTGCGAAGCGCATTGGCCCTTGCCCACCAGGAATTGGAAAATCGGGCCCGTTACCAGAATGGCTATGGCGACTACCGGATGGTGGTTATCACGGACGGTCAGCACAGCGAGGGCGAAAACCCCCGCTCCGTGGTGGATGAAATACTGAACAACCCTGCCAATCCGGTCCAGATATACACCATTGGCTTTTGCATTAGCGATTCCGCCTTAAACCAGCCGGACCGCATTATCTATCAAAGCGCCAACAATCCTGAGGAACTCAGAAAGGGATTGGACCGGGTGCTCGCCGAATCAACCGATTTCAACACTGAGCTGATCAAGGAGTTTCAAAACGATGAACAATAAATGTTGCCGATTTAAAGGAAAAATGGTGACTCTCACCATAGCCTTCCTTTTAAGCCTTCTGCTTTGTAAAGGCGCCCTGGCCGGGAATTGGGAAAGGAATCCGGATCTGACCATCGGCTGGACGGCCTGGTCCGATGCGGAGGTTATCAGTAAAATGGCGGTCATTATTTTAAGCCGGGCGATGAACTATGACGTCGAGCTTACCCTGGCCGATATTTCCGTGCAATACCGAGGCGTTGCAGAAGGGGATCTTGACGCCATGCTAATGTCCTGGCAGCCCCGGACCCATGCCGAATACCTGGAACGCTACAAGGACCAGCTGGTGGACCTGGGCCCCCTGTACGAGAATACCACCCTTGGCCTGGTTGTTCCGGACTATATGGCCGAATCAGGGGTTAATTCCATTGCTGATCTGGCAAAGCCTGCGGTAAAGAATCGCTTCCAGGGTAAAATCCAGGGCATCGGGGCGACTGCCGGACTCATGAAACTGAGCCGGCAGGCACTTGATGCCTATCAACTCGATTACACGCTGGTCACCTCCAGTGGGCCGGCCATGGCCAAGCGTCTCGGAGAGGCCCTGCAAAATCAGAGTCCGATAGTTGCCACCGGATGGCGGCCCCATTGGATTTTTGCCGAATACCCGATCCAATATCTCCAAGACCCCAAAGGCATCTTTGAGAGCCGGGAGTCGGTCCACGCCATTGTCAGAAAAGGCTTTGCCGCGGAGTATCCGGAAGTAGCCGGGTTTTTGAGGCGAATGCATCTTGAACTCGATGAGCTCGAAAAACTCATGGTTAAGGCACGAAAAACCTCCCACACAGAAGCGATTCTGGAATGGATTGGAAACAACAGGGATCGGGTTAAATTCTGGATAAACGGTCAATAAGCGAAATATTGCCAATGATACCATCTGTTGCGTCCTATTTATCGGCGGCGCTTGCCTCCATTCTATTTCTGCTTTTTCATTACGGCCTTGTTTTCCCCGCCCGCAACGAGGCAATCAACCTGATGCTTGCGCTGGGGTTAGCCGCAGCCGCATATTTCGGCCTCCTGGCAGTATTGCCGAGAAAAAAAGCCCTGGAAGATGAACTTGCCGAGATGGAGGCATTTTCCGGGGTGCGGGCAACCGAAGCCGCCGTTTTAATTCGCTCCACCATGGAAAAAATTAACACCATCCGTGACCATGGCGGGCAATTAAATCCCGCGGTGAATGCCAGGATCGAGCGTATCGCCGATATTGCCGAGGCCATCGTCGAGGAATTCAAAACAGACCCTTCAGATATCAATCGATCCAAACACTTTCTGTATCATTATTTAGACGCAGCCATCGATATCATTGATAAGTACAGGGAATTGCTTTCCAAAAACGGGGGAACACAAATCCAGGGCGTTCTGAGAAAATCCGAGCAGACCCTGGCCGAAATTGAAATGATTTTTGAGAAACAGTACCAGCGCAATCTGGAAAATGAAGCCATGGAATTGGATGTCAATTTAGACGTATTAAAAAACATGATCAAAAGCGAGGGATTATAATGCCGGAACCAAACAGTCCGAACCAAGAACCGCCATCCAACGAAATATTGCCGACCCCGTCCGTAGAAGAGGCGCCGTCCGGAACAATAGACGCCTCAGGCAACATGGTTTCCCTGGAGGCGCTTGCGCCGGAGAAACAGGCCTATGTCAGGGAACTCATGGACCGAATCGATCTCAGGGACGGCAACACGGTGCTCGCTTTCGGCGTGGAGGCGCAAAAGGAAGTCACCCAGGCCAATACCCAGATTCTGGACAAGGTGCGCAACAAGGACACCGGTCCGGCAGGCGCCGCGCTTAACGAAATGATGCTCAAAATCCGGGGCATTGATACGGCTTCGATTAAAGACGGAAAAAAACCCGGTTTTTTTGGGCGCCTGCTCGGCCGGGTAAACCCTATCGCCAAATTCATTCAACAGTATGAGTCTGTTGAAAGTCAACTCGCCAGAATTGAACAGGAATTGGAAAAACAGCGGTACCGGCTGGTCCAGGATGTAACCATGCTGGATCGGCTCTTTGACGCCACCCTGAAGTTCTTTCGCGAACTGGAATACTACATTGCGGCCGGGCAATTCAAACTACAAAAAATCGACCAGGAGGATATCCCGGCGATCCGGAAAAAGGCCGAAGATACCAACAGTCCGGTGGATGCCCAAAACGTGAGGGACCTTCAGACGCTGAGGGACGATCTGGAGCGAAAAATCCATGATCTCAAGCTCACCCGGCAGGTTGTGATGCAGAGTCTGCCCTCGATCCGCCTTACCCAGGACCTGGACAAGGGCTTGATCACCAAGATCCAGAGTTCGGTTATAAATACCATTCCGCTCTGGAAAAATCAACTGGCCCAGGCAGTGACCCTCTTTAGAACACGTGAGGCAGCCGGTACCCTGAAGGAGACATCGGATTTAACCAATGAGCTACTGGAAAAAGGGGCGCAGAATCTGCGTGAGGCCAATAAAGAGGTGCGCACCGAACTCGAACGGGGCCTCGTCAGCATCGACTCCATTGAAAACGCCAATGAAAATCTGATCAACGCCATCAAAGAAAGTATCCAGATCGCGGAGGAGGGCAAACAAAAGCGGGCTGATGCCGAACAGCGACTCATCGCGTGCGAGCATGAACTAAAGTCCGCCCTGCGGGACAAACCGGATTCATCGGGCAGCGATTCCCAAGCCGCCAATGGACCGGAAAAGATTAAAGAATAAAAATGCAGTCGGGATTTACGAGCGCACCGGCGCGGTGGTCGCGGGCTGCGCAAGGCATTTGCTCCGACGGCCTGGACAATTATTTTCTTGAGTTGACGTATTTAGGGGACTAAGATAGGATAAGGTTGTGTAAGGTTTACTTTGAATGTCTGTTTGACATGGAAAAGTAAAAAAATGATGAATTACCCAGAAACCTTTTTCGGCAAACCCTATTTTAATGGCCATCAATTCAAATAAGAAGGCCCTCCCAAAAGCCCAGGGACATACAGCGCGGATCTTCATTGTCGGAACAAATCCGGTGAATACCGCTGAACTTACCGGCAGTCTTGAAAATCTGGGCTACACCGTTGCCGGAAAAGCCAAACCCGGTCCCGACACTGTCCAGGCGGCAGCAAGCCGCACCCCGGAGCTGGTGTTGATGGACCTTGATGCCGATTCCGCATTTAAAGAAAACCTGGATCTGGCCGATGGCATCCGCTCCCGCCTCCATGTGCCGGTAATATTTATTTGCGCCCCGCAGAAAGCCGGCCGCATCCCTGAAGAAAGCCTTTGCATACCCCATGGATATTTAATACGTCCCTTTCCCGATACCGAGCTGTGCCGGTTTGTCGACATAGCCCTTTTCGCGGCAGACCGGGAAAAAAAGCAGCGTGTGACAAGCGATGCGCTGAAAGCCATGGAATCCCGCTACCGGCTGCTGGCAGACAATCTGCAGGATGTGATATTCGCCCTGGACCTGAATCTCCATTACACTTTTATCACGGCATCGGTTAAACCCCTGCGGGGTTATGAACCCCGGGAGATCATTGGCCGGTCCATAAAACATTTTGCCACCTCCGCCTCTTTTAAAAAAGCTTTAGCCGTGATTAAAGCGGAAATAGCCCTTGATCAAGCCGGCGAAAGTCCCCCGAACCGGTTCCGCATTATCGAAATGGAGCTTTTCCGCAAAGACGGCAGCACTATCTGGACTGAAGCCAAATTTTCGATTCTCAGGGACAAACACAGCCGCCCCGTTGGATTTATCGGCGTCAACCGCGATATAACCGAGCGCAAACGAATCAATGCCCGCTTAAAAGAAAGCGAAGAAAAATTCAGAACACTGGCCGAAGCCTGCCCTTTCGCCATTATGATCTACCAGAACGACTACTGGGTCTATGCCAATGCGGCCGCGGAAAGAATCTCAGGGTTTTCAAAAAGCGATCTCTACCAGATGCCCTTCTGGCAAATGGTTCACCCGGATCACCGGGAGCTGGTCCGGGGCCGGGGCTCCAGGCGCCAATCCGGGGCTGATGCCACTCCCGCTTATGACTTTAAGATCCAAACCAAGCAAGGGGAAACCCGTTGGGTATCCCTTTCCGGCAGCAGCTTCATTTACGAGGGCAATCCCGCCGGCTTGATCACGGTGATTGATATTACCGAGCGCAAGAAAGCGGAGACCGAGCTTCGCAAAAGCGAGGAAAAATACCGGACCATCCTGGAAAACATCGAGGACGGCTATTACGAGGTGGATCTGAAGGGCAATTTTACCTTCTTCACTGATTTCGTCTGCCGGATTTCCGGATACGCCAGGGAAGAAGTCCCGGGTGTTAATTATCGCCAGTATACCGACGCGGAAAATGCGGCCAAACTGGGCCGGCTGTTCAAGGACCTCTATAACACCGGCAAACCGACAAAAGCCCTTGACCTGGAAATAATCCGGAAAGACGGCATCACACGCTCTCTTGAAATATCAGTCTCCCTGATCAAAGATGACTCTGAGCAGCCGGAAGGTTTTTGCGGCATTATCCGGGACATTTCGGAGCGCAAGCAGGCGGAGGAACAGAAAACCCGGCTGGAGGCGCAACTGCAGCAGGCGCAGAAAATGGAGGCCATCGGCACCCTGGCCGGGGGAGTGGCCCATGATTTCAATAATATCTTGCAGGCCATCAACGGCTATACCCAGCTGCTGTTGATGAGCAAGTCACCGGAGGATCCGGATTACCACAAATTAACCCAGCTCCTGCAATCCGGGGACCGGGCGGCCAAACTGATCGACCAGCTTCTGACGTTCAGCCGCAAAATTGAAGGAGCGTGCCGGCTTCTCTCGCTCAACCAGGAGATTCACCTGGTGGAAAAACTGTTGAAGCAGACCCTGCCCCGAATGATCGATCAACAAATGGATCTCCAGGACGCTCTCTGGCTGATTAATGCCGATCCCGTGCGTATTGAGCAGATCCTCCTGAACCTGGGCAGCAATGCCGCTGACGCCATGCCCGAAGGCGGAACGCTCACCATCCAAACCCGCAATGTCACCCTTGATGATAATTCAAGGGAAGTTGCCGAAGCCGAAGCCGGGTGTTATGTCCGACTGACCGTATCGGATAGGGGCTGCGGCATGGATCCCAATACAGTGAAACATATATTTGACCCCTTTTTCACCACCAAGGCAATGGGCAAAGGCACCGGCCTGGGAATGGCCTCCGTCTACGGCATTGTAAAGAGCCACAACGGCCATATCATTTGTGAGAGCCAGCCGAACCAGGGAACAACCTTCAGGATCTATCTGCCGGCTTTCCCGGATGCGGATCCCCGGATTGCCCCGCCCAAGGAGACAAAAAGGCCTGAAGGCGGAACCGAGACCATTTTGCTGGTGGATGATGAACTGCCCGTACGGGAAGCGGCCGCTGAAATCCTCGGACATTTCGGCTACCGCGTATGGTGTGCAGCGGATGGCGAAACCGCCCTTGATATTTTCTCCCGGGAGGCCGCCCGCATTCATCTGGTTATCCTGGATCTGAGCATGCCGGGAATGGGCGGCAATCAATGTCTGAAGGAAATCCTCAAGCGCGACCCGGCTGCCCGGATCATCATCTCAAGCGGCTATGCAGCCAATGGTCCTGCCAGGGAGACTTTGAAATCCGGCGCCTGCGAATTCATCGGCAAACCCTATCAGGCAAGCGATATCGCCGCTAAAGTCCGCCAGGTTCTCGATGAAAAATAGTCCCTGAAGGGCACGGGGAGCACCTCCTCAAATACTTGGAGGAAACAGAAGTTGGCCAGCCAGGACCGGGTTTTTTTATCATCCGAAGACGCACTCCGGGCAATCCGCTCCGATTTCGATCAATATCCGCCGCAAACCCGACTTTTCCTGGAGCTTTACCCCCTGATTACAGGCTCCGATCGGCCTGTCATTAAAGATTCCCGCAATAACGACATATGGATTGGCACACCCGCGGGCCGCAAGCAGCGCATGCAGAAAATCAGTCCGCGCCAACTGGGGGACGTGCTATCAAAGGCCCTTGCTGCTCGCAAGCCCGGCTTAAAGGAATTGACCGAGCTATGCGAACGGGTATTTCATTCACGCGCTTATCACGGCACAGACGAAACCGGGAGGCGGGCGGGGATCTGGCTGGAAACCGGCATGGAAGCTTTTTCATGCCATCAGTGCGGGCGATGCTGCTGCAACCTGGACTACCGGTTTGAACTAACGGAAGCCGACTTCCGGTTATGGCAAAAACTTGGCCGGACCGATATCCTGGAATGGGTGGCGGTTTTCCGAAGAAAAGGCGAGATCGTCTCCTATGCCATTTGGGTGACGCCCGGCACCCGGACCTTTTCTACTATGTGCCCCTGGCTGGAAAAAAAGGCCGGGTCTGAAAAATGGCAATGCCGCATCCACACGGTCAAACCGCAAGTCTGCCGGGAATACCCCGCTTCCCGGAAGCATGCGCAAATGACCGGATGCCCGGCGTTTGAAAAATCGACACAAAAGCCTCACGGTTTTTCCGCCGTTGGTTGATCAGCAGCCTGCCGTGCTCAACGCAGAAACAATTTGTAAATCAAGTGGTGGATGGCCCGGCCATAAGGGGGGTAAACCATTTTGGTGCTGTTAAATCGCGGCTTGAAGACCACTCCCTTGGTGTTCGAGAAGCTCTCAAATCCTTCGCGGCCGTGATACCGTCCCATCCCGGAAGCGCCCACTCCGCCGAAGGGCAGATCATCCTGGGTCACATGAATAAGGGTGTCGTTTACCAACGCGCCGCCGGAATGGGTCTTTTTCAGAACCGCATCTGCATGGCGCCGGTTATGGCCGAAATAATACAGCACCAGTGGGCGGGGATGCGCATTCACATAAGCCACCGCCTCATCGATGGCGTTATAGGACATCACCGGCAGGATGGGGCCGAAAATCTCCTCCTGCATCACCCGCATGCCATCATTGACATTGCGCAGTATATAAATCGGCATTTTCCGTCCTCCTGAAAATGCCTCCCCGGCCGGATTGATGCAGTCCACCCGGGCGCCCTTCTCCTTTGCGTCCGCCAGCAGCCCATTGAGGCGCTCGTGGTGGCGCTCGTTGACAATCGATGTGTAATCGGCATTGGCAGCCAGAGACGGATACATTTTGGCAATCTGCGTTTGAAAGGCCTGGACAAATCCATCCATCCGGGCCCGGGGGCAAAGGACATAATCCGGTGCAATGCAGGTCTGGCCCGCATTAAAAGCCTTTCCAAACGCAATCCGTTCGGCTGCTTCCGCCACCGGCACATCAGGGCCGATAATTGCGGGGGACTTGCCGCCAAGTTCCAGGGTGACGGGCGTCAGGTTGTCTGCCGCCGTTCGCAGTACCTGCCGGCCCACCGCGGTTGAGCCGGTAAACAGCAAATGGTCCCAGGGCCTTTGGGAAAATGCCGCCGCCACCTCCGCCTCCCCGGCTACCACTGCCACATGATCCGGGCGGAAAGTATCCGTGATCATCTGCCGCATCAATTCAGCGGTGGCCGGCGTGTATTCGCTCATTTTGATCATTACCCGATTGCCGGCAGCCAGGGCCCCGGTCAAGGGTCCGGCCGCGAGATATACCGGATAGTTCCACGGCGCGATGATACCCACCACCCCCAGCGGCTGATAGACGACCCGGGCCCGGCCGGGAAGATACATAAGCCCCATCCCTCGCCTTTGGGGCTTCATCCAGCGGCGTATGCGCCGGATCGCATACCAAATGCCTTCCACGGACGGAAACAGCTCGGCCATAAAGGTCTCATCCCGGGAGCGGCCGTTAAAATCCGCGTCAACAGCGTCGGCGATGCGGTCGCGGTACCCTGTAAGCGCCTGCTTGAGCAGTTTTAAATGGGCAATCCGGGCTTCAGCAGAAGGCATGGGATGCTCCCGGAATGCCTGCTGCTGGGAATTAAAAATCCGCTCCATCTCCTCCATTGCATCTTCAGAGGCGCCCCCCGGCGGTTTTTCGCCGCCATTGGTTTCCTCTTCCCTCTCGTTTTCGGTCATAACGGCCCTTCCCTGCAATTGCTTACCTCAAATGGAATCCAAAAAAACTTGAAAGCCCCGGTTCGGGCAATGTAAAAAACCGCATCATCAGCCGGCTTTTGGCTCCCCAATGGGCATGACCACTTTGCCGTGCGCTTCGTTGATCACTTCTGCCATTCCCAGGTAAATGGCGCTGGCCCCGCAGAAAAGACCCTCGTACCCGGCAATTATTCCGATTGCGGCGTTGCCGGTCCAGTCGGAGATGGCCAACAGCCAGAAAAGAATCACCAGGGTCAGAAAAATTGTCTGCAAAGCCCTGTTTTTCTTCAATGTTCCGATATACATAAACAGGGTGAAAAGTCCCCACATAAACAGATACCAACCCATAAACGCCGGGCTGGTTGCCTCGACCAGCCCCATTTCCGGAAGCAGTACAAGCCCGACCAGGGTGAGCCAGAAATGCCCGTAAGAGAGAAAGGCGACCAGGCCAAAGGTATTGCCTTTACGATACTCCAATATTCCGGCAATGATCTGGGCGATGCCGCCATAGAAAATCCCCATTGACAGCACCATTGCGCTCAAGGGGAAAAAACCAGCATTGTGGATGTTCAACAAGACGGTGGTCATTCCGAAGCCCATCAGTCCCAGCGGTGCGGGGTTCGCCAGATTTTCCTGCATAAAAAGTCTCCTTGTTAGTTATGTTTTTGGTTTAAAATTGATGACACCATAAAAAGTCTGAACCTGGTCCTGACAAGCTGTCGGGCCAATGGCTGCCGGGCAGACAGGACGCCCATCCTTGTGAATTAACATATGGTGGCTGCTGACAATTCACAACAAGTAAAAAAGCACTTTGTCAGACATTAATAACTATCATTTTAAATTTAAACGTTGTTCTTTTATGCGTCCACAATTTTCCGAAGCAAATCTTTTGAAACCAGAACAAAAAAAACCCGGCCTTTACGGGTCCGCCGCCAGCCAACCGGAAACCCTGCAATCGGCCGGGAAACCTTCTTTCCTGTTCGGCCTGAGGCTTTCGATTGACGGAGAATTTTGGAAAAACCGCACCTTTACCGGCTTGCCAATTGAGCAGAAATATAGTAATCGCTGTTGCAGGTCAGTTACCATCACATGTGATTCTTAAAGTTTGGATAGTCAATGCGTGTATTTGTCCTCACCACTGGCCGGGCTGCATCCAAGACGTTTGCTGATGCGTGCCGGCATCTCGATGGCATGAGCGCCGGTCATGAAACCAACAGGGGGAAAATTGCCTCCCGGCTGGATTATCCGGACCACCATGTGGAAGTGGACAACCGGCTGGTATGGTTTCTTGGCGGGCTGGACAGGCGCTACGCTGATGAAAACACCTTTTATGTATATCTTAGCCGGGATACGGAAAAAGTTGTCGAAAGCTACCTGATGCGCTGGCATTTAAGGGTTTCGATTACACGAGCCTTTTACCACGGCATCCTGATGAATCCGAAAAAACCGGATAGAGAGACAGCCCGGCAAAGTTGCCGCCTGTTTGTGGAAACAGTTGATGAAAATGTTGGCTGCTTTCTCAAAAACCGGAACAACTGGACACATGTTCGCGTGGCGCATCTGGAACCGGATTTTTTCAGTTTCATGAAGGCTGCCGGCCTGACCGGAGACAGGGATGCCATCCGGGACGCCCTGGGTGAAAAAAAGAATGTCAATAAAAAGAAATACCGCAGGAAAAGCCGGGCCAAAAAAATTTTCCACGTATTTTCATCCCGCAAACTGTAATGAACGTTTGAAAGCCGCATTCATGATCATTTCCCACAGATATCAATTTATTTTTCTGAAAACCAGCAAATCGGCCGGCACCTCCATCGAGATCGCCCTATCCCGGTGTTGCGGCCCTCAAGACATTGTCACGCCGGTCTCTGAAGAAGACGAGGCCCTGCGGGTGGCTGCGGGCGGAACTGCCGCAAGGCCCCACCCTGCAAAAAAAACGCGCTACACGCCGTCAGACTGGTTCCGGTATTGGCTCCGGGGGAAGGAAAAGCAGTATTTCTACAACCACATACCTGCCCGGAAATTAAAAAGACGGCTGGATCCGGATATCTGGAACCGCTACTTCCGTTTCTGTGTGGTCCGCAATCCGTGGGACCGGGTGATTTCCCAGTATTTCTGGCGCTACCGGGATATCCCCGAAGCCCGGCGGCCGCCTCTGGACAAATTCCTGGAGTCCCGGCACGTCCGCTCCCTGCAGCGCAAAGGATACAAACTCTACACGACAGGCGGCAAGGTTGCGGTCGACCACATCTGCCGCTATGAGAACCTAAGCGAAGAGCTGGAATACGTGCGGCAGAAACTGGGAATTCCCGAACCGCTTACGCTGCCCGGCGCCAAATCGGCACATCGCAGCGACCGGCGTCACTATCGGGAGATATTGACCTCCCGCCAGCGCGAGCGTATAGCGAAAATTTTTGCGGATGAAATCCGGCTGATGAATTATACGTTTTGAGCATGATGCGCCCGGAGTTGAGACAGACCGTAATCGGTGCGCTTTACCCCCCTGCGCGCGTTGCAGAGCCGCAGTTTTTTGTTTGCTCTGACCTGTTCCGGATTTTTATACCCTCTTTTGTGATCCAGGTGGATCACAATGGCGTTATAACGAACATGTTTGGGGCGAATCCCGGCGTTTTTCAGCCTGACCCCGAACTCCCGGTCCAGCCCCCCCCAGGCCATCCGTTCGTCAAACCCGTTGACCGCCAGTATGTCCCGGAGCCAGGCCGACCCGTTGGACCCCTTGAAGTTGCATCGGGTCGGGGTCAGGGCGTTTAAAAAAGGGGCGCTTCTGCTGGTCGCGGTCAGCTTGCTGTTCTTCAGGCTTCTTTTTAATCCCTTGGCTTTCAGCCATTGAAGATCGAAACACCGCCCGGTGAGGATATCTTCCTTTTTTATTGCATGACTCGCAGCCATCGGCAGTTTGTGGTAACCGCCGGAAAGGTAGCGACCAGGCGCGGCCTCCCGGGCATGGACCATTAAAAAATCACTTCGCGGAATACAGTCGCCATCCGAGAAGACCACATACTCCGCCTCCGCGGCCAGGATAGCTTTGTTCAGAATTCGGCATTTTCGAAACCCCTTGTCTGCCTGCCACACATGCTTGATCTCAAGGCCGGTCTCTCCGCGGATTCGGTCTATACATTGCCGGGTGTCATCACTTGAGCCGTCGTCGCCAACGATGAGCTCGAACTCTTTGTACTGCTGCGCACTGTAGCCCCAAAGAACTTTTTCCAACCATTGCGGTGCATTATAAGTGGTCAAAATAACAGCCAGTTTCACGATTAAAGCCCCTTTTCTCCGGACGGCGTATCAGCCGGAAGCGGCAGGTCTTCGGGGTAGCTGAAAATTTCGAAATCCTTGCGGTACAGTTTGCGCACCAGTTCAGCGGTTTCCGCGTCGTAATAGGCGAGCAGCTTATTTCCTGCACCCGTGGCATTGCCCAGAAATGACTTTAAGGGCCCTTCCGGAACCCTGCCCATGATTTTTTCGTTTATCCGGGACAGGTCGGGGGCGAGATTTTCGACCCGCCCGACAAAATCAAGCTCGCTTACCGGCAACAGCAGCAAGGCGTTTTGCGGCGCCCAATGCGCGTTTGAATAAAGTTTACCGTCTTTGAGGGCTTGCAAAAAATCCCTGAACGAACTTTCCTTATTTTCCCTTAAAGCCCGGCGTTCCACCTTGTCGAGATATGCGGACAGAATCCGGGTGTAAGGATTTCTGACGACGGTGAATTTGAAAAGCGACCCCACCCGGGCCGCTTCCCTGAAATTTAAGGCAGACGGGGTTCGGAACATTTTTTTTGCAAGCCTGGAGGGGATATCCCTGCCAAACTTGAGGCGGGCCAGGTTGGTGACCACGGTGGAATTGGCGGCCTTGGGGATCCGGTTACAGAAAAAACCCAGATCCATGTCGACACAGCCCCGTGCATCTGCGCTGTGGATCGAAATCCCGCCCCTGTAAGGATATTGCCGATAAAACGGCGTGAAAGGGATTGTCAGCCTGTTTTTCAGAATTTTTTCAAGGGTCTTGTTCATAACTTGCGAGTTAAAAGTTATCAGTTAATTGTTAATGGTTTAAGAAAAAAGCTCAACAATTTCGAAAAGTTATAACCTTAGCGCTTCTGGAAAGTTTAAACCTCGAAAAACGCATGAATTCCAATGTGTTGTGTAAAAACTGGTGACTGTCCAGTTCATAAAAAAAACCAATCCGCGTATGGCAGCTGCCCGGCCGGTTGCCGGGCGACCCCGGACAAATATGGTAAATGCGACGGCTAAGCCGGAAAGCACTTTACAGCACAGCCGAATCCTGCTACGAGAAGCTTGAACCTAAACCAAGCGTATTACTAATCTTTACCATTTTTTTATAGGTAGTGCCCGAACTCATGACCGTTTGTATTTGTATTTTCTCCTTCAACCGCGGCCCATACCTGAAAAACTGCATCCGGTCCGTCGAACATTGCATGCCCGAACCAAAAATCGCGGTGTTCGATGATAACAGTGACGATCCGGATACGCTGAAGGCCCTGCGGGAAATCGAAAAAAAGCACACCGTCATCCAGCCCGGGCACAACTCCGGCCACCACCTCGGCGGACTTTACGCCAATATGCAATCCGCCCTCGACTATTGCAGAAAAGAGGAGCTGATCTGCTTCCTGCAGGATGACACCCAGATGGTGCGCCCCGTCACGGCGGAAGACATCGACAACATTCACAGTTTATTTGACCGGAACCCGCAACTCGGATTTCTCCACCCCTGCTTTATCAAGGGCATCAACTTGTCGCAAGGCACAACATATTGTTATGACAAATCATTCAACCTTTACTTCCGGGAGCCGACCCAGCGCAGCGCCGGGCGTTACTTTTCCGCGCTGCTCATCACCCGGCCGGCTTCTCTGCTGAAAGCGGGATGGCGGTTTGCCTCCTCGGAGCCGGCCAACAACCGGTTTGCAGAAAAACTTTTTATTCCCATGGGCTATCTTTTTGCGCCATTTGCCATGTGGCTGCCGGAAGTTCCGGCATACCGCGGCAAAAAGAAAACCTTTGCCCTCAGACTGGCAGAAAAAAAACGCCGCTGCGGCTTCTACCCGTTCCAAATTCTGACCCCTGAAGCCGTGGACAAACTGAAATCGAGAGATCCGTCAATTCTGCCCCTGGCCGAAACGTTTCTAAGCTGTGATGGCAGAGAGCTGCCCAAGCCCTGGGCGTATAGCCCCTTTGCCGGATCTCCGTTTATAAAAAGGCTCAACAAGCTTGAAGTCCGCCTGAGACGCCTATTCATCCGATAACCCGGCAGAGCACCTTGGCAGAGCCCGCGGGCAATCGCGCAATCCGCCCGCAACCCTTTAATACCCGCGAAATCTGGACTGAATCCGGCGTATGAATATGCGAAACCGGGTGCGGACACCGGTTCCTTTATATCTCCCCTTTGATATGTGACGCAGGCGGTAGACACCGGGGACCGGCAGGGACTTTCCGTGAGAGCGCAGCAACCAGCGAAATGCCCTGTCCTCGTGCGCCTTGCACCATGTTTCCGAAGGGGTTTGATACAGCTTGATGGACCGGCAATAACCAACCGCCCGACACACATCACTGTGGACAATCTGCAGCGGGCCGGTGGCCTTTTCCGGGTAACAAAGAGAGGAAAAGCTTTCCGGGTCCACATCCAGCACCCGCGGATCGCCGCATCCCGCATGGAGCATGGGGTTGTCCGCTTCCAGAAGCCCTGTACAGCGCTCTTCCCGGGGATACACCAGCGCATCCCGGCGGCCCTGCAGCAGTTTACCCAGCATATCCAGGCAGCCCTCACGGAACATCAGGTCACAGTCAGTAAACCAGACCCAATCCGCCTTTGTCTCAAGCCCGGCAAGATTGCGCCCGATGCTTCTCCTGAATAACTGCTGCCTTGGAAGGGGCCGCCAATTCCACTTCACGCCGGGCAGCTCCTGATTTGAAAAGAAATTGAGAAGCTCCAGGGTCTTGCCATCTTCCGGGCAATAAAACACCGTCATGGTCACGTCGATTTCCCTGGGCGGAAACAGCGCCAGGGAACTCAGCTGATAAACTAAAAAATGGGAATATTGCCAGCAATGGCTGACAATTTCAATGTGCAGGCGGCCGGTTCGGGCGGCTCGCGCCTCTTTTGGAGGCAGATCCGGCTCAAACCAAATGGCGGGCACCCATCCCTTGGCTGCAATGCGAAAAAAAAATAGTGTTAAAATGTTTTTCAATGCTGACCACTTCTCAGAATTTCACGTACAGCTACTAATACGTGCAAAAACAGATAAACATTAAGATTTTCCACGAGGGCGTCAAACAGTTACTCCCTGAACTTTCGAACTTTTCTATATACTACAATTTTTCAGGCAAGTAAAATCCTTTTCCCCCGCATTGCAAGGGTGCCATCACCCGCACACCAGAGGGCAATGCGCCGCTTTTCGGCAGTCTTCGGCAAAGGAACCCGATTTTATCCATCAGATCCCGTCAAAGGCCTGTTCCAGGTCCCCGATGATGTCATTTATATTTTCAATACCTATGGAGAGCCGGATCATATCCGGGGACAGTCCGCCGGCAAGCTGCTGATCTTCGGTAAGCTGAGAATGGGTGGTGCTTGCCGGGTGAAGCGCAAGGCTCTTGGCATCGCCCACATTGGCCAGTTGAGAAAAAAGCCCAAGATTGTCGATAAAGCGTTTGCCGGCATCGCGACCGCCACGGATCCCGAATACCGTCATCGCGCCAAAGCCTTTGGTCAAATAACGGCGCGCCGTGGAATGGGAGGGGTCCTCCGGCAGCCCCGGATACCGCACCCAGGCAACACGCGGATGGGACTGCAAAAATTCAGCCACTTTCATGGCATTTTCACAATGCCGCGCCATTCTTAAGGGGAGGGTTTCCAGTCCCTGCAAAAACAACCAGGCATTGTCCGGCGAAATACAGGCCCCAAGGTTTCTAAGCGGCACCATCCGCATACGGGTGATAAATCCAAGGGGGTTGTTCTCTCCCAGGTCATGGCCAAACCGGAGGTTCGCGTTGCTGGCATCCGGCGTGTTATAAAGCGTAAACTTCGGGTCCGTCCAGTCAAACCGCCCGCCGTCGACCACGATGCCGCCAATGCCCGTACCATGCCCCCCAATCCATTTGGTAAGCGAATGCACCACGATATCGGCTCCACAATCCAGAGGTTTCAGCAAACAGGGGGTGGTAAAGGTGCTGTCCACGACAATCGGCAAGTGGTGTTTTCGGCTGATTTCCGCGACCGCGCGGATATCGGTGACATCAAGGGCGGGGTTGCCAATGGTCTCCATGAAAAGCAGCCGGGTTTTATCTGTAATGGCCGCATCAAAATTTTTCGGATCATGCGGATCGACCAGTTTTACAGTGATGCCCAGCTGGGGTAGAATATTGTCAAACATGGTAATGGTGCCACCGTAGAGGTTGTTGGCAGCCACCACTTCATCGCCTGCAGAGCAGATATTGATAATCGAATAAAAAATGGCCGCCGTTCCCGAGGCCAGGGCCAGGGCCCCGGCGCCGCCTTCAAGCGCCGTCATGCGCTTTTCAAGGGCCTCCTGGGTGGGATTCATCATCCGGGTATAAATATTGCCCGGCGCTTTCATGGCAAACAGCGCCGCAGCATGATCCGTATCATCAAATGTATAGGAGGTGGTGCGGTAAACCGGGACAGCCCGGGAGCGGGTCTCGGCATCCGGGGTATGACCGGCGTGCAGACACAGGGTTTCAAATCGGTATGGCGCTTTCATGGCTGGTTTCCTTTCTCATTCCCTAAACAGATCGGTGCTGATGTAGCGTTCACCGGTGCTTGGCAAAACCGTTACGATGGTTTTTCCCCGGGCCTCCTCCCGCCCCGCGATGCGCATGGCGGCGGCCACCGCGGAGCCCGAGGATATCCCGCACAAAAGGCCCTCTTCCTTTGCCAGCCGGCGAGCGGTTTCAAAGGAGGATGGGGCATCCACCGTAACAACCTCATCGATCACGGAAAGATCCAGAACCTCCGGAACAAAGCCGGCCCCCAGTCCCTGGAGTTTATGCGGCCCCGGCGAACCGCCGGAAAGCACGGCGGAATCCGCAGGCTCCACCGCCACAGCTTTAAAACCGGGTTTTCGCTCCTTTAAGGCCTGAGCCACTCCGGTAATGGTGCCGCCAGTGCCTACGCCAGCCACAAAAATATCCACGCCGCCTTCCGTATCGCTCCAGATCTCCTCGGCGGTAGTCTCCCGATGAATCTTTGAATTGGCAGGATTGGAGAACTGATCCGGCATAAATGCATTCCTGTTGGCCCCCAAAATCTCGTTTGCGGTCTGGACCGCGCCCTTAATGCCATATTGGCCTTCCGTCAGTACCAATTCCGCGCCGAGATGGGACAGCAGCTTTTTACGCTCAGTGCTCATGGTCTCCGGCATGGTAAGGCACAGGCGGTAGCCTTTGGCCGCACAGATAAAGGCCAGGGCAATGCCCGTGTTGCCACTTGTGGGCTCGACGATCAGGGTATCCGGACCGATCTTGCCATCTTTCTCCGCAGCTTCAATCATGGATGCGGCAATCCGGTCCTTGACACTGCCCAGGGGGTTGAAAAACTCAAGTTTGACGAGAATCTCCGCGGCAAGCCCCGCCGTCATTTTTTTAAGCCGCACCAACGGGGTGGCACCGATGGTATACCGTACCGTGGAAAAAACTTTCATAATAACCGCCCTTTCCTGAAATCAAATTGAAGTCAAGGCCTATTCTCTGATACGCTAATAAATATAACCATACTATCGCAATGGAATGAAATCAAACATGATGGCTTCGTAAAAATTTCTCTTTTACCCAGGCGACTTAAAATTTAGGAACCTGTTGCATTCGGGTGGATCAGATATAATATTAAATTAAAATTTCCATGTTTCAACAATCATTCAAATTAAAGGGGGACCATTCATGAAAAATAGGGGGTTTTTTGTTCTATCTTTATTGTTGTTCGGGTGCCTGGTTTTTCAGCCGGTGCCCAAGGCGTTTGGCGCAGATTCCCTCGGAGCCATGAAACTTGTTGGAATTCTTACAAATCAGCTTGATGTGAACAAAAACCAGGCCACCGGTGGCGCCGGCGCACTTTTTCAAACCGCGAAAGAAAACCTGTCTGAAAGCGACTATAAAAAGGTATCCGATGCGATACCCGGCATCGGCCAGTTGATCCAGGCCGCACCGGAGGTATCGGAATCCACAAAGCGGATGAGGGATAAAATTTCAGGCGCTAAAGAGGGCCTGGGGAGCCTGGCAACAACAGCCAAAAATGTAAACCGGCTGGCAGCAGTTAAAAACCAGTTTTCCCAGCTTGGCTTGGATACGGAGATGGTATCCCAATTCATCCCCATTATCCTCAATTTTGCCAACACCGCGGGCGGAGAAACAGTTATGAACCTGCTCAAAGGGGTATGGCAGTAATTTCAAAATCACTGCTTTTGCGATCGAATCGGTATGGAAAAACTGGAGCTCAGACTAAAAAAAAACGATGGGGGCAGCCCTCAGCTAAGCGCTGAGGCCCGGACAAAACTTCTCGACTCCGATCTGTATCAGTTCATAGTGGAACATTCTCATGTGGGCTTTCTGGTCATTGATGATGCGTATCGGGCCGTTTATGCCAACACCGAGTTGGAGCGCATTACGGGCTATGCCCTTTCGGAGCTCATAGGCAACGATTTCCGCGGTTTTCTGGCTGATGAAAGCCAAGATCAGGTTACGGAGCGCTACCGCAACCGGCAACAGGGCGATCAAATCCCCGGAACTTACGAAGTGGCCATTCATCGCAAAGACGGCCAACGCCTCACCGTGGAAATCAGTGTTGCCCTGACCCAATCCTCGGCCGGGCAGGTGCTCACGGTGGTGCAGGTGTTTGACGTCTCGGCCCGCAAGCAGATGGCCTCCGAACTCACCAAAAGCCGTGAAAAATATCAGGACCTTTTTCAAAATGTCTTTGACCTGATCTACCTCCATGACCTGGAGGGCCACATTTTTGAGACCAATTCCCATTACATCACTTTGATGGGCGGATCCCGGGACTGCATTATCAACCGCAATATCCGGGATTTTGTTCCGCAACGGTTACATCCCGAATTTGACGCCTACCTGGAACGAATTGTCAAAAACGGCATCGATGAAGGTGTTGCGACCATCGCAGTGCCGGGCGACAAAGAACGGCATCTGGAATACCGTAATTCCCTGATTACCGAGAAAGGCGTTCCTGTCGGGGTCAGGGGATCCGCCCGGGACATAACGGATCGCCGACAGGCCAAAAAAATCCTGGTGGAGAACGAACAGCACCTTCGTGAAGTTATCGAGGGCTCCCCCATTCCAGTAATGGTTATTAATCGGGAACACATCGTGATCCACTGGAACGAAGCCTGCGAAAAACTCACCGGTATACGGCGGGAATCGGTGGTGGGCAGCGACCGCCAATGGCAGGGCCTTTATTCGCAAAAATGCCCCCTTCTGTCCGACCTCGTGCTCGACGGAGCTTCAAAGCAACTATTCAAGCGCTATTATGGCAAGAAATGCAGGCAATCGCGGACGGTTTCCGGTGCCTGGGAGGCAGAAGGGTTTTTCCCCGATTTAACTAAAAAAGGACGATGGCTTTTCTTTACTGCAGCCCCGCTCAGAGATGACAATGGCAACATCAACGGCGCCATGGAAACCTGGATCGACATAACTGAAAAAAAACGGGCTGAAAAAAACCTGTTAAAAATGCATGAGGCCCTGGAACAAAAAGTAAAGGAACGTACACTGGCCCTTGAAGAAGCCAATGTAGCCATGAAGGTGTTGTTAAAAAAACGGGAGACCGACCGCATGGATCTTGGCCAACAGATGGTGGTCAATATCAGGGAAATCATTTCTCCCTACATTGAGAGAATGAAGCAGACATCGTCCCCGGAGATGCAGAAAGTGCTGCTTGAAATTATTGAACGCAATCTGGAGGATTTGGCATCCCCCTTTATCAATGATTTATCAAAGACCCTGCACAAATTGACGCCATCGGAGATTCAGATCATCAACCTGATCAAGCTCAACAAGACTACCAAAGAGATTGCCGGGTTATTGAACTGTTCCGCCCGCACGGTGGATACGCACCGAAACAATATTCGAAAAAAAATGGGAATCAAAAATCAAAAAATCAATCTCAAGTCCTATCTGATCTCCATCGGCCAGACAGCTTCCGGCAGACAGCCGGCCGGATAACACTTAACCCCCACCCCCCACACACAATCCCGGGCTTTGGCCGCACACCAACCAAGATTTAAAATTCCGGCGCTAACTGCCCTCCCGAATGACGCCCAGCACGCTGATCTTAAATTCAGGCGTAATCCGGCTGTCTGTTTTGACAAACACGTGATCAACATACCAGCCGGGTGCTTGCTTGGTATTATAAATGGACAATTGATAGGTGATGTCATCACCCTTTCGGATTTCAGACAACTCCCAGCGAATGTGGGTGCCTTTTTCTGCCTGAATGCCTGTTATGGCAAACGGATTGTCCGAAGAGGGCGTCAAGATCACCGTCTCCTTTATTGCCTGGCCGGCAGGTCCGGTCAACCGGGCGGTGGTTGTAGAAATGACGTCCTTTTGCTTCACACGGCCGGATAACTTGAGCAAAATTGCCGGCTGCTGCGGATCACTGGTCTGCACAAGCACCGATTTGGCGACACGCCGTCCCCCATAGCCCAGGGTACTTAATTCAATCGTGATGCGATCCTCGCCGCCGGGAGGAATCTGCTTCGGCCAGGAAGCAGCCGTGCACCCTCAATCGGTTTTAACCCCTGCTATTTTTATAACTGCCGTCCCCTTATTCTGGAGAACGAATTCGTGCCGCACGGTTTGCCCCTCAAAAACCGGCAGAAACTCAAATCGGGGTTGTTTGGCAAAAAGTCCGGAATCAGCCGAACCCGCCCCCAGGGCCGGGTTATGCACCATTGAAAGGCCAAGTATAAAAAGCAGGAAACCTGTTACGGCAATAATCTTTCGCATTGTCACCTATCCATTAATTGCGCCCGTAAATCCGCTCCCGTTCATAACGGAAAAAACCGTCTCGTTCTTCAAGTTTAATGGTTTTTGCCTCATGCTGGAAATATTTTTTGCGAAGCGCGTCCAATTGTTCTTTGCGCTGCGCTCCCTCATATTGCTCAACGATGGCCTTGCGCGCTTGCATATAGTCCAGTCCCTTCTCCCAACGCCGCCGCCGATAGGCGTCACGTTCCGCCAGTTCTTTTACCTGCGCTTCCTTAAACCCCATATCCCGCCGGATCTGGTTGATATTCCACTGGCGATGCTCAGGAGTCATCTGCCTGAGCTCCTTCTGCACGGAATCCATCCCGAAAAACACCTGGGCCAGCATGCCTTTGTTTTCCAGTATATAGGCCTCCGGAGAGGTTTCATAGGTTTGGTACAAAGTACTTTTATAAATATCGAGCTTCTCTTCGATGGTGGTATCATAGGAGCCATCCAGGAGGCTTATGGCATCGCGCATCTCCTGTTTTCTGTTTTCATAGGCCACCACTTCTTCCGACCATATATTATTGGCGGCCGCACCAAAGAGATCCTTTCGCTTCCGCCATAGAAAGCCCTGTTTTTCAAGGGCGTTCATTTGGGACAACCGGTGCCTGTTTTCGCCCAGCCAGCGCTTATACTGCCCCATTTTTGCCAGTGCTGCCATAATCTGATCGGCCTGCTCCGGGAATGCGCGCTTAATAACATTTACAAACCGTTTATGGCCATCCTCCGGGTAAAGATTGGTTAAAAACGCTTTGACTTTCAAAAATATCGACAGCGTGCTTTTCTGGAATACAACCTCACTGTATAGTTGCTTTAATTCCTTCACAAGCCGGTCTTCAAGTGAAACGTCAGTCTCTTTGCGGTTGTCCGCCTCAGGAGCTGACTTTAGCGGCAGCGGCTCGTCGCGCTGCTGTTTAACCGCGGCCTTCGTTTGATCTGCAGCCGGTGCATCTGATATCTGGGCCGTGTCTAATGGGTATTCTTCCCCTGACGGGGAAATCACTGAAAAATAGAAAAGACCCAGGGCAGATAATAGTACTGTGCCTGCAATGATCCATCCCGCTTTTTTCAATTTCCCGGCAAGTGCCATATTTATTGACTCCCTGCAATGCGATCACTTTTTACGAATCTTTGCATCATTATATGGACATCAACGGCAATTGCAATAATTCGTATTCCTGCTAAAAAAGGCACGGGGTTGTACAAAGCCCCCCATGCCTTTTAAATCGAATCTGGATCTATATCATGAACCGGTTTGTCGCTAAACTACAAGCGCGGCGCAATCACCGGCCAGACCAAATCCGCAATTTTCTGGGAACCCGAAAATTTTGGATGAATGGCGTCCATCTTGACATCCTCGTCATTTATCACCGGCCGGGGGTCAATGAAGGTGCAATCAACGGCTGAATAGGCGCATGCCTGGGCAAGCCTGGTATCTCCATAGTCAATGGCCTCTTTAAGGGAATAGAGCTTCATCAGCCAGGTATTCTTCGTGTAGTAATACCCCTGAAAAATCACCTTGCCCACCCCATCTCCGGCCATTTGGTTCAGCAGGTTGACGGTGTCCACATAAATGTCATCGATCAAACTTTTGCAGCTATTGGACAGTCGGCCCCCTTCATACCATTGAGTCTTGCAGTCATGAGGATCAAAGGCGATGGCGGGCAGCAGAATATCATTTCCCCCGCCGTCCATGAGAATCGTGTGGATATTGGGATTGTCCCATTTGGCTATTCCATATTGCCTGACAATTGATGGCGCCAGAGACCCTCCGGTTATCTCGGCGCCCGATGTCGCATATCGGCGGAAGGTTTTGCCGGCATAGGAATGCAGGATGTCCTGGATTTCACCGGAGAATGCAAATATGGAATCACCGATATTGACTACCTGGTTGTTGTCGGCATTGCGTATCCAGGGGACGCTGATAACAAAGCCGCACCCGATCAGGGTAAGTGCTAAAAACACCGGGACGACTACCCGGACAAAGGGCCTTGAGCTAAATATAAAATTTTTCATTTGGCTGCCTCCTCCACTTTTAAACCATGTATAAAAAGTTAAATTTCATTGTTAGCATATAATATGTCTAAAAAAGAAGAGAAGGCAATGCTTAAACTTTACTTAAGGAATACCTACAAAAAATAGGCATACAAAAACATGGCGGAATGAACGCAAAAACAGTTCTACCGAGGCAGGAAAGCAATTCGCCGACATTCACCCGACAAGACAAGGCCGACTGCTGAAGAAGTGCCCCCTTGAGCCGCTTTGGCCGATCAGCGGTAAATCAGGCGGGGGGTTTCCAGCAGGACCGTGGTTTCCGCCGGCACGGATTCGGTAATCCAGACATTGCCGCCGATGACCGAGCGCGCCCCGACAACTGTGTCCCCGCCCAAGATGGTGGCGCCGGAATAGATGATGACATCATCCTCGATGGTGGGATGGCGCTTCTGGTCCCGCATCGCATCACTCCTGTCTTTGGGGACAGACAAGGCGCCGATGGTAACGCCTTGGTAGATGCGGACATTTTTACCGATATCAGCGGTCTCGCCGATAACCACGCCCGTTCCGTGATCAATGACGAAGCGCTCGCCGATATTTGCTCCCGGATGAATGTCTATGCCGGTCTCGCCATGGACGTATTCCGTCATCATGCGGGGCAGCAGCGGAATCGTCATGCGATGGAGGCGATGGGCCATGCGATGGACGGTAATGGCCAGCATTCCCGGATAGCTGAAGATTATCTCATCGTAGCTTTTTGCCGCCGGATCGCCCTCATAGGCGGCAATAATGTCCGAAGCCAGAATTCCCTGCATCTCCGGAACCGATTTAAGCAGGTCTAATGCATGCCGGTAGCCGCGATCCTCGCAATCCGTGCACTCAAGATTATGCTTGAAGCATTCATGCCGTATGCTTCGTGAAACCTGTTCGGCGAGCAGATCAAAGAGTTCAGCCACTGACTGTCCGATGTGATAATTCAAATTCACCGGGTCCAGCCTGGCCTGACTGAAGTAGCCGGGAAACAGAATCTCTCGGAATCGATGAATAATCTCGATAACTGCAACGCGTGAGGGGAGTTGCTCATAATCGACGTGGGAGTAGCAGCGGGTTGGGTCGCATCCCTTTACAATCCGTTCCACGACCGCGTTTAACTGGACGCGGTATCCGGAGTAATGATCCGACGCATCCCGGCAGGATGCGCCATTGGGTTTTTCATCCGCTGTTTTCATGTCCATGTCTCGTATCCATTTCTGGTGGTTTCGGCCAAACGCGCCTATCGCTACCGTGCTTTACTCCATAAAATAGGATGTCTTCAGGTTTTGTCAAAAAATCGCCCTGCCTTTTTCACTGCCTGCCCGAAAAAGGGGTTACGCACGATATCCTCCCGAATCCAGGTGAGAAAGCCTTTGTTCAGGAGATGCCCGGAAGCGGCCGGGCATCTCCATTATAACCGACCCGAGGCTTTAATCATCAGATATTGGTTAACCAGGGTGGGGGGAAGGTTTTCGGCCAGGATATCCAGTGTCAGAACACCCTGATGGTTCAGGGCTTTGTGCTGTTTTTTCCGGCTTTCAAGATAAGCGTAAACGGCATGGAACAACACGGCGGAATCCAGGCCGGCGATCGTTTGCTTCAGGCATGCGTCCAGCACCTTCTCCCTCAGGTCGGCAAGAACCACGAGGTGCCGTTTACGAAGAATGGTCATGGCGGCAAGAAGCTCATCATGCTCCTCATCCCGGGTGTTGGTTAAAAGGATAATCAGAGCGCGCCGCTTTTGACGTGCGGCAAGGGTCCTGGCAACGGACGGATAATCCGCCGCCTCTGTGGTGGGTTCCATGGTATAGACCCGGCTTAGCAGGTGATGGATCGTCCTGGCGGTTTTTTGCGGGGGAAACCATTCGTTGATGCCGCCAAAGGTCAAAAACCCTACCGCATCCTGTTGCCTGAGCGCCACATGGGACAGCAGCAGCATGGCGTTTAAGACCTGATCAAAGTGCGTTTCATTTGCGTCCGCATGCCGCATACGCCGCCCGCAATCCAGGAGAAACACCACCTGCTGATCGCGTTCCTCCTGATAAACCTTGGTTATGGGTTTCAAGTACCGCGATGTTTTGTTCCAGTCGATCTGCCGGAAGCTGTCCCCGGCCCGGTAATCTCTTAAACTTTCAAAATCACTGCCTTCGCCGCGTTTCTGCCGCTTTTTGATACCAATGGCGCTTAACCGGTTGTCGGTGGCAAGAAGGGTAAACTTCCTGATTTCCCGAAAATTGGGAAACACCTGGACAGGCTCCCGGCCTGCGATAACTGCTTTTTGCCACCAAAACCCCATGGGGGTGAGAAACAGCAGGTCAATATCCGTGAAAATCATATCCCCCTTTTTCCGGGGCCGCAATAAGTAATAGGTAGCCAGGCTTTTTCCAGGCGGCAGGGTAAGGCTGATGGGCAGGGCGCTCGTTTCGCAATGATCCGGATGGTGATCGAACACAGTTATTTTCAAGGGATGGGATTCCAGATTTTTGAATTCCAGGTGCACCCTGGACCAGACCCCCACCGGCAGGCCATGGCGGACGTTTCTTTTAAGCTCCATGTTTGGTATCTTCCTGCCGCGATACAGGTCCAGAAAAAGAATCCCTGCTGCAAGGACCGCCGCGGTTTTCCACGCCGTCAGCATGCCGGGGACAGCCCCGGCGACGCCCGCGAGTATTGTCAGCACGAATAAAACCAGGACGGTGCGGCCGGATGGTCTCATCGACCTCATAGCCGGGGCGCTTCCACGGTTTGCAGGATATCGCCTAATACGTGGTCTGGCACATAGCCTTCGATTTCAAGGTCCGTCGAAAGGTTGATCCGGTGGCGCAACACGGCGGGCGCAATCTCCTTGACATCGTCCGGGGTGACAAAGCCCCTGCCGTTCAATACCGC
>P_1C_Sed_2_UnCtyDRAFT_1000063_pt1 | contig 30021 bp, 24 predicted proteins | sample Pon1CUnioCityCA_4_FD_10229 | JGI IMG/M metagenome (IMG submission 10229) | reverse complement strand
AGCATCCATCTTGGAGGCTGCTTTCTGAAAAGTTTGCTGTGTTTCTTCGTTGTAATTATGGGCCTGGGCCTCCGCGGCGCGCTCATATTCCTGAATTAAACGCACCATTTTATTGTTGCTCTGCGCTATATAATCTCGGATAGTGAGGCTTTCATCGAGTTGGGGATCTTGTTCCAAAAAGCCGATGCTGACGTCATTTTGGATCATCACCTTCCCTTTGTCCGGGGTTTCTTTACCGGCTAAAATATGAAGGAGTGTAGACTTACCGGTGCCGTTTTCGGCGATAAGGGCAGTTTTATTTCCTTCAGAAATACCAAAAGTAAGCCCCTCAAATAAGACCTTATGGCCAAAGCTTTTTGACAAATTTTCAGTGGATAGATATGTCATGAATTACCAATAATGCTAATACAGATATATTTCTAGCTGATTCGTTTGCCTCCAAAATAAGGAACCCGAGCACCACTTAGAAACGTTGATCCCATCAAATCAGTACACAATAATATTGGAAATATTGTACTTCCCAATGGTTAAACCTATTTGTGCTTTCTAATAAATTCCCGATTTTCAATAGCATTACTTAAAATTTTAATTGAATATTAATATGTCATTTTCTTCGCTTCCCAAGGTTGAGCTACACTTACACTTAGACTGTTCGTTAAGTTTTGATGTTGTGAAGCAGCTAAATCCCGAGATAAGTGAGGAAAAGTATCGCGAAAATTTTATTGCACCTCCGAAATGTCGAGATTTGGCAGATTATATCAGTCGATCCGAAAGCGCTGTAGCGTTAATGCAAGACCAAGAAGCATTGCAGATGGTAACAGAAGATTTGTTTACACAGTTACAGGCAGATAATGTAATCTATGCAGAAATCCGTTTTGCACCTCTGTTGCACATGCGGAAAGGATTGTCGGCGAAGGAGGTAGTTGAGGTAGTGAATGAAGCGGTAGAAGAACAGGTTAACGAAACGGGCATTGAGGCCGGTATTATTTTATGTACGCTTCGAAATTATTCTGAGGATCAGAGTATGCAGACGGTTAAACTGGTAGAGCAGTTTTACGGAACCAGGGTGGTGGGATTTGATATTGCTGCCGACGAAGCGGGTTTCCCCATTGATAATCATATTTCTGCTTTTGAATATGCGAATGAAAAGGGATTGAGCTGTACCGCTCATGCGGGAGAAGCCTGTGGTGCCGAAAGCGTTTGGGAAACGCTGGAGCATTTTAAGCCTTCCCGCATTGGACATGGGGTTCGTAGTTCAGAAGATGAGGAGTTACTTGATTATTTAAAAGAGCACAATATTCATTTAGAAGTATGTCCCACAAGCAATGTACAAACTAATGTTTTTGATACTATTTCTGATCATGCCATTAATGCTCTTTACGAGAAAGGCATTTCGCTGAGCGTAAATACAGATACGCGTACCATTTCTAATGTAACCTTAGAGGAAGAATATCAAACGCTTTCCGATCATTTTGACTGGGATCTTGACCATTTTTTGCACTGCAATTTCGAGGCTATTGATCACGCTTTCACCGATAAAAACACTAAAGAAAAGCTCCGCAGAACTATCCGCGAAGCTTATTCAAACAATTAAGTATCAAGTTATCTTCCCCACCCTCAGGTTTTAAAAGATTCTAAATTCTAAAAGAAGATCTAATAGTTTAAATCCTAAGGGCTTAGTGTGTTTCTAATCTTTTTTCTTTACGACTTTTCCGTCTACGATTACAGAACTAATATGAGTCGTGTACTCAAGGGGATCGCCGTCAAATAAGACGAGGTCAGCGTCTTTACCTTCTGCCAGCGATCCAACACGGTTTGATATACCCAGCATCTCAGCGGGTGCTTTGGTCAAGGCATATAACGCTTTTTCTCTGTCCAAACCGTAACCAGTGGCAATAGCCGCTTCAAAAAGAATGATTCTTGTTTTGGGTACGTAGCTTTCAAATCCACTTTGAAAAGCAAAGGGGATACCTGCTTCAGCCAATTTACTTGCCGTGGTAAAGCTGGCATTTTGGGTATCACCATAGGTACGCACCATGGTAGGATGGATAATAACAGGCACTCCAGCTTTTTTGATTTCATCTAATAAAAGATATGCCTCGGCTGCGCCATCTAAAATCATATCAAAGCCGAACTCTTCCTGCAGTCGCAGGGCAGACATAATATCATTGGAGCGATGAGCAGTTATAAGAGCCGTAAGCTCTCCGCTAAGCACATCGGCCATGGCTTCCATTTTTAAATCTCTCGGGGGACGTTTATCGGGATCATCAGCCTTACGTTTTTCGAGATATTCCTGGGCATCTATAAACTTTTGGCGGAGCATCGCAATCCCTTTGGCACTTGTGCCAGGGCTGTCAAAATTACGTCCAACGGTAGAGCCAAGCGTAAAGGCGACAGTGGTTGCCGAATCTACAAGCGCATCTTCAACCGTATTGTAGGGAGTTTTAGCAATCATTGTTTGTCCGCTGGCCAGGGCTCCGGGACCATGTCCGGTATGGGTCGTCGTTACTCCTTTATCGAGGACAAATTTCACCAACTCCTCACGGGCGTTATAGGCATCGATGGCTCTGAGTTCGGGTTGGATGGGATCAGAGGTTTCCAACTGATCCTGGTCATCATCCCGGTTATAGATTCCGGCCAGACCTACCACGCTGTGAGCATCCACCAATCCCGGTGTAACAACCGACGCCCGATGAGTTTTANAATCAGATGGAATGTCAATTTCAGAAGCTGAGCCNACTGCTTCAATCTTGTCGTTAGTGATTAGGACAACACCATTCACAATTTTATCCCCTTCCATGGTATAAAGCGTATCAGCCTGCACAGCTATTTGAGCTTGGGTGACAGTGCTTAATCCCATCAATAGTGCAAGAACAAAAAGTGTAATTCGTTTTTTCATAGCGCTAATTATTTAAAGCTTAAATTCTTGAAGCTGTTGAATCAAATTCAACAGAGCATTTGATTTTAAATAGCAGTGAATTAATTATCACCGTGATGATTGTGAACAGAACCTCTGAATACATCATAACCGCCGGTAGAATACTTACGATCTCTGGGATTCGAATAATCAAATCGCTTGATTCCTTCCACCCATGTTTGTTCCACTTTGGTATAGACGCTCAGTGGATCTCCGGATAAAACGACAAAGTCAGCATCCTTCCCGGCTTCGAGAGTTCCTACCCGATCTTGTAGATCCATCATTTTAGCATTCTCGATGGTCAGTGCTTTAAGCGCGGCCTCACGACTCATTCCTGCACGTACGCCAAATGCTCCGGAGCGCAAAAACAGTCGCGTATCGGTAATAGAGGCATCAGTATGATAACCGACGGTAACTCCGGCCTCTTCAAGAACTGCCCCGTTTTCATATCTTATGTCAGTAGCTTCGGGTTTGCCCCCGGGAGCATCAAGTACAATAATGGATGCCGGGACATCAGCTTCAGCAATCTCATCGGCAATCTTCCAGGCTTCGCTTACATGGTGCAATACCACCCGAAATCCAAACTCTTCGGCCAGTCGAATAGCCGTTAAGATATCGTAATGCCGGTGCGTATGATAGTGGACGATACGTTCTCCGTTGAGTACCTCAACCAGTGCATCCATGCCTACATTACGCGTTGGCATCTTTTCGGGATCTCCGTTAGCTTCCTCAACTTTTTCTTTGTAATCCTGGGCTTTGATAAACAGTTCACGAACCATTGAAGCCGACTTTGCCCGCGTTCCCGGGAATGGGGGATTACCTATGGAGTTGGTGCCATTCGCCATTTTAAGACCTCCGGCTATTTGATTCTGCGGATCATCAACAAATAGCATTTCTTCAATTTTATCCGCATTACGGAGTTTTAGATAAGCTGTTTGCCCACTCATCAAATGACCTGATCCGGGCATCACATTCACCGTTGTTACGCCTCCGGCCAGCGCTTTTTTGAACGTTTCACTGTGCGGATCGATACTATCAATAATTCGAGCATCGGGATGGAGTGCAGCTGAGCGGTCACCGCCGTCCCCGTCACCAATATGTGAGTGAGAATCTACCAATCCCGGCATAATAACTTTGCCGGATACATCGAATGTTCTTGCGTTAGATGGAATTTCAATTTCGCCCTTCGATCCTACAGCAAAAATTTTATCCCCCTTTGTAACGAGTACGCCATTATCTATGGGTTCACCGCTTATGGGAATAATTTTGGCTCCTGTAAAAACTTTGGCTTGCTGAGCTGCCGACATGGTGGGTAAGAAAAAGATCAGCAGTAGACTAAGCCCGATAAGTCGTTTCATAAGTTTTCCCTGAATTTTATTAAAGATATGTTACAGTCGTTTAAACCTTGATTATGCTAAGAAGTTGCTTTGTTGGCAAATTATAAATACGCTCCTTTTCAAGCTTTTACAAATATGTCTTTTTTCTCACTACTATAGCAATTTTGATATTGTTGTGGTTAGGGATGTAACTAGATTCAGTATTTATCCTATTGCCTTAGCCCTTAAGAATTATTTGTAATCGCGAGCTGGATATATTTGAGTTTTCCCCAATCCTCGTCCCACATTAAGGGAATCCATTCCTATTTGACCCTATTTTCATTTACGTATCGTATACACTTTCCAAGGGAGAACATTCATCTATTATATCTTCCTTCTTTATTTATTAAATGAAACTATTACCTATAACTAATTAGAATTAAAATGAGATACCTATTACAAAAATTATTATTTAGTACGTTAATGCTTTCATTGCTGGCAGTTGGATGTTCAGATAATCCATCAGGGGGCGGTGACGATCCTACAGACCCACCGTCATCTTCAAATCAGGCGCCCTCTGCTAGTGTCAGTGCCAATGAGTCAACCATAACAGTTGGTAATCAAGTTACTCTTGATGCTTCAAGTTCGTCGGACAGCGATGGTGATGCCCTTAGTTATTCCTGGACTCTTGATACTCCAAGCAGTAGTAACGCCCAGCTTTCTGATGATACAGCGGTGCAACCAACTTTCACCCCTGACGTTGCTGGTGATTACAGTGCTTCTGTTACTGCTTCTGATGGAAATGGCGGGAGTGATGATGCCAGCGTTACAGTTACAGCTGAAGCTGCAACGTGTACGCCCACAGAGATAAGTAGCAATATTGACACAGATCAAATTCTGGAAAACAAATGCACGGATCCCAGTAAAGTTGATTATTTAGTCACAAATAATCTTGATGTTTCTGCAGCATTGACAATTGATCCCGGTGTACGCATGTCGTTTGAATCCGGAGCAGGCATTGATGTTGTAAGTGGTGGAACCTTCAAAGCGATAGGTACTGCGGACAGTAACATTGTATTTACCGGAGAGCAGCAATCACCCGGTTACTGGTATGGAATACAGGTACGAACAAATTCTCAGGAAAATGAAATGACTTATACCAATGTCAGCTATGGTGGTAGTGACTATGGAAATGTAATGGTCGGTTATTATGGCAGCGACTCAGGTCGTCTTAAAATTACCAATAGCACGCTTTCGCACAGCGGTAATTATGGTCTATTCATGAAAGATGATAGCCGTTTCACCGGTTTTGCGTCTAACAATTTCTCAAACAATACAGAAGCTCCTCTTTATCTCCCAGCGAATGCGATCGGTGTACTTGATGGAGCGTCAACCTATGCAGATGGTAATGGGGAAGATAACCGTGTAATGGTTTACAGCCAGACCGTCTCACAGGCAGCGACGTGGCACGACCTTAAAGATACAGAATACCTTTTCGATGGGAATACTGGTGTAGAAGATGATATTACTGTAGAAGCCGGAGCTGAATTTGTATTTACAAGTGGTTCAGGTATAGATGTAAAAAATGGTGGAACCTTCAAAGCGATAGGTACGGCTAACAATCTCATTAACTTTACCGGTGAGCAACAATCACCCGGTTACTGGTATGGGATACAGGTACGAACAAATTCTCAGGAAAATGAAATGACATATACTAATGTCAGCTATGGCGGCAGCGACTATGGCAATGTAATGGTCGGCTATTACGGCAGCGATTCAGGCCGTCTAAAACTTACTAATAGTACACTTTCTCACAGTGGTAAATATGGTCTCTACGTGAAAGATGATAGTCGGTTTACCGGTTTTGCTTCCAATACATTCTCCAGTAATACTGAAACGCCGATATTTTTACCAGCTAATGCTGTTGGTGCACTGGACAGTGCGTCAAACTATGAAGATGGCAACGGTATGAATCGTGTAGAAGTATATGCCCAGACAGTATCGCAGGATGTCACATGGAATGACCTTTCTGATGATTCGGACGGTGACGGTGTTGAGGCTGCTTATCTTTTTGATGGGTCAACAAAAATCGAAGGGGCCCTCACGATTGAAGAAGGTGCAACTCTGCTTTTTAAAGAAAATGCCTCAATATGGATGCAAAATGGAGGTACTATGAGTGCAGTTGGAACCTCAGAACGGATCATATTTAATGGCAAAGCTCAAGACAAAACGCAGGGATTCTGGTATGGACTTGTCTTTCGAACAAATTCATCTGCCAATGAACTTGAGAATGTTCAAATATTCAACGGCGGCAGCGACTACGGCAATGTAATGGTTGGCTATTACTCCGGCGACAATGCAAAGCTTTTAATCCATGATAGTTCCATCGGATATAGTTCTACCTATGGCATTTGGGTGGGTAGTTCTGCCACACTAAGTGAAACCGGCAACTACTTTAGCAATAACACCGACGGTGACATTCACTATGACTAGAAAGTTGAGATTGATATAATCAACCTACAACCTTTTAAAGGCCCCGGTTTTCAAACCGGGGCTTTTCTTATTGGAATAAGGTACACACGATGGTGTTGTTAAATATTTATGACAATGAAAAAATCACTATCCACATAATTCAGGAAATAAGGAGTACAATCTTTATGAGCTTAATTGTTGCCCTTAGATGATGCATGATAAAATTGGGAATACAGTATTGATTAGGAAGCGAAGAAGTAGGAAGTGAACCGTTTTGTAAAAAATATCTTCTCTTCCAAGCTATGCGGATACTATTTTATGGTATAAACCCATTATTGATGTGCTACTGCATATGGAGATAACTTTATTTTGAACATACGATAGGTAATAAGAAGATCTGTAGTAGACTAAGTCCGATATGTTGTTTTATGCGTTTTCCCTGAAATTTTGTTAATGATATTTTGCAGTCGAAGAAAACTTGATTATGCTAAGAAACTGATTTGATAAATTTATCAATACACTCTTTTTCAAGTTTTCACAAATGTCCTTTTTACATCCCCCGGTAACAAAAAATGAAGAAGGTAATCCCAGAAAGGTTGGTCTTGAGCTCGAGTTCGCAGGTATCGAACCTATGCATGCAGCTGAAATTATTGCCTCTGTCTTTGGCGGTAAAATATCAGAAGAGCACAGGTATCATATAAATATTACTGATACGGATTTAGGTGATTTTAGAGTAGAGCTGGATGCGCGCATCCTCCGGAAAATGGCCGAAGATAATATTTTTGATAAGCTGGGAATTAATTTAGAAGAAGATTCCCTCCGTAAATCGATAGAGGATGTAGTAGATAAAATGGCACGTTCGGTAGTGCCGCTGGAGATTGTTATGCCTCCGGTTGCAATTGAAGACTTGGAGCGGCTGGAACAATTACGAGAAGCTCTCCAGCAAAATAAGGCTAAGGGTACCCATGCTTCTATGGTACATGCTTTTGGGATGCACTTGAATATTGAATCTCCTGATTTAAAGACAGCTACGTTGCTAAATTATTTGCGGGCTTTTGTAATTGTGTATCCTTGGCTGCTTGAGACACTTAATATTGATATGACGCGGCGCATTTCTCCATTTGTAGACCCGTTTCCAGATAAGTATGTAAATAAGATTTTAAATCCTGATTATGCCCCCGATGCTGATCAATTAATTGAGGATTATGTCGAATTTAATCCCACACGAAATCGTCCGCTGGATATGATGCCAATTTTTGGAATGTTAAATAATGAGCTTATTTCCCCGGTGATGGAAGGAGCAAAGAATGATCCGCGTCCCACTTTTCATTATCGCTTGCCCAACAGTAGGATTGATGATCCAGACTGGCGATTTTCTGATGAATGGAATCACTGGTTGGTAATTGAAAGGCTTGCTAATCAAAATGAAATGCTTGAGAAGCTAAGTCGGTTATATCTTCTGCGACGTGAGGAGACTGTAATATCTTTTCGCAAAGAATGGGCAAAAACTCTGGAAATTTTATTGGATCTTAATGGCTAAGCGTAGACCGAATATTGGTGTTACCGGACCCGATAAAGGAGGCCGTGCAGCTTGGTGGTTTACCTGGTTTGCTGTGTTTTTGCATGGGGGACGTGCTATCCGTATTCATCCGCAAAAAGGGTTACCTGATGAAGATATTCACGGACTTATAATTGGAGGAGGTGCCGACATCAATCCAGAGAGATATGGAGCGGAAGAAATTCGGAATCTTTTTTTAAAGGATGAAAAAGTATCGAGTCTGCGCAAATTTTTCACTTACCTGCTGACTATTATATTTTTTCCTTTCATTTATTTGGTGCGGAAGATTTTTTCGGCATCATCAGAGGATATCGATAATAACAGGGATGAACTCGAATTTAATCTGATAAAAGAAGCAGTAGATAAAAACATCCCTATATTGGGTATATGTAGGGGTGCCCAACTGTTGAATATTCATTTTGGAGGAACTCTTCACCAGGATATTGCAAGTTACTATACCGAAGTGCCCAAGGTGCACAGCGTGTGGCCCAAAAAGAGGGTAGAGGTGGATGACCAGAGTAGGTTATATGATATTTTGACCTTTCACAAAGTTTGGGTGAATGCGCTGCATCATCAGGCCGTGGACGAACTTGGAGAAGAGTTAGCAATAGTTGCGCGCGAAGAAAATGGCATCGTACAAGCCATTGAGCATACCGACCGGAATTTTATTTTAGGTGTACAGTGGCATCCCGAATATATGCCGCAGATACCGGCACAGCGTAGGATTTTCAAACAGTTGGTGGCAGAATCCAAGGCAAGGATACAAAAATAAAAAGCAGGGGCATATGTAATAAACCCCTGCTCAAAATAAAATTATATCGTAGTAACCAGTTATTAGGTATCTACTTTGTAATCCACAAAATGTCGTTCCTCGATGACCGAATTAATAAACTTTACGGCTTTTTTGTGGTTTTCATCCCGCGTATACATGGTGTAGTCCAGTTCGGTCTCAAAATCGGAGATTAGCACTACATCATACGGGGACCCCGCTTCGTCATCATCATCTGAAATATTGATTCCAACTTCTACATTTTTAATTTCATCAATATTTACTTTTAGTCCCTCCAGGATAAGCTTCATCTTTTCAGCATTCTTTTCCTTGGTGGCACCTTCCGCTTCCTCTTTCAATTTCCACATTACTACGTGACGAATCATATATTTACTCCTATGGTGTGCTTTTATTATAAATTTTATTTAAAGGTCTCTAGGATTAGCCAAACTAACCGTTATCGGGCTTTGTTGGCGTAAGAAAGATCTGTTTTGTCTATGGGAACATCAGCAAGCTGCTGTAAATCATTGTGATATAATTTGGCAGCCCAAAGGTGATTTCTAGCTTTGGTTTCTTCATTGCTTTTATACCATTTGTAGGTGGCAATATATCCTTTTGCAACACCAACCGAATCAGTTTCGGTGAGGGTGTTTTGCGGTCCCGAGGGCAATGGAACTGAAAGTGAGCTGCCGGCATAAATCAGATCGGGATCATCAAGCGAACCATTGTTACCATAAATCCAGGGCCATAAACGAGGGTTTCCATAGCGGTCCTCGGCCAGACTCCATAAGGTTTGTCCTTCTTTAATCTCAACAGGTTGATTTTTAGATGTGGTATTGTTGGTCGTTGGTGTTGTTGCTGAAGACTGCGCTGCTGATTGTGATTGATTTTGTGTTACTTGTTGAGTGTTCATGGCTCCTTGCTGAGCTGCTTCCTGCTGTTGCTGGTTATTATTTTGCTGCTTGGAAGCATCAGCAGAGACGGTCTGTTCTTCCGTTGAAGAAATCAGTATAGCATCACTTGTAGATAATGTACTGTAATACCAAGCTCCCCCTGCAATGAGCAATAAAATAATTGCAGCTGCTGCTATATATAAAAAGGAGGAACTTCGGTCAGATGGTCGCCTTGTAGCCGCAGTAGGGAGGGGGATCTCCTCCTTTTCTCGATCAACCTGATCTGATTGATCCTGCTTCAAATTTTCAGCAGTTTCTTCAAGTTTTTCAACTTCTTCTGCCAGAACTTCTTCTTCGGACTTCGTTGTTTCTTCTTCTATTTTATCCTTCTCTTCGCTTGAAACTGATTCAGCCAGTTCATGAGATTCGTTATTTTCTGATTCATCCTTTGCTTCTTCCGTATCTGTTAATTCATCTAAATCATCGGAGGGCTCATCGTGATCTTCTTTTTCTTCTGATCCGATAAACTCATCAAGGAGATCATCTTCTGAACCTGACTGAGTAGCGTTGAATTCTACAATATCTCCGTTGTCATCATCATCTTTATCATCTGAAGGTTCAGAGGTTGAGGATTGTGATAACTTCTCCTCCTCATCTTGCTGTTCTCCCAAATTAAAAGGGTACCCTTGACCCGTCTCTAGCTGATTCTCATCATTGGCTTCATCCTCATCGTTTACCTGTTCGTGCGATGTAGGTGGAGCAGTGGGAATAAAATCGTCTTCATTAAATTCCTGCTCTTCGGAACTTTCCGGAATATCAGGATCTGTTTTCTGTTCCTGTTTGAATTGCTCATTATCTTGGTGGCTACTTTTATCCCCCTCAACACTAGTTCCTTCTGTTTGGGGTTCTATTGCTTGTTCTTGCTGATTCGGAGAAGAACGATCTTCATCAATAGTTTCAGTTTCCTCTTGTTCTATTAGCTTTGGCTCCATGTGGGCGTAGGGAGCATTAACAAGCTCTCTGAGATCTTTATAGGGCTTAAAGACCACTTTGTTATGAGCCGGAATCGTAATCTTTTCCTCAGATTGGGGATTATATCCCTCGCGTTCATCAACGTGTTGAAGTTCGAATTTCCCAAAGCCGGCAATATTTACCTTGCCGTCTTCTTCGAGTCCGCCATTGATGACGTCTACAAAATCCTTTAGAAAATCATGAGTAAACTGCTTAGAGTGTTCTGTCTCCTCAGCAATTGACTCAATAAGTTCTCCAAATGTAACTTTTTCACTCATCGTCTATGTCCGCTTGTTTGAAGTCTTCTTTCAGTCCTTTGCTGGGATTAAAGTCAACAACCCTTTTCGGAGGTAACTCCATATACTGCTCATAGTGGGGATTATAAGATTTTCGTTTTTTTCGCGTAGCAGTACTAAACGTGCCGAGTTCTGGAATGGTAAAAGAATTACCAGTAGCTATGTTTTCGCTAAATGTCTGAGTAATAACATCTAAAAAGTCACGTGCTTCAGCTTGCGTCATATCCCAATTTTCGGCAAGCATCGCTACTACATCGCTCGTATTCATACGAAGATTAAACTCAGGTTATCTTTAAAACTTTGTCATATGGAGATACCGTTAATTAAGAAAAAAAACTTTAAAAACTAAGTATATATTTCTACCTATAGCTTAGAATATGTATAAATTATTATTTCTTGTGCATTTACTTGAAGAATAGGGGCATCAACCGGTATCTTTACAAACGTTTTTTGAAGCATTTTACTTTAGTGTAATCAACTGTATAGCGGAAATAAATCCAAAAATATTTATGAGTAAACCACTTAATGTTACTGAGAAACTAATCAAAAGCCATCTCGTTGATGGTGAAATGGTTCCGGGCCAAGAAATTGGTCTTAAAATTGATCAAACCCTCACTCAAGATGCCACCGGTACCATGGTGATGCTTGAGCTTGAAGCCATGGAGCTCGATGAGGCACAGACTGAACTCTCGTGCCAATATGTTGACCATAATTTGATTCAAACGGACTTTAAAAATCCAGATGATCATGTATTTCTAAAATCCGCTGCTGAACGGTTTGGTATGTGGTATAGTCGTCCGGGTAACGGGGTAAGCCATCCCATTGAAACCGAACGTTTTGGAATTCCTGGTAAAACTTTGGCGGGATCTGACAGTCATACACCGGCAGCCGGTTGCATGGGAATGCTCGCTATTGGCTCAGGGGGTCTGGATGTCGCTTTTGCGATTGCAGGCGAACCTCTATACATAAAGATGCCTAAAGTTTTAGGTGTTGAGATCAAAGGAAATCTACCTGACTGGGTAAGTGCCAAAGATGTGGTGCTTGAAATGCTGCGTCGTTATGATGTTGATGGTGCGACTGGATATGTGATCGAATATTTTGGAGAAGGATTAAAGAATCTTTCTACGATGGATCGTCACGTAATTGCGAACATGGGTACCGAAATGGGGGCAACCAGTACGGTATTTCCTGCTGACGGTGAAGTACGTCGTTTTATGGAGACCCAAGAGCGAGGTAATGAATTTGTGGAACTGAAAGCGGACGAAGGTGCTGAGTATGACAAGTACGAAGAACTTGTACTCGATGATGTTGAACCGCTGATTGCCCTGCCCAGCAGCCCGGGTAATGTCGTTCCGGTCCGAGAAGTGGAAGGACAAGATATTTATCAGTCGTATGTTGGCTCTTCAGCAAATCCAGGATACCGTGACTTTTGGATTTGTTCTGAAATTGTGAAAGACAAGACAGTTGATGATAATGTTTCTTGGGATATCAACCCCACATCACGACAGATCATTGAAAACATGGTCAAGAACAATGTGATGTTTAACCTTGTACAGTCCGGTGCGCGTATTCACCAAGCCGGATGTAACGGTTGTATAGGAATGGGACAGGCACCTGCATCTGGGCAAAACAGCTTGCGTACCGTGCCACGGAACTTCCCTGATCGATCAGGAACGCCCGAAGATTCGGTATTCTTGGTGAGTCCCGAAACGGCCGCTGCTTCTGCTCTGACAGGAAAGATTACTGATCCTCGCGATCTGGAAGATCTCTACAACATGAGGTATCCTAAGTTTGAGCATCCTAAGGAAATTCATATCAATACTGAGATGCTTACCCCACCCAAGCCCAAAGAGGAGCGAGGCGAAATCAAGAAGGGGCCGAACATTTCTACGATGCCCGACTTTGATGAGCTGAAAGACTTTGATGTTCCTGTTCTGTTAAAGATGGGGGATGATATTTCGACCGATGAAATTCTCCGTGCCGGAGCTGAAGTACTTCCTTACCGTAGTAACATTCCAGAAATCAGCAAGTTTACGCTGGATGTTGTGGATGAAAATTTCCACGATCGTGCGATGGAAGCTAAAGAAGAGCATGACGGACACGTTGTGGTTGCAGGTGAAAACTATGCGCAGGGCTCCAGTCGTGAGCACGCAGCAATAGCCCCGCGTTACTTAGGTATGCGCGCTGTGATTGCCAAAAGCTACGCTCGTATTGGCTGGCAGAACCTGATTAACTTTGGAATTCCGCCTTTAGAGTTTGAACATGAAGCGGACTACGAAGATATTGATCAGGGAGATATTCTTGAAGTGAATGACATTAGAGAAGCTATTAAAAATGGCAACGAAGTTGTTATTCATAACAAGACAAAAGGAAATAAATACACGGTAAAACACACTTTTAGTGAGCGACAAAAAGAAGCTGTGTTGCACGGTGGTGTTATCAATCGCTTTAAGGCCAAGAAGAAAGCGGGATAAAAAAACCGTTTGGACTTAATATTTTAAGGGCTCCGATTTTTCGGAGTCCTTTTTTATTTTTAATTCTTTTCCGGGTGGATTCATAACATTTATCAACGGCTCATCACAAAAAATTTGCTATTTTTTTGTGCGTTCTGTTTAATTCAGAAAATTCAAACTGTATATCGAAAAATAAGAAATGAAGTACTTTTGTTTGTCGTCTGTTGTTTTGCTGTTTCTAAGTTGCGCTACGCTGAATTCAGGCCCTGCCGGTCCTGATTCTACTCCGATGAAGGACGCTAATGTTATACTTATTGAAACTTCAGACCCGGTAGAAAAATCATTTGACAGGCTTGACGGTATCCTGAAAGAAGAAGGGTTTAGCATTAAGTCATATAATAAAAATGAGCTCGTACTTGAGACCAATTTTAAAAAGTACAACGACAAAAAAGTATGGTTAACCTCATCAGTTATTGAAACAGACAGCAGCTCTGTTATTGAACTTTCAGGGATGGTGGAGGTACCCCAGTTTCAACATCGCAAAGAATATGGTGGTTCAAAGCCAGATGTGAAAAACAGGATTAAAAAGAAAAATAGTAGTTATAACCCGGCGTGGAAGGTTATGATGGGTATTGCGCTCAAATATCCCAATGGTAAAATTTGGTACGCACGCCAAGCCAGTTAGTTTTGATATGTTTGATCAAATAAAAAAGGCCCCGGATTCGGGGCCCCTTTTTATTTTGTTTCTCCAATCTAATATGGTTTTAAATTCTACTGCTTGCTTTTCAACACTTTTACCTCAATAGAGGTAGGGTATTTAGAGCTGTGGTAAATGCGCTGGATAGCATCCTGGAAATCCTCTTTATCCGCTTTAAAAATATTAGGGACATATTTTTGGGGATTGAGGTCCACCAGTGGGAACCAAGTGCTCTGAATCTGGATCTGTATCTTATGCCCTTTCTTAAAGGTATGATACACATCCTGTAGCGGAAGATCGATATTCGTGACTTTATTGCGTTTAAATGGCTTAGGGTTTTTATAACTGTCACGGAAACGTCCGCGCATAACTTCACTGCGCACCATTTGGTGATAGTTGTCAAGTTCTACATCCTCAGGGGTATATTCACTTTCTTTAGTGCTGGGCGGATACACGTCTACCAATTTGACTACCCAATCCGATGCAGTGCCGGAGGTTGAGACAAATAGATTCGCAAGCATATCTCCAGCCAGCGTCAGGTCTTCTTTAAGTACGGGTGTTTCAAACGTAATGACATCCGGCCGGCGGGCTGCAAAACGTTGATCATCAGTCATATAATCCTGTGGAATAAAAACGAGTTCGCTTTCTTCTTTATAAGGTACGGGATTGTCGATATCACTTTTATACTCGGTATATTTTTTCCCGGATTTGCCTGGTTTGGTGTCATTCAAACCCCCGTTGCTATGAAGATACCATGATTTCTGCTCAATATTCTTAGGGGGCCAGTGATCAAAGGTACTCCATGATTTTTTACCGGTATCAAACATGTATGCTTCGGGAAGATCTTTAATATTAACATCCTTCAAGTGTTTCATAAAGAAGGGATACTCAATTTCCTTTTGATAGAAGGAAGAAATTCCTTCGCCATAATAAATTTCTCCTACTAATTGGTGAGGGCTGCTGCTAGCCCACTGGCCGTGACTCCAAGGTCCCATAACAATGGTATTTTGGATATCCGGATTTTTATCCTCAATAGATCGGTAGGTATTGAGCGGTCCGTATAGGTCTTCCGCATCAAACCATCCGCCGACCGTCATGACCGGGTGATTAATATCGTTTAAGTGGGGTAGAATATTTCTGCTTTGCCAAAACTCATCATAATTAGGATGATTCTTCAGCTCCTCCCAGAAGAAATTATCTTTGTCATAATACTTGTCTGCTTTGGTTAAAGGAGTAATATTTTTGTAAAAAAGATAGCCATCCTGTGTACCGGTATCTGCAAAATTATACCAGGAAGTGTCGGTGGGACTTTCATGCTGAATTCCAAAGAGGGGGGTTACATACCAATAGCTCAAAAAGTAGGCCCCGTGGTGGTGAAAATCATCAAAGAAAAAATCAGATATGGGAGCTTGTGGGGAAGAAGCGGCCATAGCCGGATGTGCATCAGGCAGTCCAGCCGTAGTATAAAATCCGGGATAAGAGATTCCCCACTGACCCACTTTCCCGTTATTATTGGGAATATTGTTGATCAGCCATTCCACTGTATCATAGGTATCAGAGCTCTCATCTATCTGATCGGGCTCTTCACGATTCGGGGTCATTGTCGTATAATCGCCCTCCGACATCCAGCGCCCGCGTACATCCTGACAGACAAAAATAAATCCTGCCTTTTGCAAGTGTTGATTATGCATAATACGTTCCGGCACTTTTCCTTCTTCATACGGACGACAGCTGTAAGGTGTTCTTTTCATCAGTATGGGATATTTCTGTGTGGTGTCTTTGGGAGCATACACCACGGCATGTAATTTGGCACCATCACGCATCTCAATATCGTATTGCGACTTGTTGTAATCCTTGCTTGAAAAATTATTCTGCTGAGCAAGAGAAGGAACGGTTAAGAAAACCATTAAAAAGATGATTCCTAACAGTTTAAAAATTCTTCTACTGTTTAACATTATAATACCGTTGATTAAAGATTTACTAACCTTAAAATAGGAGCTTGAAGAAATTATGAAACCCAGATTTGAAATTATTTGTAAATATTTACTGTCGGATGGTCAGATCAAAATCTTGTAAGAAAGGTATAAAGTGTGTATCTTTATACACATTAAAAATGAAACTAATTAGAACGACTTTTGTTTTCGAAATCTTTTTGGGATCAGTTAGGCATTAGCCTATCGGGATTATGCGCGATACACTGTTTGTTTTTTCCGGTAGCCATTGCTTTGTTACCGCTTTGGCCGGTGGCTGAGTCGATTCACTTTTGGACCCACCCGCTTCTGTTTTTGCTCATTGTTCCAACCGTAATTTTTGCATTGCGTCATAGTAATCTTCCGCAGCGAATTCCGGTGTTGTTATACACTGGATTAATAGTAGTTGCATTGGCTTGGATTTTTCATGAGTGGTTAGGATTATGGGGCGAATCTCTGGTAACAATGGCAGGGAGTGCATTGCTGGTTACGGGGCACTGGTTCAACTACAAATTTCATCAAACGAAACACAAAGCAGGTTGCGAAGTATGAAACGATTGAATTTTACACTTGATGACGATACCGTAAAACTGTTAGAGGAACTTTCGGGAAAGTTTTACGGTGGGAATAAATCTCAAACTGTTCGTGCTGCGCTGGAAAGTCTTGCTGTTCATGCCGGACACGAAGGCTGGGTTATTGCAGGATATACGCCTAAAGAGCTCGATGGAGAGGAAAGTTGCCACAGCTGTGGAGAGTCTCACGATAAGGGTGATGTTCTTTATCGACCTGTTTTTGAGAAAGGGAGCAGTCCAAAAGCGTTGCCGAAGATGCCCTCAGAAAACTGGCTTGATTGTCCGGACTGTGCTGAAAAACAGATCTATAATTAACAGCTAGGAGATCGCTTCCATGTCAATTTCACTGATATTTTCAAGCAGCTTAGCCCTAAGCTCATCTGTATGTTTTGGTGACATATGATAAGCTATTTCCAATGCGCAGCCCCAGGAAAGCGTAGCGCCAGCCCCGCCATGTCCATAGTTATGATATACTGTTTTTCCCGATGCACTATCTTTTTCAAGTCGTAAGCCGTTTTTTCGGTTGCGGATATAGCGATAACCTACCAAAGGAGTAATGTCATCTGATACCTCAATTGAATGATCATAGGTATGGTTGAGGATCTCGTTATTCAGGTCAATGATCTGACTTGGAAATTGTATTTCATCGATTGTATATGCTGATGATTGATCCAAAATATCCCAGTTATTGTTCTTTTTTAGTTGTCCAACCTGACGACTGCCACCGACTATCCAGCCGTCTTTTCTGGGATAGCAATACACATCGCAAGCATTATCCTCAGTGTCGGAATATACATCTGGTTGCGGCGTATAATTATAAGATATGACTTCACCACTCTTGGCTGTAATCAATGGGGAATCAGCCTTATGAAGCAGGTGTCCGCGCATTATGAGCTGATTTTCACTGGGATCATCAAACAACATAGGTCCGCCGGTACCGCTGCAGTTGATGATAACCTCTGATTGGAGGTTAGAAATATCTTCTTTTTCCAGTTTTTGTTGTCTGATGGCCCCCCCGCTTCGATGATACAAGGCAATGAGAGCAGGGAAATAGAGCGACCAATCTGCAAAGATACAGTCAAACAGCCAACCATGGAGCGGTTGATCCTCGGATCGGCGGGGTATCGAAATTTCAGAAAGTTTATCAATGGGGGTGAAGTTTGGCATCCATTTGCAGTACTCCGGTTGACCAGATTCAAACTCAAAAACCTCAAAATGTTTGTGGGTGGTTATACCGGGGAATAGGTATTTGCGTAGTTCGTAGAAAAAGGATTGCGACTGTTTAAACAGCTCTTCCAGTCGGGGAGAATAGACGGAGTGTGGAATTACCGAGGCCGAAGGGAAGAGGCTGGCGAATTCGGGATAATTATTTTTGTTGGTAATCTCAGAAGGTTTTTTGTCCGTCACTATTTCTGTTTCAAACCCTACGAGTTGCAGTGTAAGTGCAGTTGTAATTCCGGAAACGCCGGCTCCTATCACAGTAATCTTCTCAGTCATGTTCAAATCTAACGCTTAATTCCCAATATTAAATTCTAATTCCAAATTTTATTGCCAGGGCAGGCTATCGAGATCCATATTTCCGCCGCTGATGATGATACCTGCTTTTTTGTTTTTGATATCAACTTTGCCATTGAAAACTGCAGCGACCGGAACAGCGCACGACGGTTCGATGATAATTTTCATCCGTTCCCAAATAAATCGCATGGCATCAATAATCTCTTCTTCAGTGACAGTTACAATATCATCTGCATGTTCTTGAATACAGCTGAAGGTTAATTTGCTGAGGGAGGTACGTAAGCCATCAGCAACGGTATCCGTGCTTTGAACAGGGTGGAGTTCTCCGGTTTTGAATGAGAGATAGGCATCGTTGGCCACTTCCGGCTCGGTACCGATCACCTTGGTTTTGGGCGAAAATCCCGAAGCGGCTATAGCCGTACCGCTGATCAGGCCGCCGCCTCCGACGGGCGCCAGTATAATATCCAGTTCCGGTTTATCCTCGAGCAATTCAATAGCCGCGCTTCCCTGTCCCATAATAATATGAGGATTGTCATAGGGATGGATGAAAGTAGCTTCTGTTTCTTCTACGACCTTCTCCAAAGTTTCTTCCCGGGCCTCTTGCGTCGACTCACAAAAGGTGATATGAGCTCCGTAGTCCCGCACGGCATGGACTTTAACTTTTGGTGCATTTTCCGGCATCACGATATGGGCGGGGATACCACGCTGCTTGGCGGCCAGCGCAACCGCCTGGGCGTGATTACCGGATGAGTGGGTGGCAACGCCCTTTCCCGCTTTTTCGTCCGGCAGTTCTCCAACGGCATGGGTTGCACCGCGGAATTTAAAGGCGCCAACTTTTTGAAAGTTCTCACATTTAAAAAAAAGTTTTCCACCGGCTCGTTCATTCACTTTCTCACTTTTCATGACCGGGGTCCGATGGACTTTATCCCGAATTTTAAGATATGCTTTTTGTATCTGTTTAAAGGATGGAGTAGATACCTTTTTACTATTGGTCATAACAGCGATTTAATTCACAAATTGAGATAGAATACACAGAGAGTAAAAATTTTATATCAGTAATTAAAAATTGATTTCGGAAACAGTTTTAGAAATGATTGCTCAATAATTTTGGATATCAAATTACTTTAATGTGAATTCATAATAGAATTGTACCTGAAGAAGATCCTAGTTAAAGATTCTGATATCAATATTATTGGGGCAGCAGAAGAATATCTTGTGTCGCTTATAGATCTTATTTCATTCCCTGATAAACCCGTTGAATATGTACGACATATCAGTAGGGAAAATTTTTCTAAATATCTTATTTCGCTATATGCATTCCAGCAAAATAGATTGAGAGAGGAATTGAATGCTGTGGGTGCCGATTTCTGCTTTTCCCTTGATTCCGAACCGGAAGAGCTGGTTCAAACGATCTTGCAGCTGGACCACAAATAGCTGTACTATTTGTGGCTTACAGCGGCTAATGAGAAATGACCAAGTCTTTTTTGTAATTATCTCCCTCCAGTAGGTATAAAAACCTATATTAAAAAATAGGTTTTTTACGTCAACAATTTCTGTTTAGAACCTCTTACATTCTAAACGGAATAAATATGAGGATTGAGTTAACGTGCTTCTTAGATGCTCTGGCCAAAAGTATTTTTAAAGTATAACTAATATTATCTACATGCACGATATTGACAAGATTTCAACGGGCTTAGAAGGATTAGATAAAATTCTAAAGGGTGGACTAATTTCCCGAAAGGCCTATTTGGTTAAAGGCAGCCCGGGTTCGGGTAAATCCACACTGGGATTTCATTTCTTAAGGCAGGCCATCGATAATGGCGAAGATGCTCTTTGTATTACAATGGTTGAATCCAAAGAGAGTATGCTACAAAATGCTGCCAAATTTGGACTGGATCTTTCTGAGGTAACTATCCTTGATTTAAGTCCCCAGGATGATATCACCGAAGATTCGGGCCAGTATAATGTCTTCTCTTCTTCGGAAGTGGAACAAGGTCCTATTATAGAATCGGTGGTAAAAGCCGTCAATGAACATTCACCCAGTAGGGTATTGTTTGACTCGTTTACTATGCTGCGGTTGCTGAATGATAATCCTTACCAGATGAGAAAGCTGACGCTTTCACTTGTGAATTACATTACCACCCATGATGCTACGCTGATGATGACGTCCGAATCGCTGTCACAGGACTCTGAAGATGATGCCGCCTATTGGGTTGATGGTATTATAGTACTGGAAAACGGTGATAATTGGAGAACTCTGTGCGTTCCCAAGTTCAGGGGTTCAGACTCGCTAAGTGGAAAACACGCTTTTAAAATAACCGGCAATGGTATTACCGTTTTTCCACGGCTTCGTCCCAACAACTACAGCCGAAAGTTCGAAAAAGGCACATTATTCTCAGGCGTAGAAGGGGTTGACAAACTGTTGCACGGAGGCATTGAAAAAGGAACGACGAGCCTGATCATAGGGCCTACCGGTGCAGGGAAAACAAACCTGGGGCTTCAATTTGCCAAAGAAGCGGCCTCCCGTAACGAGCGATCAGCCGTTTATACGTTTGAAGAATCCAAGGAGCTAATTATTCGGCGGTCTGAGAATATCAATACTCCCATAAGAAGTATGATAGACGCTGGTTTCCTGAATATTATGCCGGTCGAGCCGCTTTCTTATTCACCTGATGAATTTGCAAAGATCGTTCGCCGTGATGTCGAAGAAAACGATACGCGAATCGTGATGATTGACGCGATCGGTGGATACCGGATGGCGGTTCGCGGAGAAGATGTACTTGAACGATTACATTTACTCACGGTATATCTGCAGAATATGGGTGTTACTACGTTGTTACTCAATGAAACAAAAAATGTAACCGGACAATTTACCACCACGAATATGAATGCCAGTTATTTAGCAGACAACATCATCTTTCTGCGCTACCTGGAAGTAAACGGTCAGATACAAAAAGCGATCGGAGTGTTAAAGAAAAGGCTAAGTGGTTTTGAGAAATCGATTCGTGAATTTGAAATTACCTCTGAAGGGGTACAAGTAGGAAAGAAGCTGGAAAATATGCGGGGCATTTTATCGGGTGTTCCTGAATTAAGAGCCTAAGGTTAGGCAATGCATATATGGTAACTTTAGATCACAAATTAGGTACTGATAAGTCGAAACACCTTGAGAAGCCGGTGTTATTGCTTTCGGTATACAACGAGAAAGACCGACAGCTCATTAAAAAGTTTTTGCCTGATTTTCGTACGATCGGAGTAAGCGAAAACGGCATTGCAGATCAGTCATTCGATCTTTGTATACTGGATCACCAATCTTTTGAGGATAACAAGCAGAAACTGCAGGCGTTAAAAAATCAGACAGCGCCCATTTTTCTGCCGTTTTTACTGCTCTCACCGGATCAAAAGGCGGCCCGGAACAGTACNACCGTTTTAGAATTTGCTGATGATGTGGTATATATCCCCACCTCTAAAAAGTTGTTACAGTCACGCATAAAAATGCTGCTGAAACAACGGGAGTATTCGCTTAAGCTGAAAGAAAAAAATCAAGAGCTGGAAGAAAAGAATGAGCAGCTAAGCATCTATGAACAAGCGCTTCACTCGACGAATGTCGGAGTTACTATTACGGATATTAACCAAGGTGATAATCCTATTGTGTTTTGCAATGAGGGCTTTAAAGAGCTGACCGGCTATAGTGAGGAAGAAATTCTTGGTAGAAATTGCCGTTTTTTGCAGAACGGTGACCGAGACCAAAATGAATTGTCAAATTTACGATCTACAATTAAAAACAGGGAGCAAGGTAAAGTTCGTCTCCGCAATTACCGGAAGGATGGCACACTTTTTTGGAATGACCTAAGTATTGCACCCATCAAAAATGAAGAAGGAGAAACAAATTATTTTGTAGGTATACAACGCGATGTAACTGAGCTCGTAGAAACCCAGCAGAAGCTAGCCGAAGAGAAGCGCAAGTACCAGCTCATAACTGAGAATGCTACGGATATGATATCGCGTCATAAACCTGATGGGACCTACCTGTATATATCACCGGCTGTTAAAGAACTAACGGGATATGAACCTGAAGACCTGTTGGGCTCCAAGCCATTTGATACTATGCATCCTCAAGATCGTAAAATGTTTGAAAATCTTTCAGAACTCTTCGCGGATAAAGAAGTAAAGCGGTTTACTTTTCGAAAAGGGACCATAAATGGTGATTACAAGTGGGTGGAAAGCATTATGCGGCCAATTGTTGATGAAGAAACAGGCGAAGTAACGGAAATACAGGCCAGTACGCGCGATATATCAGAGCGAAAAGAATACGAGAAAAAACTGGAAGAAGAGAAGGATTTTATTGACAAGGCCATCCAAAGCGTGCCCGAGCTGTTTTACATGATTGATAAGGATAAAAATTTTATCAAGTGGAATAATGTAGAACGGTTCTTAGGATATTCGGATGAAGAGATACAGGATATGTATCCGGTTGATTTATTTCGTGAGGAAGACCAAGAGTTTATTGGCGATAGGATTCAGGAAGTTTTTGATAGTGGCTTTGCAGAAGCTGAAGTGCAAATGAAATCCAAAAGTGGGAAGCTTATACCTCATCTTGTTACCGCTCGAAAGTTTACAAGGGGAGATGCAGAATTTATTGTTGGGACGGGCATAAATCTATCAGAGATAAAAGAGACCCAGTATGAGTTGGAACAGCACCGTCAACTGTTGGATGCGATAATCAATCAGACTAAATCACTTATTTATCTCAAAGATAATGACAGGAAATATCGACTGGTAAATGATAGCTATTTAGAATTTTATGACTTAAAACGTGATGAAATTATAGGTCAAACAGATCGAGAAGTACACGGTTCACAGGTAGGGAAGGTCAGAGAAACCGATTACAAAGTATTAGAAAGGCAGGAAGTTTCTGAATTTGAAGAGGTTAGATCCAATGGAAAAGAAAGCCGCTTTTATCATACGGTAAGATATCCCCTTAAGGGGGTACCGGGCTTTGAAAACTGCATGTGCGGTATTTCTACTGATATTACTGATCTACAACACGCTACTAACAAGTTACAGGAACGCATTAAGGAACAGCGGTGCCTTTATAATATTTCAAGTTTGCCCCAGCATGAAAGTACGATCGAAGGTTTGCTGCAAAAGGCAGTGAATTATTTGCCGGAGGGAATGTCTTATCCCGATGTTGCTGAAGCAGCTATCATTTTTGAGGATGAGGTGTATAAAACGGAAAGTTATCGAGAAACCAATTGGCAGTTATCTGCTGGGAGTGATCGTATTGAAGGTAAAAAACTGACCTTAAAAGTAGTGTATACCGAAGAGAAGGTAATGGCTGATGAGGGGCCATTCCTGAAAGAGGAACGTCAGTTAATTAACAGTGTGGCCGACATGCTTTCTTCACAAATTGACCGAATTATTTCCAACCAAAGACTTGAGGAAAGTAAAAATCGGTGGGAAAAACTGGTCAAAAACGATCCCGACCTTATTGCGATTATAGTGGATCGGAAGATCAAATTTATCAACCAGTCTGGGGCACAAATTTTAGGTGCTGGTTCACCTGAGGAAGTAACAGATGAATATCTGGATGAGGTTGTTGAAGCGGATGACATGGAACTCGTTGAAGAACGGGAAAGGAAATTAATGGATGCTCATTTGTTAGACCCTCTTGTTCACTCTTTAGAACCCGTTATTCATAAGGTAAAGGCGATGGATGGAAAGATTCGTCATATAAAAACACAGTCGACACCGATTACCTACGAGGGCGATCAGAATGCAATTCAAATAGTGGGACAGGATGTAACTGGACAGATAGAATATGAGCGCGAACTGAAAGAATCGCTAAAAGAGAAGGAGACGCTATTACAGGAAATTCATCACCGGGTTAAAAATAACCTGGCGGTGGTCTCGGGGATGATGGACCTACAGACCTTCAGCACCGAAAATAAAGAAGTGAAGCGACTGCTGACTGACAGTAAAAACCGGATTAAAACGATGGCGCTGATTCATGAGAAGCTTTACCAGTCATCGTCGCTCTCTCAAATTGATTTTGGTTCCTATGTAGAGGATCTGATTCAAAATGTTAAAGGCGTTACAGCGACTAATAATAAAATAAATGTGGACCTGGTATATGACTACTTTAGTCTTAATATCAACCAAGCCGTACCTTGTGCGCTTATTATTAATGAGGTGGTAGCCAATGCATTTGAACACGCATTTGTCAAACGGGAAAGTGGTTTAGTTAAGGTTACGCTCCGAAATATTGATGACAACATTGTGGTCAATGTTCAGGACAACGGCCGGGGATTACCCAGTGACTTTGAATATCGAAAATCAAAATCGATTGGGATAACAATTGTTGAAACGCTCATTCAGCAGCTGGAAGCGGATCAGAAAGTAGAGAACAAAAATGGTCTGTCTTTTACTTTTTCTTTCAAAAAGAAAGATATAAAAGGCTCTTCCAGTTCATTGGTCTAAACTTAATTAGGGAAACATACATTATGAAGAAAAAGAAGGTGATTAAAAAAGAGAACTTATCAGACGCATTTTTTGAGAATAATCCGCTTCCTATGTGGATTTATGCAACATCAGATAAGAAGATTCTGGAAGTGAATGATGCTGCAATTGAGGCCTATGGATATTCCAAACTTGAGTTCGGATACTTGTTTCACGACGATTTTCTTGGAGAAGAAATCCCGGCAGACTTTCCGAATGATTCGGAATCAGACTTACTAAAACAGTTATCCATTCACAGGACTGCAGATGGAAGTAGCTTTTTAACGCTGATGGTTGAAAACCCTGTTATTTATAATGACAAAGAGGCTATGTTAGTCCGTTCGATTAAAGTATTTAATTGAATGCATAGCTAATGTAGCGGCTGTTCAGCGAATAGGTACTCTTTAACGGGTGTTCCGCCAATAAGATGTTCCTGGATAATGCGTTCCAGCACCTCCGGTTTGCAGGAGTGATACCAGCTTCCTTCGGGATATACGACTGCGACAGGTCCTTTTTTACAGATGCGCAGGCAGTTGGCCTTGGTCCGATAGATACCGCCGACACCATCTAAATTTAGCTCGCAAAGCCTTTTCTTCAGGTATTCCCATGCCTCCAAACCAATCTCCTTCTTGCAACATTTGGGATTGGTTTGGTCGGCGCAGATAAAAATATGCCTTTTTATCTTATCAACGTGGAGTTCTTCTGCTTTCTTTCTAACGCGTTTGTTCATACGATTTTTGTAAAGGTAGAAGGTCCGCTAATTCAAATACAAGCGAATACCTACCGCGCCGCCAAAGAAAAATTGGGCGTCAGGTGAAAAGTCTAAGGTAGGTACGAGCTCTATAAAGCTTTTGACATTGCTTTCAGCTAAAGTGTATTCTGTACCGAGCGGCCAGCGGAGTCCGGCATTTACATCATTATAAAAGTCTCCCCACAGAAGTCGTAAGCCCATTCCGTAGTAGAGTTGCAGTGCTTCGGAGTCGATGGTATCAGTATGTTTTAAAACATCGGAGTGCAGGTAAAAATCCGAGAAATTGTCTGCCAGAGAAAATGTAAAGGCTGCATCCACTGCTATGTCATCACTGACCCAATATTTTGCACTGAGGCCGGTAGGGTTGTTTATCACGGCACCTACTCCAAGGTTAGAATCTTGGGCGTGTGTAGTTTCTGCTGCGACTAATAATAATCCGCAAACCAAAAAAGCGAGTAATGATTTCTTCATAATTTATATACCTTTTAACAATTTAATTATTGATGAAGTAACTTTTATATCCTGATGTTGTAACATAAAATAATATAAATCTGGATATTGTTTCTAATAACTTTTATCGGGAAAAGTGATCAGTAATCCAATCCCGGCTGGGTTATTTTGTAATTCTTTTCTTTTTTCGATTTTTGTACCATTTGTTCCACATCTTGTAGCAGTTCTTGGGCGTCATAAACGATGCCGTCTTTGATGGTATATTCAACTCCGCCAATGCGAACCGGTTTGTTATCCTTATTTACGTGTACGGCACCGGTGCCATACAGCGTTTTTAGGTTTTTGAGTGGATTTGCATCTACCAGTACCATATCAGCCAGTTTACCTACTTCAATAGTTCCGAGCTGATCTTCCATATTCAGCACTTCGGCAGCTTTTAATGATGCCGATTGGAAAATTTCCAGCGGATGAAAACCGGCTTCTCGCAGCATTTCCATTTCCTGTATGTATCCGAAGCCGTATAATTTATAGATGTATCCGGCGTCGGAGCCAAGAGTAACACGTCCGCCCCGATTTTTAAATTCATTGACGAATTCAAACCAGAGATCAAAGTTTTCTTTCCAGGCAATTTCCTGCTCAGTACCCCAGTTAATCCAGTATGAGCCGTGGGATTTGCGATTGGGTTTATAGAATTCCCACAGGGAGGGAAGGGTATAATTTTCGTGCCACTCGGCGCGCCTCTGTGCACTTAAATCACGACTGGCTTCATAAATCGTAAACGTAGGGTTAAGCGTGACATCCAGTTCTATCATCTCGTTCATTACACTGTTCCACTTGTCGGTGTACGGTTCGGCGGCTTGCTTCCACAGCTTGCCTGCCTCCTCAAAACGGTGCTGCTCGTTATTATAATTGTAATCCATCGGGTAATCCTGTATTACTTGATCAGCAAATAACGCTTCGGGAATACCGTACCAGTGTGTGATGCTTGTGAGTCCCAGTCGGGCAGATGCAAGTGCATTATTGTACACAACACGGGTTTGAGCGTGGTGGGTCATCGTTCCCAGTCCCAGCTTATTAGCCTCATCAATAGCGGCCTTGTAAATAGGACGGGGTGCTCCAAAAAATTTAATACCGTCGGCTCCCTCATCCGCAATCATTTGAACCCAGTTGCGAGCTTCTTCCGGTGAAGCTATGGGACCGTCATGGTCCATTCCAAAACCGATATAGGAAAAAATACGGGGCCCTGTAATTTCGTTTTGTTGACTGCGTTCTTTTTGTCGCAACGTCCAGTCCATACCGTTAAANGATCCCGGCTCNCGCACAGTAGTAATGCCGTGGGCCATCCATAGTTTATACACATATTCGGCCGGCGTGCCCTGTGCTTCGCCGCCGGTGTGGGCATGCATATCGATAAATCCAGGCAGCAAGTACATGCCATCGGCCTCAATAATTTTTGTGTCCTCATCGGCTTGTGGACGTTGATCTTCATCAATGGGTATTCCGGGATATCCCACCGACTGTACTGATGCGATACGGTTTTGCTCCACGACCACATCAACGGGACCGCGAGGCGGAGATCCGGTGCCGTCAACCAATGTTACTCCCCGGATAATGAGCCGATCATAGGGACCTTCGCCCATACTACGATCAGGGGCTTCCTTTATCTGGGCGTTGGAAACACCAATTCCAATTATTAAAAGTAATAAGATAGTTGCTATCGAAGTTGTGTATTTGGTCATGCGCCTGGTATCAATAATTAAGATTCGTTGGAATGTAATAATCGGAGACAGGGGAAGACAGTAAAATATTTTAAATGATATTAATAGAAGTCCTGATTATTGTTGATTCGCCAAAAGTTTGTGGCATACCTTTTACCATGATGCAAAAGGCTGAACCCATTTAATGTAATTACAAAAGAAGCGCTCCTTCAAGCTGTAGCAGAAACTGTTTTCGTTCGATGCCCCCGCTGTAGCCGGTAAGTTTATTGTCCGCCCCGATCACCCGGTGACAGGGAATAATAATTGGAATAGGATTTAGGCCATTGGCGCCGGCCACCGCCCGAGCTTTCTGGGGATCTCCGAGGCGTTTCGCCAACTCGCTATAGCTTATGGTCTGTCCATAGGGGATCTGTTGCAGCTGTTTCCAGACCTGTTGCTGAAAATTGGTTCCTTTTAACACAAGTGGGATATCAAAAGATTTTCTTTGTCCCTCAAAATATTTATTTAGCTGGTCAATGGTTTTTTTGAGAACCGGGTGGTGTTGATCCAATGATTGAGGCGGGTTCTTATCGTAATAATTGATGGCTATGAGGCCCTGGTCATTGGCTTTTAATTGGAGAATGCCCAATGGAGATTGGATGTATGTTATGTGATCTTTTGACAACGATTTATATTATTATGTATGGTTATACCTTTAGTTTGTTGGCAGTGTAAGATTGCCGGAGCGAAGAAAATCAAAAGTGGTTTGGCCGAGTAGTTCATGCCGGGCGTTGAGATCAAAATCTCCTTTTATTTGGTAATCAAAAGGTTCTCCTCCTGTTAGCAATCGGTAGGCTGACATTCCAATTTGAGAAATATTGAGCGATATTGGGATGCTGAGCATAGTCACGCCCTTTTCTTTAATAGTTTTCCCTTGGAGAGCGGTTCCGTCAGCCCATTGATCGCCATTGATCATCAAGTCATACCTGAGGGCATTTACGTCAATTCCAAAGGCGTTGGGATTATCGAAACGTAGCTTCAGGTTGATATCAGCACTACTTAGATTAATTCCGGAAACGCTAAAGTCTTCGAGGCTTATTTTAGGTCTTTTTAATAATGGGATACTTCCATCTTTACGAACCGGAACTTTTGTTTGTCCGACGATAGGCAGGTCAAACGTCAGGTTGCTTAAAAAGCTGTAAGAGACCTCATCAGAATCCCGCAGGCTCTGTACGCTTCGAAAGACATCCGCAAAATTAAGCCGCATGGGAACCTGGAAGGTACTAGCACCGGAAGCCTCGATTGCAAGTTCTTTTTTCTGGTCGCCGGTAACCAGGGTATTTTCATTTACATCAAGATTATAATCGTAGGCCAGCATTTGTACCGATAGTGCATTCGGGTTATCGACTTTTATGTCATAAGTGAGCTCCATTTCTTCAAAATTAAAGTCACTGATGCGGACGTTCTCTACCGAAAGTTTTGGCTTTTGGATAGAATTGGAGAAATCTTCAAGGGCAGCACATCCATTGAGTATAAAAAGAGTGCATACCAACAAGATTACAGAGATATATTTTTGGAAGGTCATTAATAATGGCCGGTCTGAGTTAATTGATAAACTATTGAATTAATGATATTTCAGGCTGAATGATTTGTTCCGGGAGCCTGAGAATTGATAATACATCAAGCATGATAATTTTTTTGTAACAAAAAAGGGTTGCCATACTCTTGAAAACAGAACGCACTATTATTGTCTCTCTAGACCATCTAGTTAGCCAACTAGATACTCTAGTCACTCCTAAATGCTGAAACCTAAAGCACGGGGCCTCAGGACGGATACTCCTGAGGCCTTTTTTATTTTAGTCAGAAGCGACACTTACTGTGTTCGCACTATAAAAAATTTCTCCCTCTCGAACAATATTATATTAGGCAGATTTTTTGAAGACTGTTTTCGTTTTTACCTATTTAAAATGTAGGATCAGCTTGACAAAATATGTTTAAGGTTGTCTTAATTCTGGATCGGGTTACCCTTTTATTGCCAGGCTTCCTACCAATATTAGACAAAAGGCTGAAAACGCAGATATCCAGAACGTCCCATAGATTCCGACAGCACCATATACCAATCCGAGTAGGAAAGGACCCACTGCCTGCCCACTTCTAATGATAGTCCAGTTGACCGATAAAAATGCCGC
>P_1C_Sed_2_UnCtyDRAFT_1000062_pt1 | contig 30042 bp, 29 predicted proteins | sample Pon1CUnioCityCA_4_FD_10229 | JGI IMG/M metagenome (IMG submission 10229) | reverse complement strand
AGTGCGCTAAAAGTATTTGCTTCCCACCAAGTCAACCACCGATTAATAGCAAAAGTCCAAAAACAAAACTACCAACTTGTACTATCCGGACACACGCACGGCGGACAAATTCATGTTCCCTTTATGGGCATGAACTTTTCTGCATCCCAGCAAGAAACCAAATATGTTCAGGGAATGTACCAGGAGAACGACCTACCCATCAACGTAAATAATGGACTAGGATTTACTCTCGCTCCGATTCGATATGAAGCTCCGCCCAATATTTCAGTCATTACGTTGCAAAAGAAAGAAGAATAGAAATGCTAACGAAGTAGCTCCATCATTTTATCAGGATCATTCGTAGGCAGCTCGCAAGCATAATTCTGGCACACATAGGCAGTAGGTTTCTCATCTTTCATTCCAAAATCAGATAGATACGGAACTAAATCACGTATTATACCATCCTCCGGATCATGGTAAATAATCACCGCCCGAGGTAAAAAACGGTCGTGCAGAGGACGTATAAACTGATTGAACTCAGAATCATCTTGAGAACCTGCTATAACAATTTCTTGACCATGCCCCTCCAAAAAATCAATACTCTGAAGTGCAGCTCCAAAGCTTGTTGGTGCCTTTTCAATACTGTTGGCAAACAATTTTAGCGATTCATCTACCATCTGTTCCCACCCCGTATTTGCAGTCATTCGTCCTAAGCGAAGCAGGTTCATCATGGCAATAGAATTTCCCGAAGGCATTGCCCCATCATAAATCTCTTTCTTACGCCCTAACAGTTCCTCTGCTGATTCAGCCGTAAAGTAGAAACCTCCGTTTTCATCATCCCAAAAATCATCAATAAATTGCTGATTCAATGAAACAGCATACTGCAAATATTTTGTTTTAAGTGTAGCTTGGTATAACTCCAAAAGTCCCCACACCACAAATGCATAATCATCAGCATGACCATTAATAGCTACATCACCGTTGCGATATCGATGTTTAAGTCTGTCGTCTTCAGTTAACATCTGATCTTCAATGAATGACCAGCACTGTTCTGCTTTTGCAATATAATCCTTGTTTTTAAACGCCGATCCAGCTTTGGCCAACGCTGCAATAATCAATCCATTCCAGTCGGTAAGAATCTTATCATCGAGCAACGGATGTACTCGTTTTTTGCGTTCCTCCAATAATTTTTCTCGGATTGATATTAACGAAGAATACAGATTTTCAGGCTCCATATCCCGCTCAAAGGCAAGTTCTTCAAACGATTTCTGGAGGTATGGAATATTCTTACCTGTTTTCCGACCGGTAGACTCGTCATGATAATTGCCTTCATCATTTAGATTATAGGCCTCGATAAAAAGCTCCGCCTCAGCTAACGGCAAAAATTCTCTAATTTCTTCAGTGCTCCAGACATAAAACTTACCTTCTTCTCCCTCACTGTCAGCATCCTCAGCAGAATAAAATCCCCCCTTTTCATCCTGCATCTTACGGTTTAGGTAGCTGTAAATTTCATCCGCAGTTTGCTTGAATAAGTCATTATTAGTGCACTGCCAACCTTCGGTATAAGCCATGAGCAGCATCGCCTGATCGTAAAGCATCTTTTCGAAGTGGGGCACCAACCATTTCTGGTCCGTTGAGTAACGATGGAATCCACCACCGACTTGATCAAAAATACCACCCATTCGCATCTGAGTGAGCGTTTTCGCTACCATTTCCAGTGCTTTTGAATCCTCTTTGCGATCTGCATAGCGCAATAAAAACATCAGATTATGCGGACTCGGAAACTTGGGTGAGGAGCCAAAGCCGCCATAGTCCTTATCAAACTGCTGCTCGTACTGATGATATGCCTCATCTAAAATATTATCGTTTAAAGAATCAGCCGGCGAAAATGCATTCGACTTCTGAAAAGCAGAGACAATTTCATCGGTGGAATTCAATATTTTCTTCCGATCATTCTGCCAGAGCTCAGAAATCCACGGGATAAGCTCGCGCATCCCCGGACGTCCCTGTCGCCCCACTTTAGGAATATACGTTGCTGCATAAAAAGGCTTCTTATCAGGCGTCAAAAAAACGTTGAGAGGCCATCCACCACTGCCGGTAAGCATCTGACAAACCAACATGTAGGTGTTGTCAATATCAGGGCGTTCTTCGCGATCTACTTTAATATTTACAAAAGCTCGGTTCATCAATTCAGCAATCTCTTCATCCTCAAACGACTCATGTGCCATCACGTGGCACCAGTGACAGGTTGCGTAGCCTATAGATACCAGTACCGGTTTGTCTTCTTTCCTTGCCCTTTCAAATGCCTCTTCTCCCCATGGATACCAATCTACCGGATTATCAGCATGCTGAAGCAAATACGGACTGGACTCATCGGCCAGATTATTTCGATTGTTATCAGGAGAATTAGTCATCTACTTTTTTCTCTACATCTTTTGAAAAGCGTTGGCTGTAATCAACGATAAAACGATCGTACTCCTCATCAATCAGATCCGTTGAGATCATAAAGTCGGCCGAAGATCGGTTGCACGCCATCGGGATATTATAAAGCACGCCAATCCGCAGCAGTGCTTTTACATCAACATCATGCGGCTGGGCTTGCAGTGGATCCCAGAAAAAGATCATCATTTCAATCTGATTTTCTGCAATAGCGGCGCCAATTTGAAGATCACCTCCCAACGGCCCACTATTAAAGCGATTCACATCCAAACCTACCTTATCGGCAATCATTTTGCCGGTCGTACCTGTTCCAAACAGATTATGTTTCGAAAGCGATCCCTTATTAAAATCACACCAATCGATTAAATCCTTTTTACGATTATCATGGGCGATAAGTGCAATATTCTTCTGCTTTTTCATCTTTTTTGCTCCGGGAGCAACAGGCTGGCGAGAATTTTCTTTTGCGTTCATATCAGATATATAGTTTTAAAAAAGTTTTACCAGCAGATAAGCTACGGTAAGTAGAGGTGTCCCTCAAGCTATAATTTAGATAAGAAAAAAGCCTTATATAGCTAATCGAAGCGGTGAATCACTTATTTGAATTCGCTTGACCGAAAATGATTCTTTATCAAATCCCTTAAGACGAATATTCATATCCTCAACTCTCTCTTTGTTGCCAGACTCCTCAAGTATTTCTTGCAAGTTGTACTTGTTAAATACGTTCTGAGAAATAATAAGCTCACTTTCTGAGGCATAATCCACAAACCGGGAAGCAATATTAACAGTAGAACCAAAGTAATCTATACGGCTATTCAAATTAACTGCCACACAACTTCCATGGTGAATTCCGGCCTTTAGCTGAAAATCATCCGTAAAGCGTTCGTCCTCCGATATCATTTTTTGAGCCCTTAAATATGCTCGCAAGGCTTGGTCGGGCTCACAAAATACCGCCATAACCGAATCGCCAATTGTTTTAACGATAGCACCATTCTCTTTTGAAACAACCTGATGCAAAATCTCAAAGTGATCAATAACCTGCCCTACGGCCTTGTCATCACCTTCCTCGTTATACATACCCGCTGAATCAAATAAATCGGTAAACATCAACGTCAGGTTATCAACTGATATCTTTTCACCCTTACGCAATACTTCATCCGCAAAAAGACTGCGAAACAACTGCGATGATGTCGCCCGGGCAGCACTAACCCCGTTCAAAGAGTATTTCTTATATTCGAGAGTAATCAGCTGATTTTCATCAGTCGTATTTTCAATACTCAGGTTTGGGCTGTTTGCAATATGAACCTCTTCACCGGAAAGTCCTGATGGACTAATATTTACATGGACCGTATCATCTCCTTCATCGTCTACATGCACTCTTGCAGCGCCCTTTGATTGAGTGGATTTTAAAATATATTCCCCGGACTCAAAATCTGTCATTAAATATCGCTTTTGGCCAGGTTTTAGATACTGCTGTAGTACCACATGTGACTTCTGCTGTGGGCCACGAGTACAATATTGATCCTTACTTATTTTCCGAACGAGCGGATGCGGTGAAAAACTGAGCTGAACCGTTTGATTAAAATTGACGGTGAATTCCTGCTCACACTCATCACAATAGAATGGCTCATGAATCTGATTCAAGGTTTTTACCGATTCTTGAATACTCCGGCAGGAAGGGCAATACAAATCCCAGTTAAAATTCAACAGATTGGCTTTAGCAGCATAGATGAAAACCTCAAAAACCTTTTCCTCAGATAGTTCCCACTGTTCTGCAAGTTTGGGTGGAGAAATCTGATGAAGCTCCAGATCATCGGCACGGCGAATAAAGTCAATCAACCGCTCCAGTACCACGGCATCAACCTGGCTATTATGCAACTCCTCTTTAATTTGGCGTAGTCGCTTTTCACCTCCCCGAACCAGTCCCTTTTTCTTGGCAATTTGATAATTTTGACAATTACTTGTAGCTAACTGGTCATAGGTATCAATTACACTTTTTAAGCGACGCTTTATCAATACCTTCAGTTTTAAGGTAGTCCAAAATGAAAGGATTTTATTACGAGGGATAGCCCAAAACTTAACAATTAATCGGGTACCCTTTTCATTTTCCTTTAAGTCAACCTGAATTTTTAGATCCTTGTACGCCCCCGACTGGTAATGTCTAACCACACCAAAGCGAAATGGATATTCCCACTCAAAAGGCTCTTCCTCCCAAACTTCATAACGATTTATGCCATTATAGGATAACTGAATTAAATCCTGATCTACCGACTGCGTGATATGAACTTTCTGAATGCTCGGCTGATGTAAATCTTTAAACAGGCGATTAATATCGGTAATAAATGGCCATATCTCTTGCGGAAGAGCATTGATCTGCCAGCTCCAAGATAATTGTACCGTTTTATGATTCACCATCTATCTGTAGATATTTATAACGAAAAGTTCTGCACAATTGACTTCGTGAATTAGTGCAGTAAGCGTTATATTTATGTCCTTTATATAAAAGAGCGTAGAAACATTAATCTGTTACAAATCTTTAAATTCATTTTATGGCAGTAGAACGAACACTCACGATCCTAAAACCAGATTGCGTACGAAAAAATCTAATTGGCGAAGTCATTAGCCGTATCCAAGAAGCCGGCTTTCGCATTGTTGCGATGAAAATGACTCGTTTGACTAAAGACACCGCAGGCGGATTTTATGCCGTTCATAAAGAACGTCCATTTTTTGATGAACTTGTTGAATTCATGAGCAGCGGACCTTGTGTACCCATGATTCTCGAAAAAGAAAATGCCATTGAAGATTTTCGCGAATTTATTGGTGCTACCGATCCAAGTGAAGCGGAAGAAGGAACTATCCGAGCCGACTTTGCAGACAGTGTAGGCGAAAATATCATTCACGGTTCCGACTCTGTTGAAAATGGCAAAAAAGAAGGTGCTTACTTCTTTTCTGAAGTTGAAGTAGTGGCTAATAAAGCGTAACCAATTTTCGAGGATATGCGAGCTACTAATCTCCTTCTTACCTTTTTTGGTTGCTTAATTTTATGGGGTTGCAATTTGACTCAATCCCAGCCAACGGTAAAAGTAGGAGCTCATGTGTTGCTTGACAAACACCTAGATGAGCTCGAATACAAGCGCGTGGGCTTGGTTATGAATCCAACCGCTCGCGTTGAGGGCTCGCATATGCTTGATACCTTACTTGCTCGTGACATAAATGTCACCGCACTTTTTGCTCCCGAACACGGTTTCCGCGGCGATGTTGGAGCCGGAGAAACTATAGAAGATGGCATTGATCAATCTACCGGTCTGCCTGTTTTTTCGCTCTATGGCAAAACCCGTACCCCCACCCAAGAAATGCTTAAACAGGTAGATATCCTGCTTTTCGATATTCAGGATGTAGGGGCACGATTTTATACCTATAATGCTACACTCGGTAATATCATAGAAGCAGCGGCTGGCCTAAATATTCCCGTCTGGATTTTAGATCGTCCTAATCCCGCAGGCGACATGATTTCAGGATGGATGATGCAGGAGAAACACCGCTCATTCGTGGGTAAATATCCCGTCCCGATGGTACATGGGATGACGCTCGGAGAATTGGGCAAAATGATGGTGGGTGAACAATGGATTAAAAATGCCGAACAAGCCTCAGTGCGAGTCATTCCAATGGAGAGTTGGGACCGCTCAATGAAATGGCCTGAAACAGGTCTCGATTGGATTCCTCCATCTCCCAACTTACCCACTTTTTATCATGCTTATGTTTATTTGGGAACTGTTCTTTTTGAAGGAACAATACTGTCAGAAGGTCGCGGAACGGAAGATCCCTTTCTTCGAATTGGTTCGCCACAAACAAAGTTGACTACTTCTCATATAGCAAAACTACGCCGACAATTTGCCGGCGTCAATATAGAACGGCGCTCTTTTACCCCAGAAGCTATTCCAGGCAAGGCATCCAACCCCAAATTTGAGGGTGAGCAATGTCACGGTATTGCCATACAAGTAACTGATCCCAAAGCCTTTAACCCTGTTGTACTTGGTGCCGAACTTTTGACGACACTACTTGAAGCGACCCCTAATGCCTCGCTTAATGATTATATGGTCAAACTCAGCGGTATTGATAATTCATTTTTACAAGAGCAGCTTAAAGACGATTTGTACCTAAAAAAATGGGAGAAATCAGCTCACGAATTCAAAGAGCGGCGCAAACAATATCTTCTCTACGAATAATATTTAGCTCTGCACCTTTCGCCTCCACTCATAGCAAAGTAGCGCAGCACTAACCGAAGCATTTAGCGACTCCACATTATTTTCCATTGGAATACGAAATTTATAATCACAGTGTTCTAAGGTTTTTTGGCTAATGCCACTACCCTCATTGCCTATGACAAATGCCAACGGGCGATCGACCTCCAAATCCCACAAATTCTGATCCCCATCCATATCCAGTCCGCCAATCCAAAACCCTTCATCTTTTAACTTCATTATGGATTGGTTAAGATTGCCAACACGAACAATTGGAATACGACCCACCGTGCCTGCCGATGTTTTATGTACAGTAGCATTTATTGGAGCCTGGCGATGCTTGGGAACCAAAACAGCTGATATTCCCGCCGCCGCTGCTGTCCGGAGCATAGCCCCCAAATTTCCGGGATCTTCAATTTCATCCAACAACAGAACAGCCGGGTAGTCAGATGTGTCAACGGTATCAAGCCAATTTCCAAAATCTTGATAAGATATCTGGCTCATCAGTGCTACGATGCCCTGATCATTTACGTTTCCTACAAGATCATTCAGTTTAGAACCGGGAACATGTGAAATTGGTATGCGATGCTGAGATGCTAAATTAAAAATTTCTGAGAGCTGAGAATCGTGCAGCGAATCACGAATAAAAATTTTTTGCATGCGTTCTGCTTCATTTCTTAATGCCTCTATAATTGAGTTTCGACCATAGACGTAAATATTTGTATCACTTTCTGCCATGACAAAATCAGGAATTGAAATATTAATAATTTCGTTTAACTTATAAATACTTAACGGTTTACTAAAAAGCAGTGTACCTATGAAAGATAAGAACCCGAAAGATGATTCTTTTCCATCTTCTGAATCATCCAATATAAAGGATTCCATACATAATTCTGCCATTTCTCATTATGTAGAAGAAACCCACTCACTCCCAACATTCTATATGCTATCAGCAATATCACAGATATTTTTAGGATTGGCAGTCGTTATGGTTTCTGTCTTGGGACTTATCCAACCACAATGGCTTGCTACCGGATTAATAATGGTTGCCAGTGTAACAACTATGATTGGTCTCTATCTTCTTTATATTACGGCTTCTAAAAAAAATAATCGCAATTCATTGTTGCGCAACGCTATGCGGCGTATCATGCAACACAAAAATTGATATGACGGATTTTAGCGATTCTGAAACACAGAAACGACTTCAATCTTACCTTACTGTTCACTTAAAAAAAGACGAATTATCGCTTTCCGAAAGCGAGAAAATAGATGCCCTTCACAAGAAAAAGCGGAATAAGTGGATTCAACTTGCCGTTAATATTGCAGCCATCTTGTTTTTTGGATACTCCTTTTATTTTAACATTACTCAGCTAAGCCAAACCTTTTTCATCATTATTTTTGCTGTTTTTGTAGTAAACGTGGGATTAATATTCTATCAAAAGAATCAAATTGATGAGCTGCTGGAATACCTTCAATGGAAAATACAGCATGAGAATTAAGCTTCTCTGTCTTATCTTGGCTTTCGGTTCTTTTGCAACTGTTAACTGCTTAGCACAGTCGTCTACGATGCAAAAACATAATTTACCTGTACTTTATAACGACGATGGGGACGACTTTATCATCATTGCCCACCGTGGTGCCAGCGCTTATTATCCAGAAAATACGATGATCGCCTTTGAAAAAGCAGTGGAAATGGGTGCCGAGATGATTGAGCTGGATGTTATGTTGAGCAAAGACCGCGTTCCGATCGTTTTTCATGATGCCAAGCTTAATCAGCACACCAACGGCAGTAGTTATGTAAAACACTACACACTTAAAGAGCTCAAAGAATTAGACGCCGGTTCATGGTTTAATCCAAAATTTTCAAATCAGGAAATTCCAACGCTGGAGGAAGTACTTGATTTTGCATCGGGAAAAATTGCTCTGAATATTGAGATTAAAACCGAGGCTGTTTCTAATGACATCAAAAATGGAATAGAAGAGAAAGTGCTTCAACTTGTCAAAGAGCATGGGATGCAAAAACATGTGCTATTTTCCAGTTTTGACTATCGAGCCGTTCGTCATTTCAAAAAGTTAGATCCGAATATACCCGTAGCATTGCTCTACGAGAAAAATCAATCCAACCGATTACTGCCACACCAACTCGTTGAAAAATATAATGTTGATGCTTTCAACTGTAGCTACAGACAGCTAAAAAGGAAATGGATAGCTGATATCAACAAATTTGATATCCCGGCATTTATTTATACTGTTGATAGTAAAAGACGAATGCAAAAGCTTATTGCCGGTGGGGTTACCGGAATTTTTACAAATAAACCAGATCTGTTGAAATCTGTTGTGAAAAATTATCACTTTAACAGCACCGCAGATTAGCACGCTTATCAAGTTATTTTCCCATCACTTGCAAAAAGATCCTGCGATCTCTCGATTTGTTGTCGTGATTTAAAATTACAACCTGCTGCCAGGTCCCGAGTACCGGCTTACCATCGTATAGCGGAACCGTTATTCCCGGTCCCATCATGGTAGCCCGCATATGCGAAAAGCCGTTGTCATCACCCCACGTTTCACCATGACGTGTTGTCTGATCGTGTGGAGCAAATTCTTCCAGCTTATCTTTCATATCTTGCACCAGCGCAGGCTCAAATTCTATTGTTGATATCGAAGCCGTAGAGCCAATGGGGAAAATATGGATGATTCCTTCCGAAAATCCGCTTTCCTCTGCGAATGTTCTTACGTGCTCTGTAATGTTTTTGATATCCGAAAATCCCTCAGCTCCAATTGTAATCTCTTTACTAATGATATCCATATTACTGATTCCTTACATTATTGTTTAAAAATCCCTGCAGTGCTGTGCGATATTTCTCACCCGTTTCCCAGAATCCGGAACCATGCGAACCTCGAAGTTCAACAAACGTTTTAGGTTCATTAGCAGCTTCAAAAAGTGTTTCCCCATGCTCGTAAGGTATAATTTCATCCTCTTTGCTATGAGCCATGAATATTGGATGTTCTATCTGCTTAATATTTTCGAGCGTATTGTAATCATATTTTATGATAGAACGCACCGGCAGCCAGGGATACAAATCAGCTCCCAAATCAGCCGCCGAGGTAAACGTTGATTCAAGAATGGTAGCGACCGGCTTTTTCTGTACAGCAAGCCAAGAAGTTACAGCTCCACCCAGTGAGCGACCCATTACTACAATGTTATCATTCTCTATCTCTCTTACCCTCACCAAATAATTCCAAGCTGCTTGGGCATCTTTATACGTCCCCTGCTCACTGGGACGTCCCTCACTTTTTCCATATCCACGGTAGTCAAAAATAAAAACGTTGAGTCCAAAATTGTGCAAGAGTTGAATCGTTTGAAGTCGACCTGAAATGTTACCGGCATTTCCATGAAAATATAAAACAGTGGTATTGCTATCGTTTGGGATAAACCATCCGTGAAGATTTACATCATCCTCTGTTATAAATGTGACATCTTCGAACGATAAACCAACATCTTCGGGGAAATATATCATCTGCGATTGCAGAAAGTACATCATAACGACCAGTAAAAGGTATCCAACTGCAATACTTAAAAGAATCCATAAAAATGACTGCACAATTCGCAACATTAGTTAGGTGAATTGGGAGTAATAGATCAAAATAAGAAATACTATTGATCCGATTTCAGTAAATAGGTTTGCAATCGGTGATGACGTGCTCCATCAGGATGCAATTTACTCTCATAAAGTGCAAATTCATTAACCGGGATATCCGGCAGAATAAATGAATTATACTTATTAATAAATGACGTAACTGCTTGCTTGGATGTATTCTTTGTTCGACCTATTGTGACATGCGGTTTATAAGGTCGGTTTTCGGGAGCAATTCCCTTTTTCTTACAACGGTCTTCCACGTTTTTATGCAGCTCCTGAAGATTTGCATTTTCTTTAATGCCTGCCCACACTACTTTGGGTTGTTGGCCATCAGGAAAGTAACCAATCCCCTCGATTGTCATCAAAAAACCTGGATAGGTGATATTATCCAGCTCTTCCCGTAGCTCACTCGCAGTCGTTGTATCCACTTCTCCTACAAACTTCAAGGTCAAGTGCATCTGCTCTTGAGACTGCCATCTGACTCCATTTATTGGCTGCTGCAAATCCAGCAATTTCTGTTTTACGCCTTGAGGCAGGGGAATAGCAATAAATAAACGCATAAAAAATATTAATGATAGCGGACCTCAAATTCTTCGTAATCCTCATCAGATTCTTCAACCGCAACGTCAATATTATCTACCCGGCTGGCCCCCGGTCCCTGCTCGCAACGGTTTACCATCTCCCTGATATGATCCATTGGCCCGGCAAAAACGGCTTCCACACGTCCGTCTGGCAAATTTTTCACCCATCCGAAAACTCCTACTTCCTCGGCATTCACTTTTGCGAAATGTCGAAATCCTACTCCTTGTACCCGTCCTTCGATAAATACATGCGCCTGTTGCATAATTGATATATCTATGCTTTTTATTAGATCGTTAACTCTCAGTTGATTAGTCATTCACGGCTAATGTACTAATCTGAAAGGAAATCTCGAACTTTCACGAATTAAAGTTCTAAAGTTTGTATAATTGCATCAAACTGATTGCCACAATTTTTGCTTTGAAATAAATTTATTATGACTCTTACGCAACTCAAATATATTATTGCCGTCGACCGATACCGCCACTTTGCCACTGCTGCAGAAAAATCATACGTCACCCAACCGACCCTCAGTATGCAGATACACAAACTGGAGGAAGAACTTGGGATTACCATTTTTGATCGATCGAAGTCCCCGGTTATTCCTACCGAAATTGGTGAAAAAATTATTGCGGAGGCTAAGAAAATTATTAAACAGTCAAAGCATATTGAAGACCTTGCTGCTCTCAATGACGAGGAACTGCGAGGCACATTTCGCATCGGAATTATTCCAACAGTTGCCCCTTATTTACTGCCTCTCTTTTTACGAAACTTTCGAAAAAAACATCCCGATGTTCGACTCATCTTCGAAGAGGTGGTAACCGATGAACTTCTCGACCTCCTCAATCAAGATCACCTCGACATTGGCATTATAGCCACACCGGCCGATCGTGGGAACATTTTCGAAGAAGACCTTTATTACGAACCATTTCTAGGGTATGTATCGGAGGATCATCCGCTTGCAAAAAAAGATCGTCTTTCAGTGGATGATTTGGAAGTTACCAATCTGTGGCTGCTTAATGAGGGACATTGCTTTCGCGACCAAACCGTCAAACTGTGCAAAAAATTCAGGAAAAATAAGCTTGATAATCCTAAAATTGAGTTCGAAAGCGGCAATCTGGAGACACTGAAGCAATTGGTTGAACAAAATTTTGGGATGACGCTGCTGCCTTTTCTTGCAAAGAATCAGATCAATGCCCAATGCGCTAAAGCCCATTTGCGGGAATTTGACGATCCGGTTCCCCGCCGGAAAGTACGCATCGTTTATGGACGTGAATACCTAAAAAAGAATATCATTAAAGCTTTCAAAGAAGAGGTAATGGCATCTATCCCCGATGTACTCAAAAAAGAAGAAGATGGGTTTTTGGTTGAATAGTTTGTGCCCACTCAGCTATTAATTTTGCCAAATATTAGCTACTTTTGAGGCTTATTTTTTAACCTCAAAAGTAGATCTCCGTTTTGGATCATTCCATTCTGCTGTGGTCGGCATTCAATGTGTTCATCATTGCGATGCTCATTGTCGACCTCGTTGTACTTCACAAAGAGGATGAGCCTGTCAGCATCAAAGAAGCGCTTTACTGGACGGGTGCTTGGATTATTCTAGCTCTAATATTTGGCATTGGGGTGTATTACTATATGGGATCCCAGACAGCTCTTGATTATTATACGGGCTACTTGATTGAAAAGTCGCTAAGCGTTGATAATATATTCGTCTTCCTGCTGGTCTTTACCTATTTCAAAGTTCCGGACGAGTTCCAACACAAAGTACTTTTCTGGGGAATTTTCGGAGCTCTTGTCATGCGTCTGATTTTTATCTTTACCGGTGTAGCACTCATGGAGCGTTTCCATTGGATCATTTATGTGTTTGGCGGCTTTCTCGTTTTTACCGGTATAAAGCTGGCCATGGAAAAAGATAAAGAAGTCCACCCCGAACGGAACCCAATCCTAAAATTAGTCCGCCGCTTTTTCCCCACCACCAAGAGCTATCACGGCTCGAAATTTTTTATCCGGAAAATGGGTCGGCTTATTGCCACCCCCCTATTCATCGTTTTAGTTGTCATCGAAACAACAGATCTCGTTTTTGCCCTCGATTCCATTCCTGCTATATTAGCCATTACGCGCGATGAATTTATTATATACAGTTCAAATGCCTTTGCAATATTAGGACTTCGCGCACTCTACTTTGCTGTCGCCGGCATCATGCGTCTTTTCCACTACCTGCACTATGGACTTTCCCTCATTCTTGTTTTTGTAGGGTTTAAAATGCTGCTTTCAGACTTTTACCACATCCCAACTCCATATGCATTAGCATTTATTGGGGGATCACTCGCACTGTCGATTATCGCTTCCGTCCTATATCCTAAAGAAGAGAACCCAGTCGAAGCCGAAAATCTTCCAGACGAATAAATCGATATTATGGATTTGGAAAGCTTTTCAACAAAATGGTTTGCCCTATACTATTCGGTACTGGCTATTTGCTTGATCGGGACTGGAGGATATCTCACTTTTAAAAAGAATCAAGTTGCAAACTATTTAACCAACAAAGCAAATCGTGAAAAACCGCCAGCGCTGTTCATCAGAATCCTGAAATATCTCCTTTTCTTCACCCTTCCCGGTCTCGTACTTTCATTCACTCCTTTTTCGTGGATTGAACTTCTCTTTACGATTTGGAGTTTAATCGTAGTGTATATTGCAGGACTGCAGCTGGTACGGTGGGAACAAAGCCGTACGCTCATTAAAGCTAGTAAACAGATGCCCGACATTATTAAAAGAAGCGGTGCCATTATGGTGGCAGTCGGTTCAGCTATATTCCTGTTAGCATATTTAGTAATCACACGACATCCATTGTCATGAATATCACTAAGGCAGGATATCACGGTATTCTGCTCCCGGATCTTAACATTGGTTTTGACTACAGCGGTACTGATACTCAGCATACCTTTATTTCACACGCTCATGCTGATCATATGCCCCGCAATCGCAATAGCAGTGTTTATTGCACTCCCAATACCCTTAAGCTGATGCAACGCCGTGGGTACAAAGGCGATGCTACGGTTCTGGATTTCGGGCAATCAATAGAAACTGAAAGCGCAAAGATTACTCTCTATCCCGCCGGGCATATACTCGGCTCTTCTATGGTATATGTAGAATCTGATGATGGGTCTGTGCTCTATACCGGAGACTATCGCACGCCGCCGTCTCCAGCTTCAGAGGGATTTTCTATACCCAACCAAGTCGACCACTTTATTACGGAAGCCACCTTTGGGCTACCCATCTATAAATGGGATACCCACGATAACCTTGGACAGGAAATTCGTTCATTTGCCTCTAAATCCCTTGAAGACGGATATACCCCAGTATTTTTAGCCTATAATTTAGGCAAAGCACAAGAAGTCATGCACCTATTGGCTCCGCTCGGATACCAAATCCAAATTCATGGGGCTGGATATAAGATGTGTGATGTGTATGAGGAGGCTGGAATTGATCTCGGAAATTACGAATCATATGATCGAAATAGTTGTGAAGGAAAAATACTGATCACAACTAATTCCGCACTTAACAATGGCTTTGCATCTAATGTCCGAAAAAAGCGCATTGCCTACTGCTCTGGATGGGCAACCCGTGAAGCGGCTCGTGGTCAATTGACCGTGCACAAACTCATTCCACTTTCCGATCACCTCGATTTTTTCGAGCTGATCCGCTTGTGCGAAGAATTAAATCCTCAAAAAGTACACATCACACATACTCCTAATGCTGATGTCGTTCAACATTACTTGGATAAGCGAAATATTGTATCACGATTCTTAGATATAGAAATGGAAGAAGACGATTAGCTATGGCTGAGAACTCTTTTCAAAAATTAGCAAACACCGCCCAACAGATCAACGAAACGCGTAGCAACAACGCGAAGATTGCCTGTTGTGCTCAGTACTTTCAGTCTCTTGAGGAAGATGACTTAAAACTTGCGGCTCAATTTTTGGGTGAAGGAGCTTTTTCATCTATTTCCGGGAAAAAAGCAACGGTGGGGAGCCGAACCTACTCAACCTGCGCAGCCGAATTCTGTGAGATTGACTATGAAAAAGTATTCAAACCGTGTAAAACAGCCTTGGGCAGTGCTTCCGAAGCTATCGAAAAGCTGATACATAACATTGAAGTAGCTCGCAATAAACATGAACCATCTCAGCTAAGTCTTCTAGAAATCGAATCTATCTACGAAGATATTTACAGCGTATCCTCGCGGGCAGATAAGCAGCGAATTCTTCGGAGGGCCTGGAAAAAAATGTCTCCGCTCGAAATCAAGTTCTTCATCCGAATCATGACGAGGGGATCACTGCGTATCGGCTTCGAAACCAAAAGCGTTGTTTCTGCAGTGGCTGAAACTTTCGACAAAAAAGTAGATGACGTTCGATATGCCCACATGATTACCGGCAGTATCGGAAAAACGGCCGTACTCTGTAAAAATGACAACTTGGACCAAGCAAACTTCAAGTTGTTCCATCCACTGTCTTTTATGCTTGCCTCCCCAATTGAAAGTCGCTCTGTTGAAGACCTCGATGGATACATAGCCGAAGAAAAGTTTGATGGCATGCGGGCACAGGCACATATCAGTGGACAACAGGTTGAGCTATATTCTCGTGATCTTAATGAAATTACCCATTCTTTCCCCGAAATCGTGCAGTTCTTCGTAAAAAAAGATTTGCCCGATGTGGTCTTGGATGGGGAAATATGCGTTTTCAAGAATGATGAAATTTTACCATTTCAGCTATTGCAAAAACGGATGGGGCGTAAAAAGCCAGATAAGGAGATCATGGAAAAAATCCCGGTCTTGTTTATCTCTTATGATCTACTTTACCATGATAACCGCCCTATCTTCGAAACAGAACTACGGGAGCGCCGTACTTTACTTTCCAATCTCTCTCAAACTCACGAGCTGCCCATTACTAATCAGTTTGAAGTGGAAAATCATGACCATGTTGATGAACTGTTTGAACGTGCCTTGGCCCACGGCAATGAGGGATTAATGCTCAAAAGAGGGGACAGCACTTATGAATACGGGCAGCGTAGAAAATCTTGGCTCAAGGTCAAAAAGCCAGGCGGTACGCTCGATACAGTAATGATGTATGCGCATGCCGGCTCCGGGAAACGCGGCGGATACTATTCTGATTTTACGCTCGGTATTCGGGTTGCCGAGGACGAACGCTACGAAGAAGAGTTTATTCCCATTGGCAAGGCGTATGGCGGTTATACGGATGAAGAAATGAAGCGACTAAACAAGCGCATCAAAGATCTGACTGTCGAAAAATACGGCCCAACCCTCGGATTAATTCCCGATATCGTGATTGAGCTCGAATTTGATGACATACAGGAAAATAAGCGTACCAAAGCAAATTATTCGCTCCGCTTACCTCGTTTTAAGACCATTCGCTGGGACCTATCTCCAAAGGATACTGATACGCTCAAGGATGTGGAGCGCATGTATAAACAGAAAATAAATAGGGAGCGGTTAAAACAGGAAGAAAATCCCTCTTTTTTATATTGACCAGATGAATTGTTAAACAAGCACTGAGTAACAGGGGTTGAAGTAATTTATATAAACATTACGTTCTTAATTTCAATACATTATTATGAGTAACTGGACCCTTAAATCCATACCACCGCACGATTGGTTTCTTTGCCTAGATATCGATCAGTATTTCGATCATGAACACGATCCTGAACTCGTGTTTGAAGAGGGATTTACACGCCCAATCCCTTTAGAAGATCGGGATATTCTCGTGACCTCTTTTTTTAATGGAGATCCGGACAATCCCGAGTTTCACTTTGAAAGTAATGAGTCGTTAAGCACCGAAGAAATTGAAGATGCCAATAAAAGCTTAGCACGTATTTTTGGCACCAACATCGATCTGCGTCCCTTGTATGATCAGGCTGCTGACGATCCGGTACTGGGTCCACTGCTTACCGAATACTATGGATTCAAGCGTATGGCCCGCGCCAACCTGTTTGAGGATACGATCAATCGCATTATTGAAATGCGGCTGTCACACAAACCTACAGCTAAAAAGATGGTATATAATGTGCGTAAAAACTACGGATCGCTCATCAATGCAGAAGGAGAAAGCATTCCGGCCTGGCCGCGCCCCAATCAGCTCATTAAAGCCACTCCAATGAGTATTCGCCAGCTCGATCCAGGCCCAACCAAACGTAAAGGAGAATTTATTATCGGTTTTGCCGAAGACTTGCTTTCCGGTGAACGCAACCTGAAACATCTTGAAACCTGCCAACCAGAAGTCTTTTATAATACTATATCTAAGATCCGAGGTATTGGCCCTACTTCTGCCCAACAGCTAATGCTATTTCGACAACGCCCTGATGCTGTTTTCCCCAGCAACAAAAAGAAAGGTAAAGAAAAAGGGCACCGAAGATGGATTATACTCAATTATGGAGGCGATCCTGATAATATCTCCGAAGAAGAATTCCAGCAGATGATTAAAAACTGGGAAGGGTATGAAGCAGCTGGTCTTGAGTTTTTATTTGTTGACTGGGTGATGAGTGAAAAAGAAAAGCAGCAGAATAAATAACAAACTGCTATCAACCTTTACCTACTACTCTTCAAACAATTCCTCATCCGGGCGAATTTTAATCAGTTTCCGCCATGCCTTGTAAAGTAATCCGGATGACACAATTGTCACAACAGTAATCACCGAAGCCAACAACCACTTACCATAAATCCAGTAACCGGTGGCAAAGAGCGCACCATAAACGGCGATGCACCCCAAAACCATACAAATCAATCCCTGGGGTACGCGCCATGCTTCATCTTCAAGCGGTTCTATATCTTCCCCTCTATCTTTAGCTCGATTGATAACATTCTGCCAACCGGGTCCGCCTGGACGCGCTGCCTCACAAAAGTTAACAAGGGTTTTATGATCAGTGGGACGCGTCATAAATGTTACCGATAACCAACCGATGGTAGTAACAATCACTCCAATAATGAGCTCTTGCCATCCTGTGACTTCCGGAAGACCTGTATGTGAATGGGCAAACTGAAAATATAAAGCAACAGCAAAAGCGATAAACATAGCGGCGATCTCACTCCCTGCATTAATACGCCACCAAAACCAGCGCAGAATAAACAAAAGTCCGGTACCGGCACCAATCTGTAAGATAATCTGAAAACTATCGAGTGCGTTTTGCAAAAGCAACGCAAGGGCCCCGGCTACTATCATCAAAATAACCGTGGAGATGCGTCCAACAGTCACAAGCTCTTTTTCAGAACTTTCGGGACGCACAAACCGCTTATAAAAGTCATTGACTAAATAAGACGATCCCCAATTCAGATGGGTTGAAATGGTAGACATATATGCAGCTGTCAATGACGCAACCACCAGTCCCAGCCAACCCGTGGGAATAAACGTAAGCATTGCTGGATATCCCATATCGTGATCAGCTACCCCCGAGGCATTGGGAAAAGCTTCTTTTAGATCAGCAACTTCGGGAAAAACGATAATTGAGCACAACCCTACGATAATCCATGGCCATGGTCGCAAAGCATAGTGAGCTGCATTGAAAAAGAACACGGCAGCAATGGAGTTATTCTCATCCTTAGCAGCAAACATACGCTGTGCAATATATCCCCCGCCCCCCGGTTCAGCACCCGGATAATAGACGCTCCACCATTGAATAACCAACGGGATGATAAAAATACCAATGGCCTGTGAAGGATCAGAAAAATCGGGTAGGATATTTAGCTGACTAACTACTTCTTTATGTTCCAGCAATCCACTGAGTCCGCCAACCTCCGGATGATTTAATGCCACATAGGCAGCAATTAAACTTCCGCCTATAGCTAAAAAGAATTGAAAAAAATCGGTGAGCAGTACTCCCCGCAAACCTCCGAGTGAGCTGTATACAACCGTAACAAGTCCACCAATCACTACGGTTTCGACGGGAGTCAACCCCATTAATACGCCACTTATTTTTATCGCTGCCAGTGATACGGTTGCCATCACCACCACATTGAAAATAAATCCAAGATATACGGCACGAAATCCACGCAGAAATGCGGCCATTTTTCCGCTATATCGGAGCTCATAAAATTCGACATCCGTTAATACACCAGAACGTTTCCAAAGATTNGCATAAACAAAAACGGTAAGCATACCTGTGAGAAGAAANGCCCACCATACCCAATTTCCAGAGACCCCATCAGTGCGGACAATATTAGCAACCAGATTGGGAGTATCCGTTGAAAATGTTGTAGCTACCATCGATATCCCCAGCAGCCACCACGGCATATTTTTACCTGCGGCAAAAAACTGCTCTGAGTTCTTACCCGCCTTGCGCATGACCCATATGCCGATGAGTAGAGAGAACAATAGATAGGCTCCAATTATGGCCCAATCAATGGGAGCAAGAATCATAGTTGATTATTAATATTACGTTTGATTATCCGAAAGAACTCTAACAAACGTAAATTTATCGAGATGCTCAACGAGAATTTGCAGGCAAATCAAAAACATTAAAATAAAAAAGCCCCGTCCCAAAATGGGGACGAGGCTCTTAAATCGTCTTATAAAAGACGGTTTCTTAAGAACGGTTGGCTTACATCATGCCGCCCATTCCGCCCATTCCGCCGGGCATACCGCCTCCCATTCCGCCGCCGGGCATACCGCCGCCGGCAGGTCCATCATCATCATCGTCGCCTTCAGAAGGCTTGTCAGAGATGATAGCTTCAGTTGTCAGCATTAATCCGGCAACAGAAGCAGCATTTTCAAGTGCAGTGCGTGTTACTTTTGTAGGATCAATTACGCCTGCTTCAATTAGATCTTCATACTGCTCGGTTCGTGCGTTGTACCCAAAGCCGCCTTCGCCTTCAAGGACTTTCTGTACAACAATGGAACCTTCTGCACCGGCATTATTGGCAATAATTCGAAGCGGCTCTTCAAGCGCACGACGAACTATGTTAAAGCCAACTTTCTGATCCGGTACTTCAGCTTCTAACTCATCCAGTACTTTGCGAGCACGGAGCAGCGCAACGCCACCACCAGCTACAATGCCTTCTTCAACAGCGGCACGAGTAGCGTGGAGCGCATCTTCAACACGGGCTTTCTTCTCTTTCATTTCTACTTCAGAAGCAGCTCCAATGTTAAGTACTGCAACACCGCCGCTCAATTTAGCGAGACGCTCTTGCAGTTTTTCGCGATCGTAATCAGAAGTGCTGGACTCAATCTGTCCTTTAATCTGATTTACACGCGCTTGGATGTCATTGTCTTTGCCTTGTCCGCCAACGAGCGTAGTATCATCTTTTGTGATGTTGACACGATCGGCAGTACCTAAGAAGTCAAGCGTAGCATTTTCAAGCTTGTATCCACGCTCTTCAGAAATAACGGTACCATCCGTCAAGATCGCAATGTCTTCCAACATCTGCTTGCGACGATCGCCAAATCCAGGCGCTTTAACAGCTGCAATCTTAAGCGATCCGCGCAGCTTNTTGACAACCAATGTAGCCAACGCTTCNCCTTCGATATCTTCGGCAATAATAAGCAGCGGCTTACTGGTTTGAATAACTTTTTCAAGAATAGGAAGAAGATCTTTCATGTTACTGATCTTACTATCGAAGATCAGGATGTAAGGCTCTTCCATTTCAGCAACCATATTCTCGGAATCAGTCACGAAGTAAGGTGACAGATATCCGCGATCGAACTGCATACCTTCTACAGTTTCTAGATAGGTTTCAGTTCCTTTGGCTTCCTCAACAGTGATAACACCATCTTGGCCGACTTTTTCCATTGCATCCGCAATGTTCTGGCCGATTTCCTCATCACCATTGGCCGAAATAGTACCAATTTGTTTAATACTATCAAGGCTATCACCAACAGGTTGACTTGTTTTACGAAGCTCTTCGACGATAGCTTTAACTGCTATGTCGATGCCACGCTTCAATTCCATCGGATTAGCACCGGCTGTAACATTTTTCAGTCCGGTTTGAATGATGGACTGAGCAAGAACGGTAGCTGTTGTTGTTCCGTCGCCAGCATTGTCACTGGTTTTGGAAGCAACTTCTTTAACCATTTGAGCGCCCATATTTTGTCGCTTGTTGGACAGCTCAATCTCTTTGGCTACTGTAACACCGTCTTTAGTAACGGTTGGTGCACCAAATGATTTTTCGATTACTACGTTTCGACCACGCGGTCCCAAGGTAACCTTGACAGCATTTGCAAGCTTGTCAACGCCTTCCTTGAGCGCATCGCGGGCTTCCATATCATAATGAACTAATTTAGCCATAGCTCTTTAATTAATTTTTTGAGTTTATGTTTGAAAAAATGTTGAAAGAATTACGTTAGTCAACGATTCCAAGAATGTCGGATTCTCTCATAATCAGATATTCTTCGCCATCCAACGATACTTCAGTGCCGGAATATTTTCCATAAAGCACTTTGTCGCCTTCTGATACCGACATATCAATCTTGTTACCGTTTTCTACCTTGCCAGGACCTGCAGCAACTACAGTTCCTTCCTGAGGTTTTTCTTTTGCTGAATCAGGAATAATAATTCCAGATTCGGTCTTCTCTTCCGCAGGTGCTGGCTGAACCAGAACACGATCGCTTAACGGTTTAATTTTAGATTTAGCCATAAGTATGACTCCTAATTTTAGTTATTAGTTGAAATTTGAAATTCTTAAATCAGCAATATTGCTGTTAATACTTTTTAAATTCCTCTGATTGAAATTACATCAATCTCAACAGGGTTATAGGTGAGCAAGTACCATACCAAACTTTAAGGGAAATGTATTTTTATCTATCAACCGCCATCAAAAGTCTCAAAATCGCAAAATAGCGGGGTGGATAAATTTTGATAGGTCAAATTTGAAAAAGGGTGGTCGAAATTTCAGGTCAAAATGCCATCTTCTACCAGTTGTGCTGTCAACTTTTCATATTCGGATGGCTCCCATGCCTCAGCCCGCTTGTCAAAGTTGAACCCTTTGGGCTGCTTATCTTTACTAACCAACGGCTTCAGCGCATTGCTTAATTTTTTACGCCGCTGATTAAAAGCCGTACGAACAACCGTTTTAAGATTTTTATCCGAACAGTTTAGTTCTCCCTTATCAAAAGTCAGTTTCACAATGGCGCTTTCCACATTAGGTTGTGGACTAAAGCAATGCCGCGATACAGGAAACAAAATTTCGGGCGTACACATCAGCTGTGTCTGTACGCTTAATATCCCGTAATCTTTTGTTCGAATATCAGCTACCAATCGCTCGGCCACTTCCTTTTGCATCATCAATAAAGCATCAGCCATTAAATGACGATTTTCAAGTAAGGCAAACAAAATCTGACTGGTGATATAATACGGAAGGTTTCCAACCACATGGGTTTTCTCTTTTCCAATCGATAGCTTCTCCCAGTCTACATCTAAGACATTCTCATGATGAATCTGCAGGCCATCAAATTTTTGTTCAAGAACTTCTATCGCACGTTGATCCAACTCCACAGCAATCAAATCTTTGAACCGTTTTAATAAAGCACCTGTCAGAGCTCCCGTACCAGGCCCAATTTCAATAACACGCCCTCCATCTTTGGCAGAAATAGCATCTGCAATTTTACCAATAATATTTTTGTCCGTTAAAAAATGTTGCCCTAAACTTTTCTTTGGTCGAATACTCATTATCAGAAATTATTAAATATTTTCAGACCTACAGGTTTTCTCAACGAACTGTTCATGCAACGCGCTGTTAAACCTTTAGAAGGCTACAAGTCTAATTAAAATATTTTGGCTTAAATTGTCTTTTTGCTTAGCGTCAATAGGTAGATTAAATTAAGCTACGTTACTTCTCGTAAAATAAACAAATATGGATATTAATCCCCTGGAAACAGAACAAATTGGAATACAGACGCTGGAAAAGCGCCTGATGAAATCGGAATCCAATATTTCCCTAAAGATAGGGGTACCAAAGGAAGTCTCCAATGATGAACGCCGAATTTGTTTAACCCCTGGTGGTGCTTCGGTATTAATTGCCAATGGTCATGAGGTTTTTATTGAGCAGGATGCCGGGGCCGAAGCTAATTTTACTGATGAGGAGTTTGCCGACGCTGGGGCTGAAGTTGCGTTTAGTATCGACGAGGTGTATAAAAAGTCTGACATGATTGTCAAAGTCGCACCACCGTCAGATTCTGAATTAGAACTCTTGGAGCAAGACCAAACCCTCCTTTCGGCTCTACACTTAGGCAATACCACCGAAGAATTTATCGAACTTTTGATCAAAAAAAATATTACCGCTATCGGCTTTGAGTTTATCAAAGGGGAAGATAAAGAGTTTCCTATTGTTCGCATGATGCACGAAATAACCGGGTCGATGTCGGTACAAATTGGTGCTCACTATCTCGAAAAAACAGACGGCGGGCAAGGTATTATGCTAGGCGGTATTTCGGGTATACCTCCTGCTACTGTTGTAATTCTGGGAGCTGGCATCACGGCCGAATATGCTGCACGTACTGCCTTAGGATATGGTGCCCAGGTGTTTGTGATGGATAATGATCTTGCACGGCTCCGTCACCTAGAAAATGCCCTTGATCGTCGTATTATTACTGCCACTGCGAATTACCAATACCTGTCATCAGCCCTGCAATATGCTGATGTTGTAATAGGGGCCGCCATGTTTGAAGGGGAACGTGCACCTTGTCTTGTTACCGAACCCATGGTAGCTTCCATGAAACCTGGTAGCGTTATCGTTGATACTGTAATTGATCAAGGGGGATGTATTGCCACCAGCAGAGCTACTACCCATTCAAAGCCTACATTTATGGCACACGATGTGATTCATTACTGCGTACCCAATATTCCATCTAATGTGGCCCGTACCGCTACCTATGCTCTTAATAATGTAATTGTCCCATACCTTTTGGCTATCGGTGATGCAGGAGGCATTCGAGAATGTTTATGGACAAACACAGCGCTACGCAATGGTACCTATGTTTATAAAAAGCATCTTACCAAGAAATCGCTTTCTAAAATTTTCGATATGCCGTACCGCGAAATCGAGATGTTGATTGCCAGTCAAATTTAACAATTAAGCCCTTTCAATGGATTTAAATAAATCCTCTAAAATTATTCTGGGGATTTTGACATTCCTCCCTCTTTTATTAGTGATCAGTTTTCTGGGCTTTATCATAATTAATTTTTTCTCAATGTTTTTTTCACAGGAGCCGCTAATGCCCCTGATGTTATTTTCCTACCTGAGTTATATCCTTCCTTATGTATTTCCCATTATTCTTCTTTCATTGGGATTATTTGTTTTTTACATCATCCATATTGTTCAGAACGCTCTTTTAGACACTGAAAAGCGAATTTTGTGGGTCGTTGTTATGTTTCTTGCATATGGAGTTGCAATACCCACTTATTGGTATATTCATATCTGGAAAGATAACTCTTCCAAAGTAAGCAATGCTGACGAACTTACAGATGATTACAATGACCAAGGAGCTCAATCCCAGAAATTTTAAGCGCATCAGTATTATCAACTGGATGCTGAGTGTACCTTTTTTCTTGCTTTTTGCCTGGCCCTACTGGTATTTAGCAAATTTATCAGGTATTGAACAATTCATTGTTTATGCAGGGTGTTGTCTTTTTTCCATCCCGTTTATGATTACTATTCTACACGGACATGTAACCATGGCACTGGGGGAAGCCCATCGACATCACTATTATGATTGGCTGAGCAAAAACCCTCTTACATATGGCTTATTTTTCCATCCTGTGATGATGCGTACGAGATTTCGACTTATCCTTTTAGTGATAAGTATCTTACTCTTCATTATTGGATTTTTTCTATCCATATAAAAAAGGACACACCAAAATAATGATGTGTCCCTACAATATTATTTGACTATATCGGAGATCAGTATGCAGTACCTTTTACGATTTCATCTACCACACTGGGATCGAGCAATGTAGAAGTATCGCCCATATCATCAGTTTCTCCGGCCGCGACTTTGCGTAAAATACGGCGCATGATTTTCCCTGATCGGGTTTTTGGCAATCCATCAACAATCTGAATTTTATCCGGTTTGGCAATCGGACTAATTATTTTGGTAACCAAATCATCGATTTCCTTCTTAAATGTTTCAGGTTCCGAAATACCATCATCACACGTCATAAACGCAAAAATACCTTCTCCTTTAACATCATGCGGGTAGCCCACAATGGCAGCCTCTACCACTTTGGGATGTTCGTCAATGGCATTTTCAATTTCGGCTGTTCCCAACCGGTGACCAGAGACATTAAGCACGTCATCAACACGACCGGTAATACGATAATAGCCATCTTCATCACGACGACAGCCGTCCCCCGTGAAATAATATCCGGGATAATCCTTAAAATACGTTTCCATATAACGCTCTTGATTGCCCCATATTCCACGGGTCATGCCTGGCCAGGGCTGTTTAATCACAAGATTCCCTTTAACACCATTGCCATCGATCTCCTTTCCATCATCGTCCATTAATGCAGGCTCAATACCGGGTAACGGTAATGTAGCAAACCCGGGCTTTGTTGGGGTAACGCCCGCCAGCGGTGAAATCATTATACCGCCCGTCTCGGTCTGCCACCAAGTATCTACAATCGGACACTTCCCGTTTCCAATCTTATCGTGATACCAGTGCCAGGCCTCTTCGTTAATTGGCTCACCTACTGTTCCAAGCACTTCGAGCGAGTTTAGATCATACTTATTGACGTACTCAATATCTTCCTTCATCAACGCGCGAATTGCTGTCGGAGATGTGTAGAAGTGCGTTACATTGTACTTTTCGCAGACCTCCCACAAACGACCGGGATCTGGATACATGGGTGTACCCTCGAAAATGATACCGGTTGCACCATTCAGAAGGGGACCGTATAAAATGTAGGAGTGCCCCGTAATCCAACCTGCATCGGCCGTACACCAATAAACGGAATCTTCTTCAACTTGGAACACATTGCGGAAAGTATAACTGGTGTATACCATATATCCCCCGCAGGTGTGTACTTGCCCCTTGGGCTTGCCAGTGGATCCTGAGGTATAAAGAATAAACAGCGGATCTTCGGCATCCATTTCTACGGCTTCGTGTTCTTTAGATGCATTTCGAATCAGTAAGTGCCACCATTCGTCGCGGCCTTCCTTCCAGTCGATATCACGATTCGTACGCTGGCACACAATTACTTTCTCAACCGTAGGACATTCTTCAAGTGCTTCATCTGAGATATCTTTAAGCGGTACATGTTTTTCACCGCGGCGCAACCCATCATTGGTAATAAGCATTTTTGCATCGCAATCCTGGATTCGCTCGGCCAGCGACTGGGCAGAAAATCCAGCAAACACAATAGAATGCACTGCGCCAATGCGAGCACAAGCCAATGCTGCAATCATCAGCTCCGGCGTCATTGCCATATAAATAGCCACGCGGTCACCTTTTTCAATACCTTTGGATTCGAGAACATTGGCAAAACGGCAGACATCTTCATGCAATTGCCGATAGGTAATTGTCCGTCGAAAAGAGTCCGGGTGATTCGGCTCGAAGATAAATGCTGTTTTATTTCCAACGGTATTCAGGTGGCGATCCAAACAATTTTCGGTAATATTCAACTTACCACCTTCAAACCATTTTACATTTCCCTCCTCAAAGCTTCCGCTATGTGTTTCATCCCAACGTTTTCGCCAATAAAACGTTCCGGCTTCATGCTCCCAAAATTCTTCACGGTTTTTAATGCTATCCTTGTAGACTTCTTTGTACTCTTCAAACGAATCAATATTTAACCACATGGCAATTGTATTTTAGTTGGGAATATTCTTATCTCACTAATCATCTTATTTTAAATAATTAAAGCATAAAATCAAGTCAACCAAAGAAACAAATTATATTCAAATCATTTCCGTTAATAATCCTTACACGATTTGAAATAAACAAGATTTCCCTCTTAATGAAAAGCGATGGCTATTTAAAAATTGAACAGTGGTTTACTCAACGTGGATGGGAACCCTTTAACTACCAACGGGAGGTCTGGAAAACTTTTTTATCAGGAAAGAATGGATTATTAAATGCCCCTACAGGCAGCGGCAAAACCTACGCTCTGTATATGCCGATTCTTATTAAATGGATTGATGAGCATCCGGAAACATATAACGAACTCGCAGATAATGGCCTTCAGTTATTATGGATTACCCCGCTTCGAGCCCTGGCTCGTGATATTGAACAAGCGCTTCAGAAAGTTGTTAATGATCTGGAAATACCATGGGAAATTGCCCGGCGAACCGGTGATGTGTCATCCTATCAAAAGCAAAAAATGAAAAAGCAGATGCCGGAGGTACTTATTACTACGCCCGAGAGTTTACATATCCTAATGGCTCAAAAAGGATATAAAAGTTACTTCAGGAACCTAGAAGCTGTGGTAGTTGATGAGTGGCACGAATTATTGGGATCAAAGCGGGGTACTCAAACCGAACTGGGGTTATCACGATTAAAATACTTACGCCCGAACCTGAATATTTGGGGCATTTCTGCTACTATTGGCAATCTTAAAGAAGCACACAATGTATTACTGGGAACACATGCCGATAACCAAGACTCTGTTATCATAAAAGCCAATATAGAAAAGAAGTTAGAAGTACGGTCTGTTCTACCTGATGATGTCGAAAAATTTCCATGGTCTGGACACCTTGGCACAAAGTTACTGCCTAAAGTTTTGCCTATCATCGACGAAAGTCGATCTACCCTTATTTTTACCAACACCCGCTCCCAGTCAGAGATCTGGTTCCAAAAACTTTTAAATGCCGATCCTGAACTGGCCGGAACCATAGCTTTACATCATGGATCCCTGAGTAAAGAAGTGCGTCGCTGGGTTGAAGATGCACTACATAATGACAAACTGAAAGCTGTCGTTTGTACTTCAAGCCTTGATCTGGGCGTTGATTTCGCCCCCGTGGAAACTGTTGTGCAAGTTGGTAGTCCAAAGGGTGTTGCCCGTTTTTTACAGCGTGCGGGACGCAGTGGCCATCAGCCTGAGTCCACCAGTCGTATCTTCTTTGTGCCAACTAATGCTTTGGAATTGATAGAAGCTGCTGCGCTCAAGACGGCCGCTACTCAAAAAGTAGCACTTGAAAGTCGTGATCCTATCCTTAAACCATATGATGTACTTATTCAATATCTCGTTACACTGGCAGTTTCGGATGGATTTAAACCCAATGATATCTACGAAGAAGTTAAAACAAGCTTTGCCTACCAGACGCTGACTCAAAAAGAGTGGAACTGGATTATGGATTTTATTACTACCGGTGGGCAATCGCTAACAGCTTATGATGAATACTCCAAAGTGGTTGAAGAAGACGGCCTTTACAAGGTTGTTGATAAGAAAATTATGCGACGTCACAGGATGTCGATCGGCACGATAACCAGTGATACGATGATGAGTGTCAAATATCTAAAAGGAGCCCATCTGGGTAGTATTGAAGAATGGTTTATTGCCTCATTAAAACCGGGAGATAATTTTTGGTTCGCAGGACGCAGTCTGGAACTTGTACGAACCAAACAGATGACCGCTTACGTACGGAGGGCTAATACATCCAAAGCAAAAGTACCCAGCTGGATGGGCGGACGTATGTCACTATCTTCAAACATGAGCAACTTGCTTCGCCATAAGATGCATCAAGCCATTGAAGGTTCTGCCAATGATATCGAACTTGAAACGATCCAGCCTATTCTTGATGTGCAAAATAACTGGTCTACCTTACCAGATGAAGATGAACTGCTTATTGAACAAACAACTTCTCGCGAGGGTCATCACCTATTCTTTTATCCCTTTGAAGGACGCTATGTACACGAGGGAATGTCAGCATTAGTGGCCTATCGCATATCTCAACTGACACCGATTACTTTTTCTATTGCAATGAATGACTACGGCTTTGAGCTGTTATCGGATAAGAAAATCCCTATCGAAGAAGCCCTTGAGAATAACCTATTTTCTGATGAGCATCTCGTTGAGGATATCTTTTCGAGCCTGAATGATACCGAACTTGCAAAACGTAGATTCCGAGGAATCTGTCACATTGCCGGACTTATATTTAAGGGGTTCCCCGGCCAGCAAAAAGCCAGTCGGCACCTGCAATCTTCATCGAGTCTGTTTTTTGACGTATTTGACCAATATGAGCCGGAAAACCTGTTGCTCCAGCAGGCCTATGATGAACTGCTTTCCCATCAGCTTGATGAAGTGCGATTGCGGAAAGCTTTAAAACGTATACAGTCTCACAAAATAATCCTCAAAACTACCGAGCGATTTACACCACTAGCATTTCCAATCATGGTAGATAGACTGCGCGAACGGCTGAGTTCTGAAAGCCTCACGGATCGGGTAAAACGGATGCAGCTTCAACTCGAAGAGCATGTATAAATTATTTAGAAAAGTTACTGGGGACTAGTATTAAATAGTTAAGAATAAGTAAGATCATTGCCTATAGATTATATGAACTCTAATTCACGAGCTTTCAACCTAGAACATCAACGTCTTTGGCTCTTGCCTCAAAAGGCAATTTACTGGCAAAAGAAAAAAACACTTCTGGTTGCTGATCTACATATCGGAAAGTCTAGTCATTTTAGGAAGAATGGTGTTGCCGTTCCCGAGGAAGTAGCGCAAACAAACCTTAATACACTTGATGAAGTGATTGAGCTTACAGAAGCCGATCATCTCATAATTTTGGGAGATCTCTTCCATAGCAATATCAATAAAGAGTGGAATCAGTTTATTAACTGGCGTAAAAATAAACGCCAGCTTGAAGTAAGCTTGGTAATTGGCAATCATGACATCCTGGAAACTACTAATTATCATCAGGGTATTATAAATGTATTTTCAAAACTATCCGCAGGGCCCTTCTTATTTGTTCACGATATCAATCAGCACCAAGATTTAAGCAAGTCAAATCGCTATATTTTAAGCGGACATATCCATCCCGCTGTACAATTAAAAGGGCGTGGGCGCCAAATCATGAAATTACCATGCTTTTATTTTGGGACAGAATATGGAATCTTACCGGCTTTTGGAGAGTTTACCGGCACACATGTAATTGAGCCATCAGAAAAGGATGACATTTTTATTATCGCACATTCTAAGATAGTATCCCAAAATGAACTTAAGTATTAATATGATGA
>P_1C_Sed_2_UnCtyDRAFT_1000061_pt1 | contig 30065 bp, 22 predicted proteins | sample Pon1CUnioCityCA_4_FD_10229 | JGI IMG/M metagenome (IMG submission 10229) | reverse complement strand
CGGTAAATCGGTGGCATTACAATGTTAGGAGATCGCGGATCACGTCCGCGATGACGCATGCTTGCACCTTGCACCCTGTACCCTAATAAGTTCCGTCCCCATCAATATCTTTCTGGAGATGATGTTCGAGAGCTTCAAGAGTTTTCCGAAGCAGTTTACGGGTTGTTGCCAGATCCGCTTCTAATTCATCCACCCTGTCTTCAAGCGTATTAGCTCTGATTTTCTGCTCTTCCCTTTCATTTTCCTGCATCAACTCCCAAAATATTCCCATGCCAGATATCTCCGAAAAAAATGAAAAGCACTCAAGTTAATCGGCAAGATGCCTATAACTCAAATACTCAATTAAATATCAATATAGTTTTTTTGGCGTTATTAGCAATTTTTAAAAATACTAAGGATACAATCCACTGTTAAAACAATTAAAAACAATCGAATAGCACCTATTATACTGCGCTGCTCATATAGTCAATCACCAGATTGCTCATCGCCCGCACACCCAGTTTCATTCCGCTCTCATTTACGTAGAAGTCCGGCGTGTGATGACCAGAGGCAGGTCACTTTTTACTACCTGATAAATCCGTGAGAGGAAATAAATGACTTCACTCCCACCGCCTCGCTCTTTGCTCCCTCAACATCTCTCCGGAATCGATCATCTCCTGGAGTCGCTCATTACGATTGGAAGACTTACTGGTCAAATGCCATTCTCCGCAAATATCACACTGATAGACGTTTTGTGGTCCTTGGTCCGGTTGAAAATTACGGTGGATATGTATATCAATCAGGGATGTTTCTGCCAGAAACTTCGTGGAGTACTGATTTTTTCCAGTGGGGCAACGCATGTTTTAATATTTAGATTGAAAGCATGCCGAAAAATATTTCTATACATATCGATATCAAACCCAATTTGAGGATTTCCCAATCGTTGCCAACTCGAATTAGATCCGGGCAACGGCTGGATCCAATTGAAAGCTCTGCTGCCGTTGGGACCGCATGGCCCGGTTATACATCAAATGTTTTGGTTTTAATACTGTCAAACCAGAAAGTAAAAGAAAATACTATAAATGAACCCGGGGAGGTTCCCCCCGGGCGCTGATAAAAGTAAATTTTTAAATGTCAAAAGAACCGTTGATACAACATCAATATCTGGAGCTTTCCAGCTCTTCTACAAGTCGTGTTGCACCATAAACGTGTCTTAACGATTCCAGCATACCACGTACATCAACAGCAACGGCACGCGCACTTCTATCATCCAGAATAAATGTACTTGACCCCATGCTTTCTACATTACCGTCGAATGCAAGGCCAACAACCTCCAGATCGATATTTACCACCGGTGATCCTGAATTTCCGCCGATAATATCGTTGGTAGAAACGAAGTTTACGGGTGTTGAAAGATCAAGTGTTGATGATGGCGTAGCCCAGCGTTCAGGCAGGTCCCATTCAGGTTCGCCGGTATGAGAATAATGCCGATCATACATCCCATAAAATGTTGTGTAAGTTGGGGCAACAGTTCCGTTGTACTCATATCCTTTAGCCACACCATCCTGAATTCTGGGAGAAAATGTTGCATCAGGCGGAATGGTTGTTCCGTAAACGGCAAACCATCCGCGGCCAAGCCGTGTCTGTAGTTCACTTTCCTCCTGCGACAATTCACGGGAACGCTCGATGTTTTCAAACAAGGGCTCCCCAAACGTTTTAAAATAGGATACAGCCGGGTCAGCAACCGCAGACTCAGGGTCTTCAAGGAGTTCCTGTGTTTCAGCGGCCGTAGCAAAGCCGGAATTTGCAATTAGCTGGTCTGCTACTTCTTCGTATGGCTGTCCATCCGTAATTTCCATGAGGTAGGGATGGTCGGCTCCAAGAGCGTCTGAAAGATAATTCAGATGAGTGATAATTAACTGTTTTTCAAGAAACGTGGGTTTGTCCCGGATGCTTTGAATCTGGTTCAGCAAGGCTGATTTTCTTTCTTCATCATCCTCTATACGATCCATCATCGCGTAAACGTAGGCTCGCTGCAGCAATGCCGCAGAAGCGAAGGAGTTAGGTGTTAGCCCAAGTGTTAAATAATTGTATGGGGCCAGGACAGCCTTCTCTTCCTGAATCTCAGCAATCCGGGTTATTATCGGAATATAGGTGTCACGTAGCTCAGGAGATTCATTCAGAGCATCAATGAAATTCTGTTCATTATCCACCCGGCGGCCCATCAGATATTCGTCATTATGGGCAAGAATCTGACCGCCTAAAAGTTTTTGAGAGTTTTTTAAACCAAAAATTGTATTCCGAAGCTGTTGAGCTTGCGGTGTTGAGGAATCATATTCGAAATACGCTTCAAGTCCTTCAATGATTCGTGTAAACAGGCTGTGTCGAAAAGGAAGATCATAAGTGCCGGAATATGCAAGCTGAGCGACTGTGTTAAGCCGGGTTGTCCGACCAGGATTTCCTATCATGAAAACACCATCACCCTCTTCCACTCCGGTTTCAGCAAATGGAAAGTAAAATTCAGGCTCATACGGTTCATCGTCCACATAAACCCGTAAGAAAGTCATATCCAGGTTGTACCGGGGATAGGTAAAATTGTCCGTATCACCGCCAAAATATCCGATTTGCAGTTCCGGAGCCATCACCATCCTGATATCCGTGAAGCGGCGAAAAATGTATGCGGAGTAGCGTCCGCCGTTAAAGAGAGAAACAACCTGTACTTGCCGGTCACCTAAGTCCGCAACCTCTTCACTGATTTCGGACTGAACCCGGCTGATCGCTTCCTGACGCACCTCTGGCTGCATGTCAACCGGAACAGCATCCACTTCCTCCAATATCCGGTCGGTGACATCTCGAATTTCGACTAGCTGGTCCACATAGTAGTTATCAATTATGCGTTCATCAGAAAGTGTAGAGGCATAGAAACCATCGTCCAGAGTATTTTCACCCTCCTGACCAATTTGTGTAATTTGGCTTCTTGCACAGTGGTGGTTAGTCATCACAAGTCCCATATCCGATACGAACGAACCGGAACATCCGGGGATGCGAACAGCACTCATTCGGGCATACTCGAACCAGGCGTTGTCGGGTTCGAAATCATAAGTTTCGGAAAAATAATCGACCGGTGCATATTCGAAAGTCCACATCCGTCCGTTATCCAGAATATTGGAGGGAACCGGCTCAAATTCCGGCAGCAGGGGAGTAGATACTTCCTGTACTGCGGGTTCGGGAGCCGGAGCCGTTGTCTGTTGAGGAGCGGCACAGGCTGTTAAAAGAATCAAAAAGGCAATGACGGGCGTGAATAGGTAGAAGGGTATTTTCATCTTTCAGTTCAATATTAAAGTTCAGAATTGTTAGCTGAAGTTTTAACAGCAGGTTCTATAAAATAATGATACGTAAGTGAGCTATAAATTTATCGAATAAATTTGAAAACTTTTGGAATCGCGCGTACCTGTAATTGCATTTAATAATATTGGCATTTCCTTCACCTGCCACTTCTTCAAGAGTAAGAGTCTTCATGGCCGTAAGTTCAGGATTCTCATGAAAATGACGGTGCCACTCGATGACTTCCTCTTCATTCGCTCGCCCACTCGTCTATAATGCGTATGAGTTCAGAGGTTTGAGCAAAGACTAATGACGAAAAAAGCAGTATATGGAAAAGATTACAGTTCGTTTTATGAAGATAGGCAAAAGATTATGTGTGTCTTTTGATAGTAGTGAAGCGTATCTACAAATGAAATACCTCGTTTGGCTCGTAAATACGATAGCCGCTTGCATCATCCTGAAGCGAGTTGATCATTGCTTTGGCAACCTGCTCAGCCGGAATGGGCCGATATTTTTTCAGGCCGGGTATCTTTCCTGCCAGCCTCATCACGGCTAAACCAAACCGTTCGCCGGGCCTGCTCTCTTGTCGATCTCCTTCAAGAATGGATGGTCTCATAATTGTGATGCGATCAAATGACAGCTCTTTAACCGCTTCATCAAGTTCACCTTTAATCCGCGGATAGAAAAGCTTCGAATCCTTATCAGCGCCGGCAGAGGATACCAGCGAATATTTTTTTACCCCGTTTGATGCTGCAGCCTCTGCCACTTTAAGCGGATAAGTCACGTCAATCTTGTATTGCGCCTCTTTACTCCCTGCTTTCCTGATGGTTGTTCCCATCGCGGAATAGAGTTCATCTCCTGTCAGCTGATTACACCAGGTTTCAATCTTGTCAAAGTCAATAATGTACTCCTCCAGTTTCCTATGCCTGATTCCGGTTGACCGCCGGTGAAACACCTTCACAGTTGAATAGCGCTCATCGTCAAGCAGCAGGTCTGCTATGTGAGATCCCACAAGGCCTGTGGCACCGATTACTATGGCTGTTTTCTTCATATAAGTATTAAATTGCAGAAGTGTTTTAAGCCTACCCCGACCCCTATCTTACCCAACGGAACACGTTTTGGAGGAGAGCTTTTATACTTGTATTTGATCTTAAAAAAATTATTGGCAATTATCTTTGTTAAGATGAATTTTATCTCCTAACTGTGGATGGATATTATTCCTTTCCAACGATAATAGTGTGAAGTCAAGCATATTATGTCGGGGAAGTGGTTGAGTTTTGATACTGGTAAATGTTTTTCCTTTTCAGATTCTTCATCAAACGGCCCCGAAAGTATCCGGGACCAAAAAAACACTGGCACCGTTTGATTCAGGATGACGGTTGCTATCTTGGGTTAAAGGGGCGGCGTATCAACGAATCAAAATATAACTTCTGTTCCCGAAGCCACGCCGCCCGCCCTAGCAAGTTGGCAGTTGTCATCCTGAACACAAGCCCCGCGATTTTCGGGGCGAAGTGGAAGGATCTATAATAGCATTCACTTTTTTCTAATTATTCCTTACCGGCAACTGAGTACTGACACTATACTGGATCAAATACTTACCCACCTTTAGTAAGGTCGTGTTAGTCACCTACGTACTTAGCTAGAAGTCTCAATCTCAATCACTATTCACAATCCTGTATATCAGTAAAGCCGCCCGTTTCGTCAGCTCTTTGTAAGTTTCGAGATTGATTGTCTCATCAGGCCCGTGAGCTCCGCTGCCCATGGCTCCCAATCCATCAAGGCCATCCACATAATCTGCCACAAATGAGATATCGGCAGCGCCGCGTTTTGCCGGGTCATACGCTTTTACCTCTCCCAATCCCATATCACGGCTGAGTTCGTCAAGTATACCGAGTAGTTCCATATTTCCCTCTGATGGTTCCATAGGAGGATATCCGCCCTCAAAGATCGTAAGCTCGGCTGAAGTTTGGGGTAGATTTTCGCCAGCAATGGCCTCCATCTTTTCGAATGCACGCTCTCCCTGTTCCATTGTCAAAAACCGAATACCGCCGTGAACCACCGTTCGCTTCGGAACAATGTTGGTTTTACCGCTCACAGTACCTCGCATATTCTCTTCATCATACGTCACCTCATTTCCGCCAATCATCACTCCCGCATTATAGGTCAGATTCTCTTCCCTTAAATCTTCGTAGAATCGGGTTAAGATCCGTGATGCTTCGTACACGGAACCTGCCCCTGTATTGTCACTGAAGATGCCGGATGAATGAGCCTGCTTTCCCGTGACCTCGACTTTCCAGGAATAAGAAGCCCTGCGGGCAACCGTCGCGAAGCTGAATCCAGACGCAGTCTCAAATCCAAGGGCCACATCGCTGCGCTGAGCCGCCTCAACCAAATGCTTTCTGCTCTCTGAGATGGGATGTCCGGCATCCTCTTCATCACCGGTCAGTGCCACGATGATCTGAGCATCGGGAATAGCACCGGCCTCTTTCAGGGCCTTCAGCGCATACAGTATCATCACGTTACCGGCTTTCATATCGTTGACGCCGGGACCCGTTGCTGTTGTCTCATTTAGTTTTTCATACCTCTGAAACGGGCTGTCCTCTTCAAAAACCGTATCCAGATGGCCAATAAGCAGAATCTTTCGCCCCGAAGTCCCCGATTGTTCTGCAAAGAAATGGCCGGCCCGGTTCACATGATCCTGGTTCACCCATTCTGTTTCAAACCCCAAGTCTCCAAATGCATCCATATAGGTTTCACCTACCCTGCGCACGCCATCAAAGTTCATCGTTCCGCTGTTTATATTCACATTTCTTTCGAGCGTACTCAATGCCTCCTGATGATTTGCATCAACTCTGTCCAGAATTTTTCTTTCAAGCTCTGAAAGTTCCTGTGCATTTACAGCGATTGACGAGAAGGCGAATAAAAGTATGAAAATGCATTGTTTAATCATGTTATATGAGTTTATGGCTACCGCCTTATGACTGTTTTTATTCAGTTACGATGGTTCCAAACATCGGCTTACTTTCAGGAATGTGGTACAATAAGACTGTTAAGTGAATGTTTGCAACATGACATTCCATACGGTCATTTGCAATAAAATGTGAAAGGTGTATTAAAAAACTGTCAAACAGAACTATAACAGTTCCGAATTTTTATAAAACTACTGCGACTGAATTTACTTCGTCTCAAGACAATCCGGACATTCCACCCACTCTTCACTTGGAATCCGTTGGATGGCGCCGGGACTGCTACTGCGCTCAAATACCGGTTTAAAAAGTATCGCTCCCTCTAGCTGATTGGTACCGCATTCATGGCATTGGGTTTGATGATCGGCTCGCAAAGGCGTATACCCTTTAATCACCCAACCTTCTTGCCCGGCGTGTGATGCAAGGCTTTCAAGCGCAGCCCTAACAGTCTGCGACTTATTGCCGCTATAGTATTTACCCGCCAGTTTTTCCAGCAATTGAACTGTCTCATCATCAAGTGTGAAATTGAGTCTTTTCATTCAGTCTCCTCCATCCCGGTATTTTCTTGAGCCATCTTTTCCGCAATGGGATGATGTTTATGTGAGTGGTTTTTACAATGTCTGTGATGGCGGTAGTTAAACCAGTGGCCTGCTATTAGGATGGCGCTGCCAAATAGTGTAAACACGGTTTCAAACAAATAGCCAAACAGTAAATGACCGCCAAGCCAGCCTGCCAGTACAATTAGAAAACCGGCGATCAAGAGTGACGTGATGGTTTTGTCGTAGTGGCTGCGTTTAGATGCAAAATAAACGATAGGAATAAGGGTGATGACAAAAACCGGATGTGCCCAGTCATGCATCGCTGGCAGAAATGTCGTTACCGGTAGTATAGAAATCAAAACCGGAAAGAAGAGACAGTGGATAGCGCAAATCGTTGACACACCAACACCAAACCGATCCCATAAAACAGAAGCTGTAGCAGATTTATCAGTCAAAAGATAGATTGTATATGAACATTAAAGTGTGTACAAAAATACACACTTTATCTGCACGATTCAAGAACCGAATTGACCTCTATAAGTCCGCACTATTTACGATGTCTTATCGGAGTCCGAATCTGAATCATGTTCTTCGGAGTCACCCTCATTAAGATCTGTATTGTTCCGTTCATCAGGTTCATCCTCATTTGCACTTTCCTCTCCTTCTGATGGTTCATCACTTAAATCAGATTCATCATTCATATCTGAGTGAGTTTCATCATCAGTAGCATCTTCTGAGTCAGCTGATCTCTCTTCTTCGTAATACTCTATCATCTCCGCTGCTTCACCCTCTTCGAGCTCCATCTGCCGCTCCATGAGCAGACGCCGGTGATCNGCCATNTCGTCATCTTTNAGNATTTCATCNATNTCNCGTGGTTTTGGCAGTTCGTCTACTGAGTTTATACCAAAGTGCTTCAGAAAGTATTTTGTCGTTTTGTAGAGAAGCGGTTTACCGGGCGAATCGGCCCTGCCGGACACCATCACCAGCATTTTTTCCAGAAGCTGCCGCAAAATATACCCCGAATCCACGCCCCGAATCTGGTCTACTTCCGGTTTTGTAATCGGCTGCCTGTAAGCAACTATGGCCAGTGTTTCAATTGCAGGTTGTGAAAGCTTTCGATAGGCATTTTCATGCTGAAATATGCTCAGCCAGGGATGATAGCGTGGCTGCGTCACAAATGTAAATCCGCCTCCTGTCTCCTCAATTCTGAACGATAAATCATTTTCCTCGTAACGCTCATTCAAACGTGTTACGATTCTACGCACAATCTCCTCATCCAGCAAAATCTCTTCTTCATCTTTTTGAATGATTTCAGACAATTTTTCCCACGGCAGCGGCTCAGGACTTGAAAAAATGAGAGCCTCAACTACAGATGTGAGTCGTGTACCATCTACGAAACGATAGTCTAGCATGGTTTATACAGATGTATGATGTGGGATCAATGATTTGGCATATGAGTTTCCGGGTATCTACCGACCGCTTAAGATAGAGTTGAATAGGCAAAAGTAAAAGGTTCTACGACAGACTCAGAAATCAAGAGTTCAATGGCGATAAACAATTATCTGCAGCTCACTTTAAAGCCCGGGCATTCATCCACTCAAAAACTCTTCTTTAAACCAGCGTCTGTAATGAGTGCATTTTCTAATGGTTTTTTATTTAGTAACCAAATATGCCTGTAGAAACAGATAAAATTAGCGACGATAACAAATAACGGTATGTTCTCCTTCCCTGACAACCCTGTAGCCAAAGAGGTGAAAAATATCTTTCACCAGGAATCGCGCAACTTTCAGGTTAATTTTAAATACCTGTTCACTTTCTTTCTCAACACCAGGAAGGAATTTAAGAAGTTTGTGTACGAAGCTCTTTCTTAGATATGCTGACAGTTTAAGCCAAATTGGTGAAACCTGATTGATGATCAGAAATCCATCGTGCCCTTTCTTTTGATAAAGAGGCATAAATATTCTGCCTGATTCCGGTGCCTTTATTAACTCACCATTCTCCCTTGCCAGGGGAGTCCCCTTTTCGATAATATCAAAATTGTGAAAACCACTTTTCATTTCAAATTTTGTCGGATCATCAACTATTTTGTGGTAGTTCACCTGGTAATATGAGTCAGGCACATCTGGATGTATATCAAGCTGCTGCTCAAATGCCTTAATATTTGCCTCACTCAGCTGTAAAATCTCCAGCCAGTGCAGTACAAGATGCAAGAAAGCTTTACTGCGCTCAACAGAAGCTTCGTTGGTGTGCGCGCCGGCCTCAAAACCAAGCGACAGATGCCCGATATTATTGATGTAGCTGAGAAGTGTGCCTCGAATATTTTCTTCAAATCCAAGAATTTGCGGCACGGGGATTTTGCGAGCCAATTCACGGTTTTCGAGAGTATCATTAATCAAAATAAAGGCACAGCTTTCCGAGGATGTCGTATGAAGGTCAATGAATATGAATTTTGATGTCGTGCCGGTATGCTTTTCGAGAATCCATTCAACCGCCCGTTTAATCTCCAGGCTCTCCTTGTATTCTACTGTATGATTAGCTTTACCGGATGAGGAATAATGGCCTCGGTCGAACCCATTTTCCCACAGACGATTCAGATCTGTATCAATAAACCGCACACCCATTTCAAGTGCTCTCATATTGCCTGTTATTGAATATAGGGTGCCGTTCAGCTCTGTCTTTGTATCTAGAAGATTCGATGCAACAGAGTCAATCGCGTGTAGTCCGGCCGTTTCATTTCCATGGATTCCGGCAAAAACAACCAGCACCGGCCCTTCTTCGTCGCCCGGTACAGTCCATCTAATTCGTTCTGTACCTTGAATAATTACGTCAGGCGGTTCACCTTTTTGCATTTGAATTCTTTTTAATCTTTTCCCAGATACTCTGAGTGTCTTTATCCGTAATAATGCCAATAAGCTTACCCTGTTCAATGACGGGCAAACAACTTATACCTTCATCGAGCATAAGCAACATAGCATATTTAATGTCAGCATCCGGTTTGATCGTCGTCGGATTTTTATCCATGACGTCGGATGCTGTTAACTGATGGCTTTTTTTGCCATCCTTAAGATAACGAACCAATCGCTTTTTTGTAATAACCCCTTTTAATTCTCCATGCTTTCCCTCTACAGGCAAATGACGGATGTTTCTCCACTCCATTATTTTTAAAACCAATTCAACAATATAGTCATCAGTCACAGTAATTAAATCGGTCGACATCACATTGCTGACCACATCGTACTGAATATGTACAGATTCGATTTCATTGGGTGACGCAAGTTTCCATTCATGGACCGGGACGCCTGAAAGACGTCTTTTATCCATAATGGCAGTAAGCGCGACGGATGCCTCTTCTTTATCCAGTGTATCTTTCAGACGCCTGAAGCTGCCTACCATCCAGCGTGCACCGGTAGCTTTCTTTTCGGTTCTTTTTTGGATGATGCCTAGATAATGTGTGATATCCTTTTTATTGATATTCATTTTCTCCAACCCTTCCCGTGAAATAGGAAGCAGCACTTCCAGAATGAGTTTTGAAGCAGACATCAGTTTTCCTTCCCAGACCATGCCGCTTTGAATTCCCCACATAGCAGCTTTATAAAAATTCTCCTTTGCATCATCAAAATCGAGCGCCGACCAGTTCGAAGCATAGCTCTCCGGCATGTTTGCCATCAACCCTGACCAGAATGCCAGGTTTGCTATTTCGTCAGCCGTCGTAGGACCTGAAGGTATATAGCGGTTTTCGATTCTAAGGTGTGGTGATCCGTTTGAGATACCATAGCAGGGACGATTCCATTTATAAACGGTGCCATTATGGAGCTGAAGGGCTTCAAGTTTCGGAATCTCTCCCCTTTCGAGCATTTCCAGGGAATCATGCTCAATTTCCGTCAGAAACAGAAGTGTGTGTCTTGCAATATCATTCTTAAAAACATCTCCCAGACTTTTGATCCAGCGGTTTCCGAATGTGACCCTTTGTTCGCGCTCACGCAAATGAAATCCCTTACCCCGCGTATCGATACTCTGCTGAAACAGGGCTACACGGGTTTCTGCCCAAAGCTGCCTGCCAAGTAATATGGGTGAATTGGCGGCAACAGACAGCACGGGACCGGCTAATAGCTGTGCCCAGTTATAAGAGTCTGCAAAGCTTTCTGGCTGAACCTGGTAGTGGCATTGAAAACTTGTGTTACAAGCCTCGAAAAGAATATTCTGGTGCGTAATTAACAGCTCGTCAACACCCGTTATATTCAGTTCAAAATCATGCCCTCTGAGCTCAAGAATGATGCGTCCGAGCTCTTCATATCGTTTACGTGGCGTCATATATTTATGCTGAACGGCCCTGAAATCGATGCTGGGCAATATTCCGGCTAAAATGATATGCTCCTCAATCGAATCGGCAGCTTTAACAGCTTTATCCAGAAAAATATCCAGCTTTTTGTGCATATCGGACAAGCTTTTTCCGGTGAGTGGCTGCGGATCAAGGTTTATTTCCAGGTTGTACCTGGCAAGTTCAGGAGTAAAGTGATCGTCTTTTACCTTTTGTAAAACCTCAAGCGCATTAAGCGATGGCTTAAAATGCCTGTCGACGAGGCAAAACTCTTGCTCGGCACCAATTCGAGTTATCCCAGACTCAAACAATCCCCGTTCCAGTATCTGTTCTATAGCTTCAACATCATGCAAAAGATGCTTCAGAAATTTTCTTTTTGACTGCGGATCTTTCGCGATAGAAATTACTTGCGTACCCATTATCCTTCCTTCGTGTCTGTTAAATGATGGGGGTTGATGGTTTTGCTATCCATCTGATTCACTATGCAAACGTTTTAAGAGCCGTTTTGTGATTGTCATATAGTTTTGCTCTGTTATAATCCCGATCAATCTATTGTTTTTGACAACCGGCAAACAACCGATTTTTTGTGAATCCATAATGTCTACCGCCTCAAGAATAGAGGCTTCAGGGTGAATAGTGATCGGATTCCGGATCATTACATCTTCAACTGATGTACTTTCTTTACCCTGCTCGTGAATGATATTATTATATTCTCTGAAAACCATACGCATACTCACGAGACCGACGAGGTGTTTATTATCGTCCTCTACCGGAACATAACGAATGCGCCGCCAGTCGATCAGATTTGCCACAAGTTCAATGATGTCGTCGCGCTGAACCGTGAACAGATCGGTTGTCATAAATTCCTCAACCAACAGGCTCGATGGCTGCCACATTTCCATATCATTAAGCCTGGCAAGTCCCCATTTGTGCGCCGGCTCCCCTTTTTTCTGGTTTTTGATCATCGCATTCACAACGGCAGTTAAAGCCTGCTCACGAGTAACCGATTTACTCAGGGAATTATATGATTTCACCATCCAGTAGCTGCCAGTTTGCGCAACTTCTGTCCGTTCCTCAATCACATCCAGATAGCTGGTGATATCTCCCTCATCGACCCCGGAATTTCGAAGTCCCTCACGGGCAAGCGGAAGGAGTTCTTTACAAATAAGATCAACGGCAGCATATCGCGTATCATTTACCCATTTAAATTTTGTATCGAGACCAAGTTTAGATGCCGCAAAGAAATTCATTTTAGCATCGTCAAAATCGAGTTTCTGAGTGATGTCGCTATATTCGGTGTCCATACCATTCAGCAGTCCGAGCCAGAATGCAGCATTTGCAATTTCATCCGTTACTGTTGGGCCGGATGGAAATACACGATTCTCAATTCGCAAGTGGGGTTTACCATTACTTACCCCATAACACGGACGATTCCAGCGGTAAACAGTCCCATTATGAACCTGAAGCGCCATCAGTTCAGGCACCTCCCCCTTTTCCATCATCTCTTCTACATCTTCATCGATCTCTGAACTTAGAATCACACGATAACGGGCAATATCTTCCTGGTAAATTTCAAGGATACTTTCTTCCAGCCATTGGTTTCCAAATGTTACTCTTGGGCTCGATTCCCGCAAATGATCGCCTACCTGCCGGGTATCCACAGACTGGTGGAACAGTGCAATCCGGGTCTCTTTCCAAAGCCGCTTCCCAAAGAGAAGCGGGGAGTTTACGGCACTGGCCAGCACGGGCCCGGTGATAGCCTGTGCCAGATTATATTTTTGAACAAAATCGTCAGGATTAACCTGTAGATGAACCTGGAAACCGGTGTTACATGCCTCCAGCAGCGGGGTATCAAACCGCATAAGCAGTTCATCAGCACCCTGAATTCGTAAATCGTACTCTTCACCCCTAAGTTTATTGATTGCATCACAAATTGCCCGGTACCGAGGCAGGGGAGTCAGGTTATCAATATCCAGATCTGATTTACGAATCGTTGGGAGTACCCCGGATAATACAACGTCACCATCAAACTGCTTGATTGTCTCCCGGATCAACTCCAGTTTTTTCTGAATATTGGTTTCCATCTGAGACAGGCACTTCCCTTTAAACAGAAGTGGATCAAGGTTAGTCTCAAGATTGAATTTTGCCAGTTCAGTCGTAAAACTATCGTCTTTCAGCGCTTCCAGGAGCTCCATTGCGATCGGAGCAGGTTTTGCATTTCTATCGATAAGACAAAGTTCTTGCTCAGCGCCAATCCTGATATTATCGATCTCAAACCAGCCTTCGTCCAGCATGCGTCCCATCGCACGAACATCTCTAAGCAGGTATTTTAAAAACTTCTGCGACTGCTCTTTCGACTCCGGAATTTTTACGCGCTCTTCGCCCATAGAAATGTAGTTGAGTAATTGATTGCTTTAATAATTAAATATTTAACTCTTAAAGCAAGTGTTTTTTCGTCTGGAATCCGATTTTGGACATTCGTATTCACATTTGAATAACGAATAGGCCAGATCTATTTCCGGAATTTCTTTTTGATGATATCCTCAATAAAGTCAGCAATTTCTTCCGGAGTTCTGTTTTTGAGGTCTTTTTTTGAAATAAGATTCAACGTATCGGGTATAGAATCAAAAGCTTTGCCAAAAATAAGAAACCGCTCCCTGAGCTTATACATTTTCTCACTTTCCCAAAAATGTCCGTCATCTTTCACTTCCAGGTTTGAGATATATTTGCTCTTTATAAATTTCAAGAGTCTGATAAGTGCTGCATGGATTTCTGCTGAAGAATATAGCGTTTGAGTACTCAACCACAAATCGTCAGAGTCGATTTCACTATCCGCCATCATAACCATCAGCATACTGCTTGCTAAAAAACCATCGCTTTTAAATGTTAAAAAGAGTGGCTCACAATCGGGATGCGGAATCAAAGACACTCCCCGGATTGGCACGTGTCCGGTGAGTTCTATTGTATCAGACTTTTTCTCAAGTGCTGCACTGTTTGGCAAGTGCCAGTTTTCCTCCCACCTCCGGCTCTCCCATCCGAGTATCCTGGCAAACTCCTCAATTTCATTACTCAGACGAGACACATCCGAGATGTTATCAATTCTCCCTCTATATTGTATTGTGATACCCATGTTGGTCTCCGGGTTTAAGCATTAATGCGAGTATAGAACGCATTATAAATTCAAGAATAATAAAAACATGTTTATTTTGGAATACCTATTTAAACCAATTTATATAGGCAACTTATTTATTCAGCAAGCAGGAATTCATACTCAAAAAAAGATATACATTTTTTAAGAGTACAATCCAAGATTTGCGTTATCATTTCTACTCTATATAATGTAAAAATGTATAAATTTAAAGTAATGCCCGACTTACCTTTTACGCATCCACTGGGTATTATCAACTAATTTCCCATTAAATGCACATATCCAAAACTCTCTTTGCGCTTCTCTTATCAACATTTTTCTTATGCTATATACCGTTTGCGGCTGAAGCTCAGGATTCTGAAACGTACAGGATAACAACGACTGATGGCAGCGTATATATCGGTGTGCTTATTTCAGAGAGCGACGAGAGTGTTACAATTCGCACAAAATCTGTTGGAGAAATCACGATTAATAAATCAAATATCGCAAAGATGACACAACTCAATGGCGATCGCTTGCGGGAGGATGGGTACTGGCATGAAAACCCACTAAGCACCCGCTATCTCTTTGCCCCAAGTGCCCATGGTTTAAAAAAAGGTGCCGGATACTATCAGAATACCTGGATTTTTTTAAATAACGTGAATTATGGCGTCACGAATAATTTTTCTATAGGCGCCGGTACCGTTCCGGTCTTTTTATTTGGTGCATCTTATTTTCCGTTCTGGATCATGCCGAAAATATCCATCCCAGTGTCAGGTGATCAGTTTCATCTCTCAGTGGGAGCACTTATTGGTGGTGTGATTGGAGAAGATAGCGGTGGCGGAGGGCTTTTATATGGAACCGGCACTCTGGGCGATACCGATAGAAATCTGACTATCGGCCTTGGATATGCATATGGTGAAGGTGAAATTTCAAGCACCCCTGTCATCAATTTAAGCGGAATGATTAGAACAGGCCGTAACTTTTTTCTCATTAGTGAGAACTATTTTATACGGGACTCCGGTATTTACGGAATTACGTCCTTTGGCCTCAGATGGGCACCAGAGAACTTCTCCGTTGATTTTGCGCTGGTTCGGCCACTTGAAGAGCTGGGCACTTTCATTGGCGTACCCTGGCTTGGCGTTACAATTCCGTTTGGTAAATAATTTTTTATTTCACTACCGTAAATCGACGGGTAAGTCTCTGACTTTCGGTTTGAAGAGAATACATGTATAGACCGCTCGACAAGTCTGACGCATCAAATGTAACCGAATGTTGACCGGCCTGAACCCGTTCGCTGACTAACGTTTGAAGTTTTCGGCCGAGCACATCATAAACTGCAAGTTCCGCAAAGGATGCTTCAGGCACAGAAAAAGCGATGGTTGTCGCCGGGTTAAACGGATTTGGATAGTTTTGGAAAAGCTGGACCGATTGCGGCTGTTCCGAAGTTAAATCTACAGATGTAACCTCACCGGTATATTCAATCACCAGTACAGGACGCTGTTCCACTGTGCTGTTTTGACGGCTGCTAAAGCGTTTAGCAGTTCCACTTGTCGCCTCATCACCAATCAGAATCAGACCATTATTATCACCTGGAGAATCAAGCCATTTTTGTACAAGAGTCACAAATTCCGGAGTAGATGGCCATGTATAGCTTCCAACGTCTTCAATATCAAAGGAAGTAATTACGGTACTTCCATAGTCACCCCCTTGACTGTCCCAGATTTCGTCAGGATAGAACGTGTGCTCCCAGGTAGCGTCACCATTCGTGGCGATAGCACCTCTGCCTTCACCTCTTGTGCCATCTGAAGTTCCTTCCCCCCAATTTTTCAACACTTCATACAGCTCTACACTAATAGCTGTAGGTGTTGCTGTTCTGTCTAAATAGAGCCTGAGCTCTGCACTCTCTATTTGTGATCCATCCGGAATCTCAGAAAGGTCGAACTGAATGACTCCACGCCGTACTTCACTTGTCCCATTCATACCCGCAAAAAAATGCTGACCTGCACCATTGCTCAGTACATCATCATTGGTGTTATTTTCATATAGCGTATTATCCTTTGAAGCACCAATTTCTGCTACATTTTGAGCAAAGGAAATATCTGCAATTATAAGTAGTGCCAGTGCAGAAAAGACAAATTGTATAAATGTTCTCATAGTGATTTTCAATTTTGATATTTATCGACCTCTTGAAATCAATTCATAAATATGAAAATATTCAAATTTCTGCTAAACAATATTATAATTCTGCATTTATAGCTCATTTATTCAACATTAAGCAATTTGGTTGCCCTAACCCTTCAGCCCTCACAAGTAGCGTGCAGACGGCTAGTAATTTAAAGCCCTCTTTGAAATAATGTTATTCCACAGCATCTACATCCACATTAATTCTCACCTTACTGGCGCCTTTAGGTTTTATGGATTCATATTTTTCAAAAACAGTGTCGAGAATGTGTTCAATCTGATGTGCATTGTAATTACGGCTCATCTTAATATTAGCCTCCCAGCGGTACTGACCGTTCATCCACTCAATAACAGATGGCGATGGGCCTGATACAATCTCATCCACGAGCACCATTCGGATAGCATCACAAAATTTATCTGCAACCAATTGTACCTGACTCCATTCAGAGCATTTGAACTGAAAGACAACAAGTCGTGTAAAAGGCGGGAACATCAGCATCTCACGATCTGTCATTTCACGTCTTGCAAAGGCTTTGAAATCATGCGTTTTTGAACACCTGATTGCGGGGTGATCAGGCTTCCAGGTTTGAACATAAACCACACCAGGTTTTTCTGCCCGCCCTGCCCTGCCGGCTACCTGGCTCAGAAGCTGATACATCCGCTCGCCTGATCGAAAGGATGGGAATGCAAGTTCAGTATCGGCGTTTATAACGCCTACGATCGTTACGTTCGGAAAATCCAGGCCTTTGGCTACAATTTGTGTCCCGATTAAAATATCGGCCTCTCCGCTCAAAAACGTCTGGTAGATTTTTTGATGCCCGTGCTTTCCGGAAGTAGTGTCGCGATCCATTCTAAGGAGCCGTGCATCAGGATACAGTTCAGCAATCTCCTCCTCCACCTGCTGTGTGCCGCTTCCTTTGGTTTTCAGGTTTTCCGATCCACACTGCTCACAAACTCTGTCGGCCCGGCGGGAATATCCGCTGTAGTGGCACAAAAGTATATTTTTCTTTTTGTGGTAGGTCAGGCTGGTTGAACTTTCCGGACTTTGTGGAATATGCCCGCAATCTTCGCATTGTAAATACGATGCGTATCCCCGTCGGTTAAAAAGAAGTATCGCTTGTTCGTTTCTCTCCAAACACTTTTCAATTTCCTGATGCAGCTCCACCGTCAGCGGCCCGCGCATCGCGGACTTATACTCAATCATATTCAGAATACGAACTTCCGGCATTGAGCCAGTGGGTCGCAGCGGTAAATGCAGCAGGTCATGCTTACCCTCCTTCACTGCTTTTACGGATACCATACCTGGTGTGGCAGATCCAAGAACGGCTACAGCGCCCTCCATATGGGCACGCATCACTGCAACATCGCGTGCATTATAGCGTGGCGCGGGGTCGTATTGCTTGTAAGACGTATCATGCTCTTCATCTACCACTATCAGGCCCACATCCTGTACGGGCGCGAACACCGCCGATCTGGGGCCGATGGCAATTCGTTTCTCACCAGACCGAAGGCTTTTCCACGCTTCAAACCGCTCGCGTTCACTCATCCTGCTGTGTAAAACGGCAATCTGATCGCCGAATACCTGGAAAAATCGCTGCACAGTCTGAGGAGTGAGTGCTATTTCAGGAACCAGCACGAGCCCTCCCCGTCCCTGATCAAGAGCATACTTGAGAGCATGGATATAAACTTCCGTTTTGCCTGACCCTGTAACACCAAAGAGTAGAAAGCTTTTGAATTCTTTTGCTTCCAGAGACGACCGTATCTGTTCAAAGGCATCCTGTTGCTGATCAGACAGTGTTTTAATCAGCTCGGGTTGATGAATTCCTTTGTAGTCCTCCGGCCCTTTCACCGGCAGATCTTCTGATACGATCCACCCTTCTTTTTCAATTCGCTTGAGTGTGTAGGGTGTAAACAGATCTTCATCCAGCAGTTCGCGATGCGGCAGCGGAAGATCCATATCTTTGAGTTCCATAAAAGCCTGAACCCACTTGTTGCCAAGATCAGATTCTGAAAGAGCCGAAACTATTTTGTCTTCATCAAGAGAATCAGGAATAGACCAATGCTTAACTTTTTTATAATCCACTCTTTGTCGCGGCTCTTCCCAAACCGTAACCAATCCTTTTTTGATGAGCTTCCTGAGCCGCTTTTTGCCTTCACCATCACGCCAGCGTTTTTCAGCATCTTTTTGCGTGTAACGGTTCTGTTCAATGTCGTTTAACATCTCCAAATCCTCAGTGCCGGGATCACCTTTAAATCCTTTCTTTACCCTCAGAACTTTTTCTGATGAAAAGTTCAGGCCCACAGGCAGTGCCGCCTGGATTGCCTCGCCCCAGCTGCAATAGTAAAATCTGTGAATCCACTCGGTAAGTTGTAATATTCCGGCCGACATAATCGGCTCCTCATCAAGAATACGCTCAACGGGCCGCGTGTTAAATGATGGCTTTTTGTTATGTACATTTACCACCATACCGATGGCAAACTCTTTCCGCAGCGGCACCCACACCCTCATTCCGGGCTCGATAGATTCATCGCGGGTCTCGTACGTAAACACTTGTCTGACGGCAGTAGGAAAAGCAATGTCGGCATATGTGATTGGCATGCCTGAAACTAAAGAATCTACTACTGAAATGGAATTAAAGTCCTTCNGNTAACCTCACTGANTTANTNCATTACNGGNTNTTTATANAAAGAAANCCGCGNNTTAAAAACGCGGCTCTTGCTCTTTAAAATTTACATCAGTTTATTCTTGTCGTATACACTCGTCTTGCTTGATGAGCTTCTTTTGGCANGGATCAATTGCTGAGGCTCCGCATTCGGGACATTTTACTGGCTTATCCATGTTTTTCTATGGTTTATTTGAATTCATTTTAAAAACAAGTGGACTGCTTCATAAGTTTCTAATTCAAGCCGATTTAAAATTGTTCTAAATACTGTATCTTCATCGTCTGAATGAACTCACATCAGACCAATCGTTTCTATATGAGCATTTAAACAGATTTCCATCAAGTTTTACGGCAAATCTTTATATCTTCTTTGCTGCCACATATGCTAACAAAAAGAATCATACCCTGCCTCGACATTAAAGACGGACGCACCGTTAAAGGGGTGAACTTTATCGGGCTCAGAGATGCTGGCGATCCAGTGGAATTGGCGCAGCGATATACAGAAGAGGGAGCTGACGAACTTGTTTTCCTGGATATCACAGCTACGAAAGAAAAACGAAAAACGCTGGTAGAACTGGTAAAAGATATTGCCGCACACATCAATATACCGTTCACCGTAGGCGGTGGTATTAAATCGGTGGATGAGATTGAGGATATTTTAAAAGCCGGGGCAGATAAAGTGTCACTGAACAGCGCGATAGTGCGTGATCCTGGACTTATAACCCGTGCGTCGGATGCGTTTGGTTCTCAGGCCGTAGTGGCAGCAGTGGATGCAAAACGAACCGGAGATCACTGGGAAGTGTATGTGAGTGGCGGCTCTAAGCCAACCGGTCTGGATGCTGTTGAATGGATTCAAAAAACCGAAAAGCTGGGAGCCGGCGAAATTTTGCTCACCAGTATGGACCGCGACGGCACAAAATCAGGTTTTGATCTCGAATTGCTTAGAACGGTTAATGAAAAAATCACTATACCCGTCATCGCCAGTGGTGGCGCAGGCACTACACAGCACTGTTGTGATGCCGTCACCCTGGGGAAAGCAGATGCGGTTCTGGCCGCCAGCATTTTCCACTTCAGAGAAATTGAAATCAGTGAATTAAAATTAAAAATGCAGGAAGAAGGCATTGACGTGCGTATTCTTCATCAAAAAACCGATTAACATCTATGGACACAAAAGAAGAGATTGAATTTTTATACGACTTAGAACGATTACTAATTTCCCGAAAGGAAGAGATGCCAAAGGGCTCTTACTCTTCAAAGCTGTTCAAGAAAGGCATCGACAAAATTGCCCAGAAACTTGGCGAAGAGGCCGTAGAGACCGTGATTGCTTCTAAAAACAAGAAACAGTCTGAGGTCATCAATGAGTCGGCCGACCTGATTTACCACCTGTTGGTACTGCTCGTGGAGCGTGGCATTTCACTCGATACAGTTATCCAGGAGATGATGCTGAGAAGTAAGAAGTAGATATCACTCCAGTGAGATGTTATATTTTACGATTTCTCGCAGCCCCATCTCATTTTCTTCCGACGAGTAGACGAATCCGTTTTTTATAGACTGGATGGATCTGTCTGTTCGCCAGGGAGTGGTTGCGAGCAGCTCTCCGGAATTGGACAGTACATGCAGCACCGTATTCTCTGAGTCATCAACGAGTCGTTCGACCCAGATACGTCCTTCATTATCTACCGTAAATGTTTCCCATGATGGCCACTGACCCGGCATGTCATCATTCTGTACCATGCTAAACCACCGTTCCTCGCGATCCTCATACATTTCCAAAATCTCATCTCTTACCAGCGGCATGTTTTGATATGGATAGTAAAAGGCCCGCTGATACTCGCCGTTTTCATCATACACGCTGAAAAGAAAATGTTCGCTCCATCCGTGTATGATTTGGTTATTATGAAAAGAGATAACGCTGGAACGTTTGTAGGGAACACTCATCACCATCATGCTGCCGTCTTCCCGATGTACGAGTGCCTCTGAGGCATTAAATGAGAACAGGCTTTCTGTAGTGAGTGAATCGCTGTTCCAGCCAAGTTTCAGGCCACCAATCGATCTGCGGCTGTCATCAGTAACTCCTGCACTGAAACCGCTGCCTACTAAAATTAAATACTCGTTACTATCTGTCAGGTAGAAATCCTGAGGGTATCGAAAATTCTCACCTTCTGTTTGTTCAATCGTGAGAGAGGTTTCTCCCGCCACTTCAAAGGTCTCAAGATCGTAACGAGTGATGCGATTGAGCCCTCGATCCATCAAGTGAAAAAATTGGTCGTCAGTTCGCATAGTACCGATCTGCCTGTATTCTCCCGGCCCTTCACCCTCACGTCCAATGGGGCGATTATAACTGCCGTCAGCATTGTAGAGATGGAGCTGTGTTTGCTGAAAATCGGCCAAAATCACTCTGCCATCTTTATCCGTTACGGATCTGAGAAAACCACCAAGAAACAGTTCATCGGTATCTCCGAACCTTACTTTCTTCGTGAGAGTCAATGCCATCTCAGGCTCACTATCAGCCGGAAAAACCGCTACATTCTCAAGTGCCGCCACTTCTTCCGGAAGCTCAACCTCCGGTTCCGACGCGCAGCCCGCAATAAGTAGAACGAATAAAATAATGACGTTTAATCTTACCATAAATACCCTGTTTGATGACATTATTTGTTAAATACCATAATCGTTTTTCACTTTTCACTTTTGCCTTTTCACCTTTCACGCTTCCCCAAACACAAACCCATACTTCACCACGTCCTGAAGTCCGGTCTCCTCATCCGTTTCAAGAAAATATACGTATCCATTTTTTACAGCCATTATCCTTGAAGAGGCAGGCTGGTTAAATTCCGCCAGCTTTTCACCGTTTTCTGCTAATATCCACCATCTGTTCACGTCGGTATCTTCGGTCAGCAGCTCGACCCAAAATCGGTTTTCATCATCCACAAAAAATGAATCGTAAACGGGGCGCGACTCCGGAATATCCATCGATCCGACATCCTTTCGCATGGTTTCATCCTCAATATCAGCCAGCATTTCTGCGCGATCGAGCGGCGGTGGAGTCACTGAATGATAGATTGATCGGAGCGTATCACCATCAAGTGATACAATATGAAACAAAAACCGATCTGAAAAGCCCGAGACGATCTCGTTACGGGTTGTAAAGCCAACATGCGTTTCACCCATAAATGATAGAGACGTCAATCGGATGGAATTATCACTTTGAACCGTATGCATTGGATTCCGCTGGAAAGTCACAAATTCAGATCGGACGGTATCACCCTCAGAATCAAAAATAGAGGGCACGTAGCGCATATAAAATGTATCGTCATCCCGCTGTATGCTGTTTTGAATGACCAGAAACTGGTTGTCTGAAAGTGGCTGAGCAATCATTGGAAATCCACTAATACCACCTCCGGAGCTGCCTACCGGATGCGACCGCAAATAGTTGAACTCTTCAGCATCAAATACAGATACGCGTCGCTGCTGTCCGTCCAAAATATAAAGTTCTCCATCAACAAGCCGTGGTGTCGAAACCGAAAGAAATTCACCCGGGCCTTCCCCTTTCCCGCCAATGGTTGTTTGATACTCACCCGCCGCACTATAGACGTGAATCACAGCTTCCGTTCGGTCGGCCAGGTACAGAGTACCGTCTTCAGCCACAGCTACCCCCGCCATAGACCCTATATAGACATCATCGGTATCACCATAACGGGCCTGTCGTTCAAGTGAAATATCATTGAGCGGGGAAGTTTCGCCTGAATAAACAGACAGGTTCTCCAGGGATGAGAGATCCTCCGGTACCTCGGGCTCCATTTCTGATGAACAAGCTGTAGCAAAAACAAGAAAAATAACGGCTAAATAACGTCTCATAAATATCATCTCAATTTTTATTCTATAACTCGATGGGTTAATTCATTCTCAAAGGTTGACATTTCTCACTGCAGTGTGAAACGATATTTAATAACGTCGGTTACGCCTGTTTCCTCATCCGTTTCCAGGAAATAGGCAAACCCATCTTTAACCAGCTGCAGGCTTGAAGATGCCGGCTGGCTAAACTGGGCCATTTTTTCCCCGGCATTTGATAATACACGCCAGTCATATACCTCTGTATCAGCAGTCGGACTCGAAATCCACAGGCGGTTCTCATCATCTACTCTGAGCGAGTTGAACGCCTGACGGTTATCAGGCATATCCATAGAGCTCAGTTCACCCCGAATTGCCTCACTCTCCATATTGTTGAGCAGCGACTGACGATCGAGCGATGGAGGCATCGTTGCGTGATAGATTGAACGCAACGTGTCACCGTTCAGAGAGAGATAATGTAGTAAAAACCGATCGGTAAACCCGGTGACGATTTCTCCGTTTTCAGTAACATCCAACAGGTTTTGCCCCAGAAACGGCATGGAAAATATTTGAAACATCCCGTTACTCTCGACCAACAATCGATTATTTTCCGTTAGTGTCACAAATCCAGATGAAATCACCTCACCCTCATTATCAAGAATAGCGGGGATTTCAGACCGCTTTAATCTGTTGCCATCCCGTTCACTTGCGCTGTAGAGTGCCAGAATCCGTTCTTCCGGAAGGAGCTCCATGCTCAGTGGCCTGCCTCTGATTCCATCCTTGTCTCCCAGTGAAAATGAACGCCTGAAAGAGTAATTTTCAGAATCAAACAAAGATACCCGCTGCTGATCCAGNTCAAGNACAAAGAGGCTGCCATCGCTTAATTCCGGTTGTACGATGGTTTGAAACTCTCCCGGGCCTTCACCCCGTCTTCCAACACTTGTCTGATAGATGCCCGAGCTGTTATAAACATGAATAACTGCCTCTGACCGATCTGCCATGAACAGCGTTCCGCCATCAGTAACTGCTATTCCGGATACCCTGCTGATAAATATGCTGTCTGTATCACCGAATCGGGCCACGGGTTCGAATGAGATTTCGTTGAGTGGAGCCATCTCTCCGGAGTAAACGGCTACATTGTCTAATGCTGCAATATCTTCTGGCACATTTACATCACTTTCGGATGCAGAACACGACGTGAGTGCAACACCCATTGCGACTTTTAGCAGAAAGATGAAGAGTTGAGTTGATGATAGCTGGTTGATCATTCCCGATGACTGTATTTCTAATTACGACTTTAATAGTAGATATGAGTATCAGGATAATTTATCACAAAGACAACCGTCAAAATTAAGGAGTTTGAAACACCTGATTAGAAAAAAATTGCCATGCTTATTCAGCACAGTATTTTCTGCGTCTTTTGATGTCTCATCAATAAATTTAGTAAGTCAATGGATAAGTGAAATTAGAAAAACGATGTGTAAAACTCATTTCAAAAATGAGGTCGGGAGTAAACTTTTTGCGTTTCCTTTACAGAAGGTAAAGCTGAACAGCAACGCTCTTACTTTTTCCCGAACTTGTGCTTAACTTTCGTTAACATCAGAGTAATTGATTCTCAAATAATAAACCAATCTATGAAATCTACTTTTCTTCTTTTCTTGAGTATGTTTTTGACCATCCAGCTTTCTGCACAGGAAAGTGAGGACGAATGGGATGTAAACCAGCACCGAGCCGAAACGACTAGTTTGAGTTTTGAAACGTCGGAAGGTACCTGGATGAATCTTGATGTAAGCCCGGACGGCAATGAAATCGTGTTCGACCTGTTTGGCGACATCTACATTATGCCGATTGATGGCGGCGATGCCGTTGTATTACGGGAAGGGCTGGCTTACGAAATTCAGCCAAGATTCAGTCCTGATGGCTCTAAAATCTCGTTCACCAGTGATGCAGGCGGCGGCGACAACATCTGGGTGATGAACCGCGATGGGTCGGATGCCAGCCAGGTGACCGAAGAGAGCTTTCGCCTTCTCAATAATGCGTTCTGGACACCCGATGGTAACTACCTTGTGGCCAGAAAACATTTTACATCATCCCGTTCACTCGGAGCAGGCGAAATGTGGATGTATCACATCACCGGCGGTTCGGGCATTCAGCTTACCGAACGGCCAAATGATCAGCAGGATGCGGGTCAGCCCTTTGTGTCACCCGACGGCCGATATGTCTACTATAGTCAGGATGTGTACCCCGGCGGATATTTTCAGTACAACAAAGATCCGAACAGTCAGATTTATGCAATTAACCGATATGACCGCGAAGACGGTGATATTGAACGCGTCACGGGCGGACCCGGCGGCGCAATCTCACCCACCATATCACCTGATGGTTCCAAAATGGCGTTCATCAAACGAATTCGGACTAAGTCAGTGATGTTCGTTCGCGATCTTGAAACCGGAATTGAAAAGCCGGTTTTTGACGGACTCAGCTTGGATCAGCAGCAGGCATGGGCCATTTTCGGACCCTACACCAATTTTAACTGGACACCCGATGGCGAGCATCTCATCTTCTGGGCGCAGGGCGGTATCCACAAGCTGAATGTGGAATCACTCGATATAGAGGAGATTCCGTTCACGGCTGAAATGAATCATGAAATTGCAGAGGCAGTCCAGCACACATTTGATCCTGCGCCTGACACATTCACGGCACAAGCCATCCGCCACGCCGTAACCTCTCCCGATGGAGAAACACTTGTGTTCAACGCGGCCGGATATCTGTATAAAAAGGATCTGCCAAATGGCACGCCTGAGCGGCTGACAAACGAGGAAAACCTGGAGTTTGAACCCGCGTTCTCTCCCGATGGAAATATGCTCGCCTACGTAACCTGGGATGATGGCGATCTTGGTATGATCAAGACACTTCGGATGGATCGTCGGAATGCGGAACCACAGACTATCACCGATGTGAAAGGAATTTACCGCGAGCCGTCATTTTCTCCTGATGGCGAGACGCTTGTTTTCCGGCGGGAATCAGGCAATAACCACCAGGGATACGCCTTCACACAAAATGCAGGGATCTACACGATGCCCGTGAGTGGCGGCGAGATGACGATGATCCGTGATGGCGGAAGTACGCCGCGGTTCAATGCCACCGGCGATAGAATCTATTACCAGGCGTATACCAATTTCCGCAGCGTGAACCTGAATGGCGAAGATGAGAAGGAGCACTTCACCTCGGAGTATGCAATCAATTTTACGCCAAGCCCGGATGATGAGTGGATCGCTTTCACTGAGCTTTACAAAGTCTACATCGCGCCGATGCCAAAAACGGGTTCGGAGCTGAATCTCCATGCAAACACAAAATCCTTTCCGGTTACACACGTGGCTAGAGATGCGGGGTACAACCTGCAGTGGTCATCCGACGGCGAACGACTGAACTGGACGCTTGGTGAAACATACTACTCCATTGAACTTGAAGAGGCCTTTGACTTTTTGAGCGGTGATTCTGAAGAGGAGCTTCCGCTTGGGCCAAACGACGGCATTTCAATCGGCCTCGAGCTCGAAACGTATAAACCATCGGGTTTCGTAGCATTCACTAACGCACACATCATTACCATGAATGGCGATGAAGTGATTGAAAATGGTACGATCCTGATCGAAGGCAATCGCATTGAAGCGATCGGCTCGGCTGATGAGATTATCATTCCTGATGGCGCTTTTGTTGAAGATGTGGATGGAAAAACGATTATGCCGGGACTCGTTGATGCCCATGCACATATCGGTAATTTCCGTGAGGGACTCAGCCCGCAGCAGCAGTGGCACTATTTTGCCAATCTCGGGTATGGAGTTACCACCTCTCACGATCCGTCCTCCAATACGGAGATGATCTTTTCACAGTCTGAAATGGTGAAATCAGGCTCTATGGTTGGTCCGCGTATCTTTTCAACCGGACGCATTCTCTACGGAGCCGAAAACGTCCAGAAAACCGTGGTGAATAACCTGGATGATGCCCGGTCGGCCATCCGCAGAACCCAGGCGTTTGGCGCCACTTCGGTGAAAAGCTACAACCAGCCGCGGCGTGATCAGCGTCAGCAAATTCTGCAGGCGGCCCGCGAACTTGGCGTCAACGTGATGCCTGAGGGCGGATCGACCTTCACACACAACATGAGCATGATTCTCGACGGACACACCGGCATTGAGCATAATGTGCCGATCTATCCGCTCTATGAAGATGTCCTGAGAATTTGGGGAGCCTCAGATGTAGGTTACACCCCAACGCTTGTCGTCAACTACGGCAGCATGAGCGGTGAGTACTACTGGTACCAGCACACAAACGTGTGGGAGAAAGAGCGCCTGCTCACCTATACACCACGTGGCGTGGTTGATTCCCGCTCACGACACCGAATCATGGTACCTGAAGAGGAGTACGAGGCGGGTCACTTTGAAAGTGCGGCCGCAGCCAAGGAACTGCATGACCGGGGCGTGACCGTCAATATCGGCGCGCACGGACAGCTACAGGGGCTTGCGGCCCATTGGGAAACATGGATGTTCACACAAGGCGGTATGAGCAATCACGATGCGCTTAAAGTGGCGACCATCAACGGGGCCAACTATATCGGCGTGGGCGAGCACCTTGGATCACTCGAACCCGGCAAACTGGCCGATCTCATTGTAATTGACGGCAACCCGCTCGAAGACATCTACGACACCGAAAACGTGGTCTACACGATGGTCAACGGCCGGCTTTACGACGCCTCAACCATGAATGAGATGGGCAACTACCAAAATGAACGCCTGCCGTTTTGGTGGGAGCGCGAAGGATACAGCGAGCAGTTCGACTGGCACTCCATTATTGAAGCCGATGGCTTTGGAAACGGACACGTTCACGGGCATTAATAAAGTCCCCCTTAGAAAAGGGGGACTCAGGGGGATGTCAATCTCCCCTTCGAGGGGAGACGATCATCATCAGACTATTTCTGAAGATGATCTGAGGGGTGTTCGTATACTTAGATTCAAAATCATATTTAGATGAATGGCACCAGACCTCCAAGGTTTTTGACCGGAGGGATCGCTTAAAACGTATTTAAACGCAGGTGAATAGAAATGGATTACCACGATAAACAAGAAAAAGAGATTATGGAATCTTACGACCGTGATGAATGGGTGTCTGTAAGCAAAAGCAAAAAAGCAGAAATTGAAGAGGCCGCTGACAATAGCACGAAGAAAAGTAAACGAATAAATATCCGACTCACCGAAAAAGATTATCGCGATATTCAGATAAAAGCGATGGAAGAGGGAGTACCCTATCAAACATTGATATCAAGCATAATCCATAAGTACAACAAAGGAGATTTGAAGTCTTAGTTTGTAAACCTCCATGGGTTTTGAAACCTTGGAGGTTTTTTAATAACTCAGGAAGCAGACTCAGTTTTCAGCTCATCCTCTTCACACCGTTCTTCGGTTTTATATATAAACTTATCAGACACCCACCGTCCAATCACATATGGTGCTAACATGGCAACGTAAATATACCTTTCCAGCAGATAAATGTAATCAGTCGCTATGAATGCTATTAGAACGACAAGAAGTACTGCCATAAAAGCAAAATCGTAATACATGCGTCTTTCTTTCTCTGCGTATTTCATCTGCTGTTGGTTTCTTAGATTTATCTGAATCAGATTTGGATGGATCGATGATGAACGATTTCTCTGTAAATAGTAAAATGCATAGCATTTCGCAAGATTCTCATGTCGAACCAACCAACTTTCCCGGTCTGATAATGAAAGCAGAAATATCAGACAAATAGATTTCAATTAAGCGGAAATCGACCTGAGAGACGCAACTCTTAATTATTCGAACCTCAAATTAAAGGTGTAATTATAGATCTTTTAAAAGAGAATTTCAGAAAGGCCGATGTGCTAAATTGATGCAAGAATTAGTGTTCTCAAGCCACTTCCTCAAGCTCAAACTCAAACGAAAAGCGCGTTCCGTGGCCATTAGAAGTATAGTTAGCTTCTCCCCTGAGCTGACTTACAAGCGTGCGGATTAGAGTAACGCCCAGTGTCTGCTGATTTTCGAAGTCAAAGCTTTCAGGGAGACCGTGTCCGTTATCAGCTACTTTTATTTGGACCTTCTTCCCAATCGTGTCCAATTCAATATTAATTTCACCGGCATCACTGTTTTTAAACGCATGCTTGTAACAGTTCACGATGCATTCGTTGAGTAACAGGGATAGCGGCACTGCCTGGTTCACATTCATTTTGATGTCATCCATTCGGTAATTCAGTTTGATATCCTGTTCAGGCTGTTTAAATGCATCTGATACGGCATCTACAAGTTCCCTGGCAAAATCAGATATATTGATATTTGCAAAAGTCTCATTCTGATAAAGTTTTTCGTGAACCAGTGCAATTGACTGAATTCGCAACTGACTGTGCTGAAGAGCTATTTTTGCACTTTCATCCTCCAGGTTCCACATTTGCATCTGTAGAAGGCCTGATATCACAGCCAGATTATTTTTCACCCTGTGGTGGATTTCGGCCAGTAAAATATTCTTCTCACGAAGTGATTCACTAATTCTCTGTTCCGATTCTTTCTGAACGCTGATATCACTGGCCACAAATACCAGTCTGACGTCCTCATTAACTTCATCGCTGAGTACAGATGTCGATAGAATTACCGGGAGTACATGCCCCTCTTTCGACACAATTTTGGTCTCCAGCTCATTGATTGCCAAGTCATTATTGACAATTGTCGTTTTTATTTTTTCGCGTTCATTTTCCTCAATGATATTCCATACTGGAAAGTGCTCAAGATCAGCATTGTTATAACCCAGCTTGCGATGGACTGTTTTATTCGACATCTGGATATATCCCTCATCATCCGTTACGAATAACATATCACCCATCGACTGAATGATGTTATTCACATACGATCGGGAAACCATACTTTTACTAAGGTTTTCAGCCATCTGGTTAAACGTATCAGCCAGTCTCGATAATTCATCTTTTGATCTCAGCTTAATACGCTGATCCAGATTTCCACTACCAATCTTTTTAGCAGCAGTCGTAAGTGTGTTCACAGGCTGAGTGATAGAGCGGTAAATAATGAATGCAAAAAGAAGTGAGGCTGCAAAACCCAAAAT
>P_1C_Sed_2_UnCtyDRAFT_1000058_pt1 | contig 31613 bp, 20 predicted proteins | sample Pon1CUnioCityCA_4_FD_10229 | JGI IMG/M metagenome (IMG submission 10229) | reverse complement strand
TATCCAGCCAGTTTCTGAAATAGCCGAGGCTGTATTGATCGGCAATTTGCGGCTTGATGTTGGGGTTGGCGCTTATCCATACATCAAGAGGTGTGCCGGTATTGGAGTTGGAGGCAACCAGCAGGTATTGCCTGGTTTTTGAATAGCTGGCCTTGACCGAATGCCGGGGAGTAAAAGTATAATTCACGGCCATGCGCGGCTCCAGTCCCCCGTAGATGTTATAAATTTCGCCGGCGGGGTATTGTTTCACGCCGGTTACCTGGTAATTGTCATTTATCGAGCTCACTTCAGCGGGGCCAACGTTTTGAAACAGCGAATAACGAAGGCCGTATTTCATGGTCAGGTGCTCGTTTATTTCCTGCTGGTTGCTGACATAAAGGGCACTCTCGATGCTGTTGATCCGGGGCATGCTAAACTGAAAGCTCACCGTGTCCTGCCGGCCTTCGACCCGGCCAACATGGAAATCATGCCAGGTGGATTTGATGCCAAAGCGCAGGGTGTTGCTTTGGTTGATGTAATAGCCAAAATCAGCCCTGAAGCTATAATCTTTCACGAAGGCATCGTATTCGAAGGCAAAGGTTCTTTCGTCCCGACCCACGGTTAATTCATTATCCAGCAGGTAATCGTAATTGCTGACCATCAGGGTGAAGTTGGAGAAGAGTTTTTTGCTGAACAGGTGGTTCCAGCGAAGGGTGCCTGTATAATTGCCCCAGTTGAATCGCGACTGGTTCATGGCGTTGATGCCGTAAGAGAAGACATCCCTTCCGAAATAGCCCGAGAGATAAAGCCGATTGTTCTCGTTGATCCGGTAATTGGCCTTGGTATTGAGGTCATAGAAATGAAAAGGAAATTCCACGATCTCATCGTTCCCGCTGATTTCCCTGGCTGCTTTGATGACTGCATCCATATAGGTTCTTCTTCCCGAAACCATTATTGAGCCTTTGTTCCGGACAATGGGCGATTCCAGGGTTATTTTGCTGGATATCAACCCGATGCCTCCTTCTCCGGAAAATCTTTTCATATTGCCATCCTTCATCCGGATATCGATAAGGGAGGAAAGGCGCCCTCCATAGCGGGCCGGTATCTTCCCTTTGTAGAGCTCCACGTTTTTGATGGCATCGGTGTTGAAGACAGAAAAGATGCCTCCCAGGTGCGAGGCATTATAGACAGGTGCCTCATCCAGGAGCATCAGGTTCTGATCCCTGCCTCCTCCGCGAATGCTCATACCAGAGCTCAGGCTGCCGGTACTTTTGACACCAGGGAGTAATTTAAGACTCTTGATCATATCGGTCTCTCCCATTAAAACGGGTATTTTTCGCATGGTGCGTCTGGTGAGTTTTTCGGTGCTCATGCGAACCGAGGTCACATTCTCATTAGGCTGCTCCCCTTTGATGACCACCTGCTCCAGTTCGGTAGAGCGAGGGGGTAATTCCATGTTTAAAGTGGTATCGCGGCTAACCTGCAGGGGGACTTTTCGGGAGGCATATCCCATATATGTATATACCAGGGTTTGGGGGCCCGCCCCGACGGTGAGTGAATAAAAGCCATAGGCATTGGTGCTGGTCCCTTTATTGGTTTTCTTCAAATGGATGTTAGCACCAATCAGCGCTTCTCCGCTGCTGCTGTCTCTCACATGCCCGCTTATGGTGTATTGCTGTCCGCTTGCATGCGTGGCCAATGTAAGAAGAAGAAATATAGCTCCAATGGCTTTAATCATGTCCGTTGATTTGTTTTGTTGTTGTCTTGTTCCTCTTTCTGATACCATTCGACTGTAGGTTCCCAATACAGGGAAAGAGGTTCATGCACCATGATGTCAACATCTCATGCATGTGCTTTGTTGAGCGAAAAGGTCATTTTTAATCAAATCCGGACTAAGCCAATAAAATAACAACAGGTAAATGTGGAAGCATACAGGTCCGGGATTTTCATGTAAGAGCAGAAAAAGCCAACCCAGTCTCAACTAGCGATCTGTAGCAGCAGGCTGGAACAGTATCCGGGATTTCCCTGAAAATACGGTCAATCAGTTTCCAGATTCCAGGAACTTAAAAAGCCGGGAAGAGAAAATGATCCTTTTGGGAGCCTCCTCTTGTTCCTGGGTTTGATAGATCTCTGAACCCTTGCCATGGATGAGACGGGGACGAAGCCATTCTATCCTAAGCCGATGATTTCCTATTGCTTTGAGGTTGGCAATATGTACCCGCCCATTGGAAGATTTGAGCCGGATCAGACTGTCTGTTTTGTTATATTTGCCCCGATTCCGAAAGGTGCTGCCCGAAAACTTGAAGGTTTCAATTACCTCAAACTGATCCTCACCCGTAAATGTGAGTTTCCTCGTGATGTATTGACCGGATGCCTGATCCGCCTTTTCTGAAACAAGAATCCATGTGTGGTTTTCCAGGTGTTGTTGCGTGGGGATACGTTGTTGGAGTTGGGTTTTTTTCTGGCTTTTAAGGAAAAACCATCCCAACAGGACTACAGCGATCAAAAGAATCGATTTGTATCTGCGCATAGGACATGTTTTAATTCTTTGGTGGGATACGCCAGGAGGCGGTTGAGGTTTTATATACGGCAATTAATCGGATTTGTATTTGATGAATAGTCCTCCATGAATTATTAACAGGAAGCTTACCCGGGTAAATGGCGCCGGTTATGTAAAGAGCTGCATGTTAATGGGTTGCGCCAACATGTTAATAGTTGACTTACATTCAGCAAAAAAAGGAAGGGCTAGCCCTTCCTTTTTTTCACAGTATTAAACGGGTTGAAGGTGATCATATGCCATCCACCTTCAGATATTTAATTCTTCAACAGATATTTTTCTATGTTTTGCCGGAACATCTCCCGGGTCTCTTCCCTGGAGCCTCCGATTCCTGAACTCATGGTAGGCTCTCCATCGGCGGGGCAATAGAGGAATGAAGGTATGCCCCTTACGCCAAAGGCAGCTGCCAGCTGACGGTTTTTATCCACATCCACCTTGTAGACATGGATCTCCCCTTGGTATTTTTTTGCCATATCTTCCAGGATGGGCGAGGTGATCCGGCAGGGTGCACACCAGTCTGCGTAAAAATCAACCAGGCAGGGCTTGTCTCCCTTGAAGTTCCATGCGGTATCATTCTTATAATCCACCACCTTTTCCCTGAAGGTTTCTTCGTCCAGCTGGATAGCTGCTTTTTCGCCACCATTCTCCTGACTTACCTGATCGGTAGTTTTGGTTTTTTCCTGGTTTTCTTGTGCCCCTGTTCCCTGGCATGCGCTCATTGCCAGGGCAAAAAATACAAGCGATATGAGGGTGATCTTTTTCATAGGATTTGATTTAATATGGTTTACATGTAAAAAATTGATTGGATCAGGAAAATACGGATTGCATGTTTTTGTTTAAACACGATGCATTCCTTTATTTATCTTCGTTTTCCCGTATTGGCCTGTTGGATTCTTCGTTTTGTCGCTGTTTCTTCATTTTTCTCTCATCGACCAGGTTGCCAATGACAAATCCCAGGATCACGCCATAGATGGAAGAAGTGTACCATACAGAAGTGATGGGACAGCTTCCCGTCGTGCATCCGATGTATCTCCAGTAGAGATATCCTCCGATGGCACCGGGAATGAGCATGATCAGGGCAAATTTGTTTTGTTGCATCCAATGGTTCATTTGTCTGGCTGAGTGCATCTTATGTGTGTCGGTTTNTTTATCTAAATATGTACAAATATAAATAATTACAATCAAAAACGAAGCTTTCTTCGCAAAAAAAACATGACCGATTGTTAGAGGCTTTAAAACGGGGAGTGTTGCACATTGCTCATTCAGTTCGCTGAATGATCATCAGGTGGATTTCTTCATAAAGGGTGGGCAAGTAATGGCGGATAACATCCCATAGGATATAATCGGAGACGGTGTCATTTCCCTGCTTGATTCTTCGGCATATATCGATGAGCCTCTCGACATTAGAGATTTTAAGCCCCGGCATATAGCTGATTAGTTTAGCCAGGGAATCTCCCAGTGTTTCAAGATTTCTTTCCACGGCCCTTTTAACGGCGATGTTGGAAGAAAGATGGGAGAGGGTCTTCTGATTTTCGTCGAAATAGCTGTTTATCTCATGTATGGAGTTGAGTATTTCATACAGCCATGCCTTTGTTCTGTTGTCCATAAACTCTTTTTTTAGAGGCATCAATGATCTTCCTGACAAACGGGTTGTTTATACTATACTCCTCTAATAGTTCAATTTCGCAACTCAAAAGGCTCCTGAGCTCAGAGCGAAAGGCGTAGTAGTTATCCACATAGGTAGGTTCGGCCCGGGGATCAAACCGCACCATAAAGCCCAGCGTGCATGAACTACCGTATACCATTCCGGTGATGTCAAAGGTATAAAGGGCCTCCACGTGGTGTTTGAGGCATAGATTTTTGATGGAGCTGAGGTTGCTTTCAATATCTCTCATGCTAACAAGATATAAAATAAAGCATCTTGAATCAAGGGATTTTTTCTGTTATAAAATAAAATGGAAAATGAGGGTCCACCGGGGGCAAAAGGGCTTGTAAAATTATAAACACCCTTTCATAAGCAAACATCCAAATTTTCAGATGAAGCCCGGATAAATAACTACAGAAAGATGGCGCTATAGCAATAATCAGGAGGCATAAAAAACTTATCTTTGAGAGCGAATGGTAAATTTTTTGTTGGCTCTGTGATTTCTTAAAAACCTAAAAGAGAAGGTGAAATATTGATTGATGCAGGCCGGATTTGGCCGCTAAACTTTTTGTCTGCCTTTGCTGTTATTCCGTATACTGATGAAACCCGGCTAAACGGCTAAGCCCACCTAAGGGGATCATCATAGGGGTTTCATAAGGCCAAAACATTAGATAATATATAATCTTATGAATGCATTGCTTAAAATAACTCTTCCGTTGCAGGAGCCGGTGCTCATTTTCGCCCTGGTTTTGGTGATTATTTTGCTGGCTCCGGCCTTATTTCGGAAGCTGCGAATCCCCGAGATCATTGGATTGATCCTGGCCGGAGTGTTGGTGGGTCCTCATGGGTTGAATCTTTTGTCGGAAGACCTGGAGTTTTCCATTTTTGGTACCATCGGGCTTCTCTATTTGATGTTTCTGGCAGGCCTGGAGATAGACATCAAGGATTTCAAAAAGAACAAAGAGAAAAGCATCACTTTTGGTCTGTTGACATTCGCTTTGCCCTTTATTTTGAGCCTTTTTACGGCCTGGTATCTGCTTGATTTTTCATTGATGGCCTCCCTGTTGATCGCTGCCATGATTGCCACCCATACTCTGGTTTCCTATCCCATAGTCAGCAGCCTGGGTATCTCACGTAATCGTGTGATCAATGTGGGCATTGGCGGTACGATCATCACCGATACCATCGCCCTGCTTATACTGGCAGTGATTTCCGAATCGACCCAGGGTGAGGTCAATATGATGTTCTGGCTCCAGTTTGTGGCTTATTTCTCGATATTCGTCTTCATTGTCAATTGGGTTTTCCCGCGTATCAGCCGGTGGTTTTTCAGGAATTATGACGGTCAGAGCAGCCTGGAGTATATCTTTGTATTAACGGTGGTTTTTGTTTCAGCGGTTGTGGCTGAGTTTGCTCATATTGAGCCGATTATCGGGGCTTTTTTTGCGGGCCTGGCCCTGAACCGGTTGATTCCTCATAATTCGCCCCTGATGAACCGCATCATGTTTATCGGCCACACCCTTTTCATCCCGTTCTTCCTGATCAGTGTGGGCATGCTGGTTGATTTCAGCATCCTTTTCCATAGCGGGAATATCCTGCTGATTATTGGTGTTTTACTTGTTGTGGCAGTAGCTTCCAAATACCTTGCAGCTTATCTTACCCAGAAGGTGTTCCATTATACGGTTCCCGAGCGGAACTTGTTGTTTGGCCTTTCCAATGCCAGGGCTGCCTCGGCTATTGCCATTGTCATTGTAGGTTTTAATATAGGTATCGTTCATGAGACGGTTGTGAACGCTACGATTATCCTGGTGCTTATCACCTGCCTGATCAGCAGCATTGTCACCGAGAGGGCAGGTAAAAAGATTGCTTACAAGCAGAAACAGCAGCCCGCCGAGGCTGAGCCTATAGCCGAACGCATACTAATACCTATTTCCAATCCCTCGACCATCGAGCAGTTGGTATCTTTTGCTGTGATGATTAAGGATAAAAATTCCGAGGAACCCCTCTTTCCCATTACTATTGTACCGGATGATGAGCAGGCTGCCGAAAATGTGGTTCTGTATACCACCATCCTTGAGAAAGCCCAGGAGCATGCTTCAGCAACCGATCACCTGGCACGCATTGTCTCAAGAGTCGACACGAATGTGGCAGATGGTCTGGTACGCTCCCTCAAGGAACTGAGGATTACCAAGCTGGTGATGGGGTGGCACAGCCGTATGGCCACGGTAGATTTCTTCTTCGGCACCTTGCTCGAGAACTTGTTGATAAAAACAGGGAAGGCTGTTTATGTGGTCAAGTTGCTATCGCCCGTCAATCTGATCGACCACATTCATGTACTGATGCCACCCTCTGCGCAATATGAGATTGGATTTCGTGACTGGGTCACCGATATTATCGATATCAGCCGGCAAACCACCAGCAGTATGACTTTCTGGGGGTATGCCGACACCCATGAAAAGGTACAGCAGGTATTAAAGGACGAAGAGGCAGAAGGGGATGCAACGATGCGAAAGGCTGAGTGTGGGCATATGCTGAAAGTGATTGCCCGCAAGATACAACCCAACGATATCCTGGTAGTGGTAAAGGCAAGGAAGAATACCCTTTCCTACAACAAGGACCTCAAGTATGTCCCCGAGCAGCTTGACAAGTATTTCCATAGCAACAACATCGTGGTGATATATCCCGAGCAGGAGATCGTCTATAAAGATGCCCTGGACGTGCAGGTGTAAAAAGTACCAAAAAATCCTGCCCGGCCGGGCAGGATTTTTTGGTCATTGGTAATGGTTGTTTAGAGCTATAGAACCCTTCTTATCCATGTTCTATTCTTTTCCATTCCCTGATTTATTGGGTGCCTCGGGAATCTCTGGCAGCGGTTCGTATTCCTCTTCGATTTTTTTCAGGATGACATCGATGGCCTTATTGAGCTGTTGGTCCACGCCCTGATATTCTTTCCAGGGATCGTTTTCCACCTGAATATCGGGTTCCACTCCATGCCCTTCGATGATCCATTCGCTTTTTTCAGCCGAATAGGAAGCAAACTGGGGTATCCTCATCGATCCCCCGTCAATGAAAGGCAGGGATCCGGTGATACCAACGACTCCGCCCCAGGTTCGGGTACCGATGACGGGTCCCAGATCGTGTTTTTTGAAGGAGTGGGCAAACAAGTCGCCATCGGAAGCTGAATATCGGTCGACAAGCAGCACCATGGGGCCACGCATCATCTTCGAGGGTGTATGCGATGGCTCATCTGCGTTTCGTCTCATGTTGGCCCGGGTAATTTCGCGTTTGAGCCGTTCAATGATCATGGGTGAGACATTGCCACCGCCATTGCCCCTGTCATCAATGATCAGTGCCTTCTTATCGAGTTGTGGATAGAAATGTTCCACAAACTCGTTGAGTCCATGGGTGATCATATCGGGAATGTGGATATAGCCTACTTGCCCGTTGGTCTTTTCATTCACCGTCTCTATATTGTCTTGCACCCATTTGTAGTAGTACAGCTCGCTTTCGTCAGCCCGGGTGGTGATGATCTCTGTATGGCTGCCCTCCAGGGTGGGTTGGTCATTGACCCGGATTTCCACCAGGTCATTGGCTTTGCCAATCAGCATGCTGTAGAGGTCTTGTGTTTGCTGAACCGACTGGCCGTTGATCTCCAGGATGAAGTCGCCTTCGTTCACATCAACACCCACTGCATTGAGGGGAGCATGAAGCTCTTTGCTCCAGTTGGCTCCCTCGAGGATCATCTCTATCCGGAAGTATCCCGATTCGTGTTTTTTGACCCGGGCTCCCAGCAGACCTGTCTTGATGCGTTCGGGTTCCGGCCGGTCGCCACTTTGAATATAGGCATGGCCCACATTGGTTTCGGCGATCATCAGGCCAATCACATAGGTCAGGTCGTTGCGGTGGTTGACATAGGGGAGCAGTTCGCTGTAGCGTTGTTTCATCTGGTCCCAGTCTAGACCGTGCATATTCTCGACATAGAAAAAGTCCCTGAATTGTCGCCAACTCTCGTTGAAGATTTGCCTCCATTCTTTCTTGCGGTCGACCTGTACTTTCATGTCCGAAAGGTCGAGGGTCTCTTTCAGTTCAATGGAACCGGCAGGCAGATCGATCACGGCATACTTTTTATTCTGCTTGACCAGCATCTTATCATTTTCTGGTGATATGGAGAACTGCATGTTCTCACCCAGCGTTTTTTCCTCTTTCTTTTTCAGGTCAAACATCTTGAGTTTGCTGCCTCCGTTGTCCGAACCATACTGGTTGTAGTAGATCTTATCGCCAATGGCATGTATGTTGCCGTAACTGGAGGCCTTTATTGGAAGCGGGATGATCCGCTGACGAATCCCCTCGCGGTCAATCTGAACCGGTGCATCTTCTTTTCTGGCTTCTTCCTCCTCTTTTTTCTCTTCTCCCGTTTCCACCTGGTCATTTTCCGGTGCAAAGGGCGAGGGGGTGGATTTTTCAAGTGTGATCAGATAGATCTTTTCCATATCGTTGTAGGCATAGTTCCATTCCACCCAATTGTAAACGGGATCGAAGGTTCGTTGAGATCCCACTACGATGTATTTGCCATCGGTGGAGAAATTGGCATTGGAGGAACTGTACCATCTGTCGGTAACCGGAAATTTCTCGCCTGTGTTGGTGTTGTAGACCCATACCACCGACATCTCGTTATCGGATTGTTTGGAATAGGTGATCCATTTGCTGTCGGGCGACCAGTTATAGTTTTGGATATTCCCGAAGCGGGAGGTATCCACCAGGGAGATCTCTCCGGTGTTGATGTCCACATACTTCAACTCGAATTCTGAGTTGTTCCAGAGAATTTTCTTGCTGTCGGGGGCCCATTTAAGCTTGTGTTTATAGTTGTGGGAATTGTGGGTGAGCTGTTTGGGCTGCTGCTCGCTTTTTTGATTTTCTACATATATTTCAAATTCACCGCTTTTATCGGATATGTAGGCTATGTGTTCGCCATTGGGCGACCATTTGGGATCCCGATCGTGATTGCCCGATGTGCGGGTAAGGTTATAGGTGATGCCTTCTTTGGCGGGTACATTAAAGATATCACCTCGTGCTCCGAAGACAACCCTTTTGCCGTGGGGGGAAAGGGCCGCGCCACGGATGTTTTCGCTGGCATCAACCAGTTCATGGCGGCTGGCCAGTTGGTCGTTGGAGATAGTCACCGGGATTTTTGTTGTTTCATGGGTCTGAAGATCCATCTTATAGAGATAACCGCCCTTCTCGAATACCAGGTTTTCATTGCCCATGGAGGGAAATTTGACATCAAACTTTTCAAAGTTTGTCAGCTTAGAAATTTCATCTGTGTTGATATCATACCGGTAGAGGTTCATTCTCCAGTCGCGATCGGAAACAAAATAGATGGATTGGTCTTTCCACATGGGGATGATATCCTGTCCTTCATGGCTTGTGATGGCTTTTGTTTCGTGGGTTTGAAAATCATGGATCCACACATCATCGGCCATGCCGCCACGATAGTGTTTCCAGGTTCTGAATTCACGGAAAACCCGGTTATAGGCCAGCTTATTGCCATCGGGCGAGAAGCTGCAGAATCCGCCTTTGGGCAGGGGCAGTTGTTCGGGCATTCCGCCGTCCACGGGCACTTTATAAAGGTCGCCCTGGAAGGCGTTGAATGATTTTCCGCGGCTGCGGAAGATGATGTGCTCTCCATCTTTTGTCCATGTCATCGTGATGTTGTTGGGGCCCATCCGGTCGGCCACATCATCCCTGTTCAGGGTGGCCGTATAGGTTAACCTTTCCGGTTTGCCGCCCTCGCTGGGCATAACATATACTTCTGTGTTGCCGTCATACTGAGCAGTAAAAGCGATTTTGCTTCCATCGGGTGAGAACCGCGGAAACATCTCATACCCTTTATGAGAGGTGATTCGTCGGGCTGTTCCTCCTGATGCATCAACAGTGTAGAGGTCTCCGGCGTAAGAAAAGACTACCTGATTGCCGTGGATGGCCGGGAATCGCATTAGCCGTGCTGTGTCCTGCCGGGCGTGCCCTTGCAGGATCCCGGCAACGAAAATCATGACGATGATGGTTGAAAATCGTTTCATAAGGATATCTTTTTTTAGATGGTTGCGTATAGTTGAGAGAATCTCTAATTTATAAAAAAACCATCACAGAAAAAAATTTGCTCCTCTTGAATGTGGATGGGCTTTATTCGATGTTGGTCGTAGGAAATTCACTATCTTTGGCTTTTAAACCCGCTTGATGTATGAGACGAATGATTGTCCGCTATATTTGTATTCCTGTAGTTGTTCTTTTTATGATCGCCCTGAATGCTCCGTCTATTGCTGATGACACCTCCAGCGAGCGTCTGGGACCTTCCCGGCTGCTGGCTATCCAATCTTCGTGGGTAGACAGCATTTATAACCAGATGAGCCTGGAGGAGAAGATAGGTCAACTCTTTATGGTAGCAGCCTATTCCAATAAGTCGCCTGAGCATTCGCGGCATATTATGGAGCTCATACGCAAGCATCATATCGGCGGGTTGATCTTTTTCCAGGGCAATCCCAGTGAGCAGGCCAAGCTCACCAATGTCTACCAGAATTATTCGGATGTACCCCTGATGATCGGCATGGATGCCGAATGGGGGCTGGGCATGCGCCTGGACAGTGTCATCAGCTATCCCCGCCAGATGGCGTTGGGAGCGATTCAGGATGATTCGCTTATTTACCGGATGGGGTTGGACATAGGCGAGCAGTTGAGGCGACTGGGAGTACACATCAATTTTGCTCCGGTGGTGGATGTGAACAACAATCCCGATAACCCGGTGATTGGAAGCCGCTCTTTTGGTTCAGACAGGAAGAATGTCGCCCGCAAGGGGGTTGCTTACATGAATGGACTCCAGGACAGGTGTGTGTTGTCGGTGGCCAAGCATTTTCCGGGCCATGGCGATACAGACCAGGACTCCCATAAGGTGCTTCCGGTGATCCCTCATGACACAGCGCGCCTGGATTCTATTGAGCTTTATCCTTTCCGCCGAATGATAGAGAACGGAGTGGGGGGTATGATGGTGGCCCACCTGAACATACCTGCCTATATTCGCGAGCCAGACCGGCCGGCTACCCTCTCGAGGCAGGTGGTCACCGATTTGCTGAAAGAACAAATGGGCTTCAGCGGGCTGATCTTCACCGATGCCCTTAATATGCGAGGTGTTACAGAGAATTATGAGGCGGGGGTCATAGAGTCGGAAGCCCTTCGTGCCGGCAACGATGTATTGCTTTATCCCCAGGATGTACCGGAGGCCATTAGCTTCATCAAAAAGCAGGTGCGTCGTGGGGAGATATCCAAAGAACGCATCGGGGAGAGCTGTCGGAAGATACTGGCCTTTAAATACTGGGCAGGAATGGATTCGCTGGAGTGTTCCGGCGACCCGGATATGTCGGTGGAGGTGATTCCCAAGAAGAACTTAACACAGGCCCTCAACAAGAATGAATATAAGGTGCACAACAACCAGCTTGTTGAGAATGCCATAACCCTGACCGGTGCCGGTGCTGGCATGTTACCCATGGTTGATCTGGATACACTGGATATCGCCACCCTGGCCCTGGGCAGCAATAAGACCACGCCCTTCCAATATACCATCAACTGGTATACACAGGCCGATCATTATCACTATGCCTCGGGCGACGACCTGGAGCATTTCTCCTCGCGGCTGGAAGAATACAACACCCTGGTGGTGTCTGTCCACAACACCCACGAGATACCCTCCCGCAGATATGGTCTGCAGCGTGAGTACCTTCCTTTGCTTGCGCAGCTGGCCGAAAAACAGCGGCTGATCCTGGTGCATTTCGGCAATCCTTATGCCCTGCAATATCTGCCGGCCTCTATACAGCAAAAGGCTGTGATTACGGCATTCAATGACAGGGAAGAGACCCAGCAGCGGACAGCTCAAGCCCTTTTCGGGGCTATTCCCATCACAGGCCGTCTGCCTGTAACGGTTCACGATAGTCTTCGCGCAGGCCATGGAATATCGACAGGCCCCCTTTCACGCTTGCGTTATGGGCTACCCGAATCGGTTGGCCTTAACTCAGATACCCTGCAGCGCATCGATACCATCATTAACTCAGCCATCGATTCGCAGGCTACCCCAGGCTGCCAGCTGCTGGTGGCCCGCAAGGGTAAGGTGGTTTATCATAAAGCCTTTGGCAGTCATACCTACCTCGGAAAACGTCCGGTACGAAAAGAGGATCTGTATGATGTGGCTTCGCTGACCAAGATTTTAGCTTCTATCCCATCCATCATGCGGCTCTATGAACAGGGTACTTTAAGCCTTGACTCTACCCTGAGCCGGTACCTGCCTCATCTCGATACCACCAATAAGGGACCCCTGGTGATACGCGACGTACTTACACACCAGGCCCGGCTGAAAAGCTGGATACCCTTCTACTACAAAACACTGGAACCCCTCTACCCGGACCATGACCTGTTGGATAACGAGTTTTCACCCGGCTATCCTTACAAGATCGGAAACCATTCCTACATGATAAAGAATTTTCGCTACAGGCAGGGAGTGTACGCCCACAGCCGCAGCGATAGTTTTCCGGTACAGGTGAGCGAAAACCTGTTTATACGGCAGGCCTATACCGACAGTGTTTATCGGTGGATCAACGAGTCGGAACTGCTGGACAAAAAAGATTATGTCTACAGCGACCTGGGTTACTATTATTTTTATCGGATCATCGAGCGTTTAAGCGACCAGCCGCTGGAGGATTATGTACGGGAGCAGTTCTATGAGCCACTGGGTGCATTTAATATGGGGTTCAAGCCACGAGACCGGTTCCCGAAAAACCGGATTGTACCCACCGAGAACGATATGATATTTCGTAAGGAGCTTTTGACCGGTTACGTGCATGACCCTGGTACTGCCATGCTTGGTGGTGTGGGAGGCCATGCCGGTATTTTCTCCAATGCCAACGATCTGGCCAAGATCATGCAGATGTACCTGAACGGCGGTTCCTATGGTGGCAGACAATACTTCCGCGATTCGACCATACACCTGTTTACCGACAGCCCCTTTAAGGAAAAGAATGGCAACCGGCGGGCCCTGGGCTTCGATAAGCCTGTCACGGAAAAAGATAAGCCCGGCCCCACCTGCAAGGGGATATCAGAGAAGAGCTTCGGTCATACCGGCTTTACCGGCACCATTGCCTGGGCCGACCCCGAAAAGGAAGTGGTCTATATTTTCCTGTCCAACCGCATCCATCCCGATCAGGATAATTCCAAACTCGTGACCAGCGACGTCCGCACCCGCATCCAGGGGGTGGTATATGATGCGATTACAAAGTAGTTTTCGGCCTGCCCGACTGGATAGGCGGGTATCAGGTTTCACATTTCATGTTGTTTCACGTTTTAAATAGTCTCGAGTCCCGGGTCCCGCGTTAAAAAGCTCCATGGCAAATTCATTTTGTCATCAATGCAACGAAAGTTTATGCCTGACCTTTTGTGGACCTGTATGAGACTGGAGATACAAACAAAAAGTGAAATCTCTTGTTAGTTGAGTTTTTGTTCCAGCATCTTCTTCAGGCTCTCATGGCCGATGCGCTTGGCCACGATGGTTTTGTCCTCATCCAGCAGGTAGATGGTGGGAGTGCTGTAGACATCGTATTTTTGCCTGAAACTGCTTGTGTAGCCGGGATCATAGACGTTAATCCAGTCGAACCCGTTATCGTTGATGTAACGGGTCCATTCTTTCTTGTCGCCCTGGGTATAAACGGCAAATACCTGCAGCTGGTCTCGGTTGTATTTCTCAAAAAGTTTGTAAATCTCGGGGGTCACTTTTTTGCAATGGCTGCAGGAAGGTTCCCAAAAATAGAGAATGGTATACTGGCTATTGAGGTTGTGCAGTTTGCGGGATTTGCCGTTTCTGCCAACTAACTCCAGGGAGGGCGCCTTCTTGCCGATTAGGTTGGGTTTGATCCGGCGTACCCGGTCCTGAATTTTTTCCAGAGTGGTTGAATCAACCCATTCGGCCTTACCGCTGAGATAATATTTTTCGGCGATATGAACAAATACTTTGTCCATTCCCATAATGTTGCTTTTCTGATAATGATTAAGCAGGTATCGAACCGTGTATTGATAATTGTCTTCGCTGCCCCGGGTTTGTTCGATAACCCAATCGATCCGTGAGATGATCGAATCGGGTCTTTGCTCCAGTATGTTGTTGAAATATTGCTCGAGCTTGTTATGAAAAATAGGGGTCCGGACCATGCGGGGGTCGGATAGGTCGATGTTGTCAAAGAAATGGTTTTTGTAATAGCGATATCTGTGGGCCCATTTGGCCGAGTCTTTGTTCTGACCCGGTTGGCCGGCCTGGAAATCGGGAATCTCAGGGTTCTTCATGGCCCGAATGATGGCCGCCAGGATTGAGCCTTCATACTCTGAGGCCAGGCTTTCCCATTTTGTTTCCACCTGCTGGTTAAGCTCATTCAGCTGGTTTTGCCAGATTTGTGTGGAATCCTGATTTTTCCCGGCTCCCTGGATTTTCTGCTGAAGCTGATTCTTCCTTTGGGTCATGGTCATCATGAAACGCTGATATTCATTGAAGGCTTCGTTGATCTCTGATCCTGAGAAATCCAGTGTGTTTACCAGGTCAGAGGCTCTGGTGTTCAGGGAGAAATGCTGGTCTTCTCCAATCAGGATCTCGAAATACTTCTTTTCAGGCGTGATTACAAGATAAATGCCCTGGTCAAGGTTGTCGGGCCCACGGAAAACACCATGCCCATTTTCATCCAGACGGATGGTGTCTTTAATGAACTGCCTGTTGCCATAGTGGAACCCCAGGTAGAGATCCGAATTGCTGACTCCTTCAATGGTGACATCAATCTCATATCCCCGGGTGTCCTTATCCTGTGCATGTATAAAAAAAGGAAGGGCGATTAAAACGAATATTGCGAAGCTTTTTTTTAGTTGTTCCATGAATTCTCTTTTTGGTACCTGGCATGTTAACGTTAAAATGCCGGGTAAAGTTAATGAATTCCTGATTTTTTCAAGGGTTTAATTTTTCTGATCTGTCAAATGAACTATGAAGCGTAGAGTCCATCCTTTAGGAAGGAGATATTCTCAGTCCTTGTTTAAATGTTGTACAACACCCATTAAACAAAATTGACTTTCCTTTGTATGTAATGATGAATTCAATGCTTACGAAACCATGATTTATTTCATGGTATTTATATTGAGTCTAAATAAAGATAATGTGGAATTTTCAAATTATATTTGTAACCGCAAGCATCAAAACAAAAAAATAAAAAGGAGATAAAGATATGAGAACACAGCAATTTTTGAAGAAGTTTCGTCGAATGGGTTTAATGGTATTTTTCGGTGCTCTGTCATTTTCTGTTATGGCAGGCATGAGCAATGATGGTATCCGTACGGAGAAGCCTGGTGGAGGTGAATCTTCTGAGGCAAAGCAACAAGAGACAATTGAGCTGGAATCCTGGATGATGGAAACACCTTTCCTGGTAACAAGCACAGTTGAAGAGAACACCATCGAGCTGGAGTCATGGATGGTGAACCGGGATAATTTCAGGATAACCGAGGAGTTGGAGATGGAATTTTTGGAAGATTGGATGTTGCGCCCGGAAAGTTTTCAAACCATTGAAGAAAAAAGAACGAACGCCATTGAAGAGTGGATGACGGATAAAAATTTCTGGAATATATAGCTTTTAGGGTTAGGGTTGTAGGTTTACAATTCTGATGAAAGCCTCGCTGGAACAGCGGGGCTTTTTTTATATTTTTCCTTTTCAAATTGATTAATTTTACCTGGTAAAATCAATTTTCATGGCAGGACTCACCTTATACAAAGCATCTGCCGGTTCCGGCAAGACCTTTCGACTCACCGGCGAGTACCTATTGATCTTGTTCCGGGATCCCGGCCTATATCGGCATATCCTGGCGGTAACCTTTACCAATAAAGCCACGGGTGAGATGAAAAACCGCATATTGCTGGAGCTGAACCGCCTGTCCCGCGGGGAAAAGTCGGGGTACCGTACCATGCTCCAGGAGCGGTTTGGTTATGATGAAGGTCAGGTACAGCAAAGGGCTCACCTCATTATAACCAACATACTGCATGACTACAGCCAGTTTTCTGTAAATACTATCGACCGGTTTTTCCAGCGGGTCCTTCGCACTTTTGCCCGGGAGCTTGGATTGCAATCGGGCTATACTTTGGAGACCGATCAGTCGGAGATTCTTAATTTCGTCATTGATGAGCTTTTACTGGCCACCGAGGAAGATTCCCAACTCAGGAAATGGCTGGTTGAATTTGCCCAAACCCGCATGAAAGAGGGTAAGAGCTGGCGTTTTCATGACGAGATCAGCAACCTGGCCGGTGAGCTGGTCAAGGAGGATGTCAAGGATCTGCGTCTGGGCGGGCGCGATCAGATCAGCGACCGGGATAAGCTATCCGACTATGTGAAAAAGCTCAGGCGCAAGCAGGCGATTTTTGAGCAGACGATGAAAGAGTTGGGAGAAAAGGCAACAGGCATCATCGAGCAAAACGGTCTTGGAATAGAGCACTTCAATAATAAGGGTAGGGGTATAGCCCGCTATTTTTATTATCTCAGGGATCAACGCAAAGACAAGTATCAGCCCAACGCCACAGTCCGCAAGGTTTTGGATGACCCGGATCGCTGGCCGGCCGCCAGTCTGAGTAAGGAAAATAAGCAGCTGGTGGTATCCCTGGCTGCCAGTCAGCTTAATGATCTGCTGAAACAAGCCATCCATTTTATCGAAGAACATTACAGGGAGTATCTCTCTATCACAGAGGTGCTCAAAAATATTTATGTGCTGGGCCTTTTAGTCGATATACAAAAGCGTATCGAAGCCTACTGCCGCGAGCGCAACATTTTTTTGATATCCGATGCCGGTGATCTGCTGCGTAAGATCATCGATGACAACGAGGCTCCCTTTATCTATGAGAAAACAGGGAGCAACTACCACCATTTCATGATGGATGAGTTTCAGGATACTTCCAGGTTTCAGTGGGAGAATTTCCGACCGCTGGTCAACAACAGCCTGGCGCAGGGCTATTTCAACCTGATGGTGGGCGATGTAAAACAATCGATTTACCGATGGCGCAACGGCGACTGGAAGATTCTTCAAAATGAGGTGGAGCAGGTTTTTAAAGATCAAACACGCAGTGTGGCCCTTGATTCTAACTGGCGAAGCAGAAGAAATGTGGTGGCCTTCAACAACACCCTGTTTCATTACGCCCCGGCCATCCTTCAGAATCAGTACGACCAGGAGCTAAGAGAAAAGTGCAGGGATAATCCCTTTGAGGATATGTTATTGACTGCCTACAGGGATGTCCGCCAGGAGATGCCTCTGGAGAAGGAGGGAGGAAAAATTTTTACCCGTTTTTTTGGCCATGCTCATCAGCAGGAGGCTGAAGCGCAGGATCGTGTCCTGGGGAAGTTGATGGAGGATATACAACAATTACAGGATCAGGATTACAGGCCTGCCGATATAGCCATCCTGGTGCGTACCCACCAGGAGGGCCAGCGGATAGCCGATGCCCTTACCGAGCATGCCCGGGGCCAGGGGCCAGAAAGTCCATACCGTTTCGATTTTATATCGAATGACAGCCTTTTTGTAGAGAGGGCCGAAAGCGTTAAGCTGATCTGCTCCCTGTTTCGCTACCTGGTAAAGCCCGATGACCGTATCAATCAGGCTTTTATCCGTGATGCATACATCTATGGCGTTTTGAAGAATCATGTCCCATCAGACCAGTGGCACGATATTTTTGTGCATCACAATCATCAGATGGAACAGGTCATGCCCGGGGAGTTCACAGCCCACGTGGAGGAGCTGCGAAAGATGCCCTTATACGAATTGACCGAGCGGTTGATTCGTATATTCCGGATCCACAAGCTGAAAGGGGAGTTGCCCTATATCCAGGCCTTCCAGGAAATCGTCCTCGATTATTCCAAACGCTATGCCTCCGACCTGAATTCCTTCCTGCAATGGTGGGATGTCCAGGCCGCAAAACAGAAGCTCCAATTGCCGGAAGATTTTGATGCCATCCGGATCATCACCGTTCACAAGGCAAAAGGATTGGAGTTCAAAGCTGTTCTCATTCCCTTTTGCAACTGGGATCTGAACACCCATTCTGCCGGCATGCGAAAGAACTATCTTTGGTGCCATCCCGAAGGCGAGCCCCTGAATGAAGCTGGAGTGGTGCCGGTTGAATACACCAGCCGGCTGGGCGATACTGCTTTCCGGCATGCCTATGATTCGGAAAAGTTCCATCAATATGTGGATAATCTGAATCTTTTGTATGTGGCTTTTACCAGGGCGGAAGAGGTCCTTATAAGCTATGTGCCCCTGAAAATAAAGAAAGATGAAACCCCAAATTATCAATCCGGTGATAAGGGGTTGACGAACGTGGGAGAGATGATCCACTTCATATACGAGAATCATCAGAACTTCCCCTATCCCGGTGACGAACGCCCTTTCATTAAGGATTTAAAGGAAGGATGGGATGCCGGGGAGATGGTCTTCTCCTGGGGTGCATTCCCCGATTATCCGACAGAGGAGGAATCACAGAGCCACCAGATTCACCAGGAGGATTATCCGGTTTACAGCGCCAAACCCTCATTGCATCTTAGATACGAACACAGCGGATTCTTCTCGGAACAACGCGACCTCTTCCAGGAGACCATCGATTATGGAACCCTTATGCACCAGGTTTTTGAAACCATCCATACCCGCGAGGATATTGAAAAAGCCCTCGATAAAGCCTATATGGAAGGTAAGATCAATCAGGACGAAAAGGATTATTTGCGCCGGGAGATCAAACAGAAAATCGACAACCAACAAACTGCCGGGTGGTTCTCCGGAGAGTGGGAAGTATATACAGAGAAGGAAATGCTTCTGCCCAATGGTAAAACCTACCGGCCCGACCGGGTGATGTTCAGGGACAGACAAACGGTGGTGGTGGATTATAAATTTGGGGAACATGAAGAGGTTCAATATAAGAGGCAGATTAAACGTTACCTGAAAGAATTGAAGAGGATGGGATACAGCTATCCGCAAGGGTATATTTGGTATATGAATCAAAACAAACTGGTAGGGGTGAGCGAATGAAGCAACAGCAAGAGAAGATGTTCCCTTGGGGGAACAGCAGACGGTTTAATGCCTACAGCGATTATTTCAAGCGGGTTTTTGGCGAGCGGGTGCAGAAGGTGACCATTGATGCCGGTTTTACCTGCCCCAACAGGGATGGTACCCGGGGCCACGGTGGATGTACCTATTGCAACAACGATGCCTTCAATCCATCCTACTGCCAGCCTGAGAAGAGCGTGGCGCAGCAGATCAGGGAAGGAATGTCCTTCCATAAGAAACGCTACCGAAAGGCCAACCAGTACCTGGCTTATTTCCAGGCCTATTCCAATACCTATGCCCCGCTGGATCAGCTTAAGGGTATCTACGAACAGGCCCTGCAGTATCCCAATGTGGCAGGTCTGGTGATCGGTACACGCCCCGACTGCATCGATGAAGAGAAGCTGGAATATTTTGCCCGGCTGTCCAGGGATTATTATATTATTCTGGAATATGGGATTGAATCGTTTTACAACCGGACCCTCGAGCATATCAACCGCGGGCATACGGTGGAGGATTCCGTGGTGGCTGTTGAAAAGACGGCCCAATACGGTATCAAAGCCGGGGCTCACCTGATTTTTGGTCTGCCCGGAGAAACGCGCGAAGATATGCTCAAAGAGGCCGATATCCTTTCCCAGCTCCCCCTGGACACGGTTAAGTTTCATCAGCTTCAGGTGATCAAGGGAACCGCCATGGCCAGTGAGTTTCGTCAGCATCCGGANCGCTTTAACCTGTTCAGCCTGGAGGAATACCTTCGTTTCATCATTCGGTTTATGGAGAAACTCAACCCCCATTTTGTGATCGAACGCTTCTCGGGGGAAGTGCCGCCCTGGATGCTGGAAAAGAATATGTGGGGGGAGATCCGCACTCATGAGGTTCGTACCCGGCTGGAGCAGATCATGGAAGAGTGGGATACATGGCAGGGGAAGCATTATCAGTCATTTAGCGAATCGAACAAATAACCAGACAATGAGAATACAAAAGAAACATCTGATGATATTTTTGATGCTTACCGGTTTTTTACCGGCAATGGGTCAACAGACAGGTTACACGCCCCGGAAAGGCGACATTCTTTTCCAGGATCTTGATTGTGGCCCCCTTTGCGAGGCGATTGAAAAGGTTACTACCGGCTACCGGGGGGCTCACCTCTCGCATGTAGGCATACTGGATCGGAGCCGTCAGGGCGAGTGGGTTGTGCTGGAAGCTATTTCCCCCCGGGTAAAGGCTACACCCTTAGATACTTTTCTGGCCCGCAGCCTCGATGAACAAGGCAGGCCCAAGGTGCTCGCCGGGCGAATGGAAAAGCCTTACCGGAAGCTGATACCCGAAGCCCTGCGTCAGGTGCGGGAGCTTATGGGGCAGCCTTATGATGCCGTTTATCAGCTGGAAGATGGGCGCTATTATTGCTCTGAGCTTCTCTATGAGGCCTTTAAGGCAGCTAACGACCAGGAACCTCTCTTTTACCTGGCGCCCATGACTTTCAAAGACCCCATGGCCGGCCATATCTTTCCCGCCTGGAAGGAGTACTTCCGCAACATGAACGAACCGGTACCCGAAGGCAAGCCAGGGCTGAACCCCGGCGGGATGTCGCAGTCGGAGAAGCTCACCATCATACACTATTTCGGACATCCCGAAAATTTTAACCCCAAACCCTGATCGCTCCCATGCAATACTTTCTTGAGGAAACAGCCCGCCACATAATGTCCAGGTATCCTGACAACCTCCATGAGCTCTGCGTGGTTTTTCCCAACCGGCGTTCCGGACGTTTTTTTCAGCGTTACCTGGCAGGCTCCCTCAACAAACCGGTTTGGTCGCCTACTATCCTGACCATCGCCGACCTGATGGAAGAGCTTTCCAGTTTGCAGAAATCGGATCAGCTATCCCTGGTGTTTGACCTGTACCAGGTTTTTCAGCAGCAGAAACCCGGCAACTCATCAGAAACCTTTGATCAGTTTTTTCACTGGGGCGAGATGCTGCTGAGGGATTTTGATGACATCGATAAGTACCTGGCCGACCCGAAGGATGTGTTCAGGAACCTGGCCCGGCTCAAATCCATTGATGAACATTTTTCTTATCTGAACGAAGATCAGATGGCTGCCATCAGGCAGTTTTGGGATTCGCTTGATTTGCAGTCCCCTTCCGGCCAGCAGCAGGATTTTGTAAGCATTTGGGAAATTCTGTATAAAGTATATTTCTATTTCAATCAGCGCCTCGATGAAAAAGAGGCTGCCTATGAGGGCAAGATCTACCGCGCGGTGGTCGACCGCCTTGAAGCCGGCAAGTTGCAGCTGCAGTATCGCCGGTACATCTTTGTCGGGTTCAATGCCCTGACACCGGCCGAAAAATACCTGTTTCATGAGCTCAAAGGCGATGGAAAGGCCGATTTTTATTGGGATTATGACAGGTATTACCTCGAGGGGCATGAGGCCGGCCGTTTTTTGCGGTCGAACATGGCCGAGTTTCCTTCTCCCGACCTGGGCATCCATCAGGATTTTAGCAAGCCAAAAAACATCCGATACATCAACACGGCCTACGACATTGCCCAGGCCAAAATCTTACCCCGCCTGCTGGATAACCTCTCTACCGGGCGCGATGGGAGTCCCAACCGCACGGCCATTGTGCTGGCGGACGAGCAGCTTTTGCTGCCGGTTTTGAACAGCCTGCCTGAAGACCTGCCATCGGTAAACGTTACGATGGGCTATCCGGTTGATGCCACCCCCGCCTTCAGCTTTTTGCTTTCTCTCATTCAGCTGCAGAAAAATGCCCGGCAACAGGCAGCTATGCAATTTTATTACAAGGATGTGCTGGCTGTTTTGAATCATCAGTATATGGGGGTTCTTAGGGATGAGCGTATTGAAGATCTCAGCCAGCGCATTCACAAGCATAACAAGATATACCTTGCAGCGGAAGATCTGCGGGATCACGAGATGCTGAAGGATATTTTTACTGTGCCGGAGGATTATTCCAGCCTGAGCGATTACCTGCTCAAAAGCTATGAGCGCTTTTACCGGCTTATGAAGGAGAAGAGCCAGGAACAAGAGGATGCTCTTTTGATGGAACTGGAGAGCATCTATCACGTCTATCTTTCAGTAAAAAGGCTCAAAGAGATCTTCTCTACCCGGCAGGTGGAGGTCAAGACAGAGACTTACCTGCGTATCCTGGAGCGGGTGATCATGAACAAGAGCATTCCTTTTCGGGGAGAACCCCTTTCCGGGCTTCAGGTAATGGGCATTTTGGAGACAAGAGCCCTGGATTTTGAAAACCTGATCATCCTCTCAATGAATGAAGGGGTTTTCCCCACGGCGGAATCGACCCCCTCATTCATTCCCTTCAACCTGCGGAAGGGCTTTGGACTGCCGACCCATGAGCAAAACGATGCCATCTACGCCTACTACTTTTACCGCCTTATTCAGCGGGCCCGCAATGTCACGCTGGTATACAACTCCAGTACTGATGGGCTTAAGACAGGCGAGATGAGCCGTTTCATGCATCAGCTCAAATACGAGAGCGGCCACCCCCTATCCGGAGAGACGGTGGTCTCGGATCTGGACATACCGGTTTCGCGGGATATCACCGTTACCAAAAGCAAGGATGTCATGGAGTTGCTGGAGCAATGGAACAGTCTGAACAAAGGAAAAAGGAAGCTCTCTCCCAGCGCCTTGAATACCTACCTTCGGTGTCCCCTTCAGTTTTATTTTAAATATGTGGCAGACCTGCAGGAACCTGAGGAGATCACCGAGGATGTGGATATGCCCCTTTTCGGAACCCTTCTTCATCATGCCATGGAGCGGATGTATGAGCCCTATGTAAAAAGCGGAGAGGAGATCACCGCCGGAGATCTACAAGGGCTTGAAAAGAACGATGAGCTGATCCGAAGATACATCCGGGATGCTTTCCGGACGGAATATTTCTCTGACCTAGCCACCGGCCAGTCGCTTCATCTCTCAGGCAAGAACCTGCTGATCGAGGATATCATTCATCAATACATCAAGCAGCTGTTGCGTACAGAAAGTAAGTTCGTCCCTTTCAGGCCCCTGAGCCTGGAGCAGGATTATAACACCTCCATCCGGTTTGAGGCCAATGGTGGAGAAAAGGAGGTGACATTAAGGGGCAAGATAGACCGGGTGGATGAATATGCCGGGTCCATCCGCGTCCTTGATTACAAGACAGGACAGTCGAAAGGCAGCATCAAAGATATACCTTCCCTGTTTGCCAGGGACGGCAATCATGCTGCCCTTCAGGCATTGTTGTATGCCCGGATGTACGACCAAGAAAACCCGGATGGCAAACAGCTGGTACCCGGCTTGTATTTCCTGCGGGACATCTACCGCAACGATTTTGACTATCGGTTAGTGATGAACAAAGCCCCTGTGAGGTATCATCAGGTGGCCGGACCGCTGGAAGAACAGCTGAAAGAACTGATGCAGCAGCTTTTCGACCCCGATATACCCTTCGACCAGACCGAGGATTGGAATACGTGCCGGTTTTGTCCCTATAACACGATATGCCGAAGAAGCAGGCAAATATAGAAATACGTTTCAGCTGGCCCGACTGGGACATCAGACCTCTTTAAGGAGCAAGTCTTTGTATTGTCCATCCTTCATCATACAGATAGTATTCGATGCGGTCGTGCAGGCGGTTTCTCCTTCCCTGCCAAAATTCGAAACGCCGTGGTTTCAAGATGTAGCCACCCCATTGGGGAGGACGGGGAATGAATTGATCCTTAAATTGCTCGGAAATGGATTTCATCCTTTCTTCCAGGTAGGACCGGTTGGGGATGGCCGAGCTCTGGTCGGAGGCCCAGGCCGCCAGCCTGCTCAGCTCGGGCCTTGACTGAAAATATTCATCCGAGTTCTCCTGGTCGGTCTTCTCTAGAATGCCCTCAGCGCGAACCTGTCTTTCAAGCTCAGGCCAGAAAAAAACCATCGATCCCAACGGGTTGGCTTCGATCTGCATTCCTTTCCTGCTGTTGTAGTTGGTATAGAACACCAAACCCTGGTCATTCAGATCCTTTAAAAGGACAATGCGGGAGGAGGGTCTTCCCTCGCTGTCGGCAGTAGCCAGGGTCATGGCATTGGGCTCATTGGTCTCCGACCGGATGGCTTCATCCATCCATAGCCGCAATTGCTCAAGGGGGTCCTTGTATACCACTTGCTTTGAGAGGGTTCGTTGAGAGTATTCTTTCCGGAGGTGTGAGAGATCGTTTTCCATGGGTATGAATCTTTTGGTTTGGGGTCTGTCATGAGCGGTTTTCTTCGTCGCTGGCCCGAATTTGAGCGCTGCTGATGCTGGCATTCAGTTCGAAGCCGATGATCAGGGCCAGCGAATTGAAATAGGTCCAGATCAACACCACCATCAATGTGCCAATAGAACCGTATAGCTTGTTGAGCTGCCCAAAGTTATTGATGAAAGTCGAGAAGATCAGCGATGCCATAATGGACAGAAAGGTTGCAAAGATGGCTCCCGGAGAAACAAACCTCCAGGTGGGTCTTTTGGCCGGGGCCAGGTAATAAAGAAATGAGATGGCCGCCAGCAGAAGACCAATGATGATAACCCATTTGCCCACCATGATCAAGTAATAAGTAAGACCCACTTCCAGGATGTTTTGTTCAACCAACCTGTTTAAGACGGTGCGGCTGGAGATGATCAGGGCAGTGGCTGTAGCAATTAGCGATACCAGGATGAATACCAGGGCTATCGATATCAGGCGCTGGGTCAGCCAGCTTCTGGTTTCCACATAGTGATGGCTGGCGTTGAACCCTTCAATAAGGGCGTGGATCCCGTTCATGGAGAAGAACAAGCTGGCCAGGGCACCAAAAGATAGCAGGCCCCAGTTTTTTCTCATTACCAGATCAACCAGGGTGGATTCCAGGAAATGAAAGGCATTCCTGGGCAGGATGTTTTCAAACAACATCAGCACCTCGCTCTGGAAGTTTTCGATAGGGATATAGGGGATGAGTGTAAACAGAAAGATGATGGCGGGAAACATGGCCAACACGAAGTTGAAGGCCACAGAGGACGCCCGGGTGGTGAGCGCTCCATTGCGTATGCCTTCTACAAAAAACTTGATCACGTCATAAAGGGGGATGCCATAAAAGCCTGGAAGGGAAATGCTTTTTGCCTTTTCTTTCAGGTTCTCTATTATTGCATTTATGTTCAGGCTTTTATCCATTGTTTCGCTGTTCTGCCGGTGTCGGCTTGTGTATGGAAAGATCCACCCCGGCCGGTCCTTCATAGGGTTTAAAAATAATAAGATTTTGTTTAAGAAAAAATGGAAGCAGGCAATGAAATGAGCTTTTAGTGGGAGAGCGTGTTTTGTCAGATTGCTTTCAGGCTCATGTCCAGGCTGTTGATTTGATGAGTGAGGGCACCCACCGACACATAATCAACCCCGCATTTGGCATAATCGCGGATGGTTTCCAGAGTGATGCCTCCGGAGGATTCGGTTTCAAACATGCCGTCGATCATTTCTACTGCCTTGCGGGTTTGTTCAACAGAGAAATTATCCAGCAATATACGGTCTATGCCACCGATGTCAAGCACCTGTTGTACTTCATCCAGGCTGCGGACCTCTATTTCGATCTTCAGGCTCATCTCTTTTTTCTGGAGGTACTTGAGGGTTTTGCGGATGGCCTGGTTGATGCCACCTGCAAAATCCACGTGGTTGTCTTTGAGCATGATCATATCGTAGAGGCCCATCCGGTGGTTGACACCACCCCCCAGTTCCACGGCTTTTTTCTCGAGCAGACGCAGGGCCGGGGTGGTCTTACGCGTGTCCAGAACCCGGGTGGGGAGGTCTTCCAGTTTATTTACATAGTCACGGGTTTGGGTTGCAATGCCACTCATTCTTTGCATCACATTGAGAACAAGGCGCTCAGCTTGAAGAATCGACTGAACGCGGCCTTCTACTTTAAAGGCCACATCCCCTTTTTGAACAGCCGTACCATCTTCTATGAAGGTTTTTGTTTTGAGGCGACGGTCAATTTTATGGAAAATGATTTGGGCAATCTCTACCCCGGCCAGGATGCCGGATTCTTTGATAAGTAGGTGGGATTGTCCTTTTTTTCGGGAGGGTATACAGGAGAGAGAACTGTGATCCCCGTCTCCAATGTCTTCCTGTATGGCCAGATCCAGTATCTTATCCAGGTGCTCTTTATTCAATTTCATTCTCAATGCGCAATTGGTGAATCAACAACCGGTTGTTCTTTGTTTTTAGTAACATATATACCCGATATTCCCCGCTGAAGGTAACCAGCTTTCCAATGGCGTATTGAGCCGATTCTTTGCCTCCTTTATGAATAAACTGAAAACTTTTTGGGGGGTGATCGGTGAAAAAATTATCAATGATCCTCTCTGCCTGGGATTTGCTGTAAATATCCTCTTTGTCACCCACCGCCAGCTCCAGGTTGTCATTGAAAAAGCGGGCCAGCTCTTTAGCCGTGCCAACTTTGAAGGCAATGGCTATGTCACCGGGGATGTCTTGTTGGGTCATCGATGGCTTCCCTCCAAAAAATATGGTCCCAATCAGCAAAATGGGTATTATTTTTGTGTATAAATTCATGATAGCGGATTTTACGTATCAGGTGCAAAAATTGAACCACATTTAGAGGCCGGGAAAAAATTCCGGCGATCTGTTGACCAAGATATAATTTTTTCGCGAATTTAAAAATCAATTGAAATTGCTCACATACTAAAAAATGGACCATTATTATTCGTAATTTTGGTTGATGACCGTGAGTTTATGGATTAATTTTCTGTTTATCAGAATTTTAAGTCCGTAATCGATAGCCTTAAGACAAGCTGTTCCGTTATGAAGATAACCCTGTTGCTGGTAGGAAAACACAAGGAGAAATATGTACAACAAGCCCTGGAAGACTACAGAAAGCGGATCAGGCGGTATGCACCCTTTGATATCCGGGAGACCAACCCGGTGAAAGCCTCCAACAAACTATCGGTGAAAGAGGTGCAGGAACAGGAAGCCAAAGCCATTCGTAAATCGCTGCCACCCAATGCCCGTGTGATCCTCCTGGATGAGCGTGGGGGCGAGCAGCCTTCGGAAGCTTTTGCCCGATGGCTACAGAAACAGATGGCCTCGGGCATTCAGCATTTGGTCTTTGTGGTTGGCGGAGCCTACGGCTTCCCGCCTGAGATGAAACAGGAAGCTTACGGCCTGATATCCCTGTCACAAATGACCATGTCGCACCAGGTGGTGCGCATTGTCTTTGCCGAGCAATTATACCGGGCTTTTACCATCCTGAAAGGAGAACCCTATCATCACGGAAATGAATAATGAACGAAATCCACTCCACTAGCATGCGTCGCCTGTTCGTATATACCATACTCTTTGCTTTTTTGCTTCTGCTAAGCCTGGTGATGGATAACCGTTTTAGTCCCGATTCCATCCGGAAGGTCGACCGCGAAGAATTCCGGCAGACCTACTTTTCAAAGAAAAAGGATTTGCTTCATTTCATGAGTGGGTTCAGGGATTCGATCCGGGCTAACGGGTTGGATAACCTGGAGCCTGCGCTCTATTACGATTACAAAAACCTCTTTAAAGATCAGGGATTGGCCTTTTTTGTTTATAAGGGCCACGATCTGCGTTACTGGAGTGTCAACAGCATCCCGTTGCCTGAGATGGATACCCTGAAAAACGAGACGGTCACCCGCCTGGGCAATGGATGGTACCATATCAGGCAGATGCGCTCAGACAGCTTCCGGTTGATGGGCGTTGGGCTAATCCGGAAAGCCTATTCCTACGAGAACCAATTTCTTCAAAATACTTTTCAGGAAGATTATCAACTCCCCTCAGAAGTCACTATCAGGAAGGATCCGGCTCAGGGAACACCCATTCTTGATGAAACCGGGAAATACCTCTTCTCACTCTATCCTGAAACTTACAATCAGGGTAAAAGCTTCATGTACTATCTGTCTGTCGCCACTTTTCTGATGGCCCTGGTGTTTCTTTTTCTATCCATTGCCCGGTTTTATAAGTTGCTTCCTACCCACCGGCAACGGCTTACCTTTACAGCTGTTGTGGCAGGGGCATTGTTGCTGATCCGCTGGTTGATGCTCTGGTATCAGTATCCCGGAAACCTGTATCACCTGGAAGCCTTTGATCCTACATTCTACGCCTCTTCTATGGTTAATCCCAACATGGGCGACATGTTGCTTCACCTGATTTTTCTGTGGTTTCTCCTTTGGATGGTGGCCCGCTATTTTAAAACGGGCAGGCGCAAAAAGCAGGTTCCTCGTTCCTCTGCCATCCCGGAATCGTTGGGGTATTCAGTCCTGACTATTGGTTTCTTTGCCCTGCTTTATTATCTTTTTCATTCCCTGATATTCAACTCCAGTTTTTCGTTTGACTTTTACCGGTTCTTCGACCTGAAACTAAACGGCCTTCTGGTGCTTCTCGCCATATTTGTTCTTTTTGCCCTTTATTTCATCTGGCTCGATTTTTTCATGAACCGGATACGGCCCCTCTTATCTTTCAAAAGGTTTTGGTTGTTGTTCCTTCCCCTTTCTTTTGCTTTTTTGTTGGGTGCTCTGACGCTCGATGTTTCTCTGAAATGGTATAGCATCGTTTTTTTCTACCTGAGCCACCTGATTGTTTCCCTGGTGGTTTACTCAGACAGACAATACTCTTATCCCCGTCTTATAGCGATTATTTTGGTCTCTGTGCTTTTCTCAGTCTATTTCATCCATGCCCATATGGATCAAAAGGAACAGGATAAGCGAAAGATCCTGGTGTCCAACCTGGAAGGCGAACGTGATCGCATCGGGGAGCTGTTGCTGAGAAGGAGAGAATCACGAATTGCAAAAGACAGCCTCATCACCAACTGGATGACCGATCATCTGGATAACGAGCATAAAATACTGGATCATCTGCTGAGTGAATATTTTAGCGGTTTTTTCGCTAAATACGATGTTGATATTTCCGTTTGTGCTCCCGGGGATGATCTGACCGTGATTTATGACAACAAAACAGAACAACAACACTGTTACTCTTTCTTTGATCAGTTGATCAAGGATGAGGGATTGCCCCTGCAAAGCAGCCGGTTCTACTACCTGGACAATCTCAACGGCCGTATAAGTTATATGGGGGTATTTACCTATCATGAAGGCGACTCGGACCTGGAAAGCACCTTGTATATTTCACTTGATTCGCGTTTGGCAGAGAGCCTTTTGGGATACCCCGAGTTGCTGCTGGATAAGGACTTTTCAGGCCACGGTGCACTGGAAGGCTATTCCTACGCCAAATATCAGTTTGGCCAGTTAATTAGACGTTCCGGCGAGTATTCCTATCCCATGAGCCTGACCCATCCTTTCCAGACAGCAGGAGAAGACCAGTTCAGAAATTACAACGATCACAGCCACCTGATCCACCAGCAGGATCCGGAGACGGTTATCATCATCAGCAAACCGGAAAAGGGATTTCTCGACCTGTTGGCGCAGTTTTCGTACCTCTTCGCCTTTTTTTACCTGGCTACTCTGTTGTTTGTTTTTATTTCGGGTTTGCCGGAGAATGTGACCCATTTTAATTATAACTTTAAGAATAAAGTCAAGCTATCGATCATTTTGATCCTGATTCTTTCTCTTCTGGCGGTTGGCTTCGGCACCGTTTATTATACTTCTACCCAGTTCAGGAGGCAACATAAGGAGAGCATAAGCGAAAAGATGGAATCGCTGATTGTGGAGCTGGAAGATAAGCTGGGGCCTGAACCTTTCCTGACCGGCGATTACCAGGACTATATTACCCATCTGTTGACCAAGTTCTCCAATGTGTTTTATGTGGACATGAACCTTTATGACCTGGATGGTCGATTGCTGGCCTCCTCGCGGTCACAGGTTTTTCAGAGGGATCTGATCAGCACACGGATGGACCCGGAAGCCTATTATGAGCTTGCCATTGAGCAGCAGCCTCAGCATATTCATGATGAGACAATAGGCAACATGAGTTATCATTCAGCTTACGTACCTTTTTATAACGATCGCAAACAGAAGCTTGCTTACCTGAATATTCCCTATTTCACCCGGCAGAAGGCGCTTCAGAAAGAGATTTATACCATCGTGATGGTGATGATCAACATCTATGTTTTTCTCATTATCCTGGGAACGGTAGTGGCCGTTTTGGTATCCAACACCATCACCAAGCCGTTGCGTTTGATACGCGAGAAGATTGGGCATGTGGGACTGGATAAGACCAACGAAAAGATTGACTACGACAGCCACGACGAGATCGGGGAACTGGTCAGCGAATACAACCGGATGCTCGATGAGCTGGAAGCCAATGCCGGTAAGCTGGCTCAGTCGGAGCGGGAGATGGCCTGGCGCGAGATGGCCAAGCAGATCGCCCATGAGATCAAGAATCCTCTGACGCCCATGAAGCTGAAGGTTCAGTACCTGAAGAGGGCCTGGGACGACCGGGTGGAGAATTTCGATGAGCGCATTCAACAGTTTGCCGATTCAATGATCAGTCAGATCAACACGCTCTCGCAAATCGCTTCCGAGTTTTCCAACTTTGCCAAGATGCCACGGGCCCGGAATGAGAAGCTAAACATGCGCTCTGCCCTTGAAAATACGGTGCAGCTATTCGAAAATACCGAGGGGGTGAAAGTTCAAATGAAGAATCACAGCCGGGAGGATGTTTTTGTATATGCCGATCCCGATCAGATATCCAGGGTCTTGAGCAACCTGGTGAAAAACGCCATCCAGGCCATTCCTTCCCGGCGAAAAGGATTGATTGATGTCGGCCTCGATTGCGAGGACCAACAAGCGGTGGTAACCGTCTCGGACAACGGGGCAGGCATCCCTGAGCAAATGAACGGCAAGCTTTTCCGTCCCAATTTCACCACCAAGTCGGGCGGCATGGGCATGGGCCTGGCCATCGTCCGCAAAATCGTCGAGGACCTGGGCGGAACGATCACTTACGAGACCTCCCCCGGCGAGGGCACCACCTTCTACCTGCGGCTTCCGCTGTGGGAGGAGGACAGTGAACAATGAACAATGCGTAAATGCGTGAAGGAAGAAACATCTTTCCCTTCTGATTGTTATTAGGATGAACCTCAAACCATCCTTCAATGAAACGTCTGTATTTTATTCCGATTCTGCTGGCAGCTATGGCCCTGGTGCAAACGGCCGCCGGCCAGGAAACCGAACTTCCCGTGAAGAAACCCGACCTGCCCCAGCGGTCGGTGGGCATGACCAATGAGATCACCTTGCAACAGGTGTATGACGCTTTGCAGAAGGAAGGAGATGAAAAGGGCCTGTATTTTAATTTTGAGGATCCCTCCCTTTATGGTGAGATCTACG
>P_1C_Sed_2_UnCtyDRAFT_1000057_pt1 | contig 31635 bp, 29 predicted proteins | sample Pon1CUnioCityCA_4_FD_10229 | JGI IMG/M metagenome (IMG submission 10229) | reverse complement strand
AAGTGGCGGGGGTAGGATTCGAACCTACGACCTTCGGGTTATGAGCCCGACGAGCTACCAGCTGCTCCACCCCGCGATGTCAATAGATCAGTAATATAAGGATTTCAAATAACCTATGTCAACGCATGTTTTAAATATCTTCACTTATTTGTCAAACGAACTATTGGCCGGCTTATTTCTTTAGATTTCCGTTTCGTTACTGCCTCTGCTTATCATTATCTTCATATGACAGTTTTTATCCAGACTCACACTTAGTAATCGTTTCATGACCACAACTGAAGAAGCAATCAAACTTGAGAACCGCTACGGTGCCCATAACTATCACCCCCTGCCCGTTGTACTATCAAAGGGTGATGGAGTGTATGTTTGGGATCCTGAGGGGAATCGGTATTACGATTTCTTGTCGGCTTACTCAGCAGTAAACCAGGGTCATTGTCACCCTAAAATTACCGGCGCACTCAAAGAGCAGTCTGAAACGCTCACCCTTACATCGCGTGCATTTTATAACGATGTACTCGGCCCATATGAAAAATATATCACAGAATATTTTGGCTTTGATAAGGTACTGCCCATGAATACCGGAGCAGAAGGTGTAGAAACCGCCATCAAAATTTGCCGGAAATGGGCCTACGAACGTAAAGGCATTCCAGAGAATAAAGCAAAAATTATCGTCTGCACCAACAACTTTCACGGGCGGACAACAACTATTATCTCATTTTCGAATGACGAGGGAGCCCAGCGTAATTTTGGACCTTATACACCGGGCTTCATCAAAGTTGAATACAATAATATTGAACAGCTCGAAACTGCGGTAAAGGAAGAAAATATCGCCGGCTTCCTGGTTGAACCTATTCAGGGTGAAGCAGGAGTTATGGTCCCGGATGATGATTACCTGAGAAAAGCTAAATCTCTTTGCAATGAAAACGATGTGCTTTTTATAGCCGACGAAATTCAGACGGGAATAGCCCGTACCGGGAGTTTACTTGCAGTATGCGGTAACTGTACCTGCGAGGGACATTGCGAACGCCAGCCCGAGACTTATGCAAAGCCTGATATTCTTATATTAGGAAAAGCACTATCCGGTGGTGTATATCCGGTGTCGGCCGTTTTAGCTGATAAAGATGTCATGGATGTGATCCGGCCGGGACAGCATGGTTCAACCTTTGGCGGGAATCCATTGGCCGCAAAAGTGGCTATAGCTGCACTTGATGTGGTTAAAGATGAACACCTGGCACAGAACGCCCGAAATCTGGGCGACCTCTTCCGAAAGCAGATGAATGACTTAAAAGCGGAGACGGAGCTCATCAGGGAAGTGAGAGGAAAGGGGCTTCTAAATGCCATAGAAATTAACGACAGTCCGGATAGCTCAACTGCGTGGGATATATGTGTTCAGCTTAAAAATAACGGGCTTCTTGCCAAGCCTACTCACGGAAATATTATTCGCTTTGCGCCGCCGCTCGTGATGACAGAAGAGCAGCTTCTCGATTGCGCCGGTATTATCAGAAAAACTATACTGTCTTTCGCTCAAAAGACTCAAAATTCGAGCGCCATTCACGGTTAGTTTTATTATTCCGGGATTCTTACCTTTCATTAGCTTCGATTTCTTAAAAAGATGATGTGTGTTATTATTGTTTAAACACTGAAATTTCACCAACATAGAAGTGAGCCTGTATATTTATTCTTCCGGATTGCTATTTCTTTAACTGTTTGATTTTTGACACCTCTCTTTATTATCATGCAGTTATACAGAGTGCAGATCATCCAGAAAAAATAGGAGCTAAACGAAGTGATATCCCCAAAAGACGTACGTCCTACTCTTCAGAAACATATTCTTGCTGATGGTTACGAAATGGTTCTTGATCTCGAAAAGAGTAAAGGTGCCTACCTTCATGATTCAACCTCCGGTAAAGATTTCCTTGACTTTTTTACTTTTTTCGCGTCCAATCCGCTGGGAATGAATCATGACAGGCTGGCCGGTGACCCGGAGTTTGTTGATCATCTCGGCAGAACAGCAATAAACAAGCCTTCCAACTCCGACGTATATACCGAGGAAATGGCTCATTTTGTCGATACGTTTGCTCGAGTGGGAATACCCGATTACATGCCCTACACCTTTTTTGTCTCCGGTGGTGCCCTGGCAGTTGAAAATGCTTTGAAAGTGGCATTTGACTGGAAGGTTCAGAAAAATTTTGAAAAAGGTTATCGAAAAGAACTGGGACACAAGGTACTGCATCTCGACAAAGCGTTTCACGGACGAAGTGGTTATACGCTTTCACTTACAAACACTGATCCAAAAAAGACAAAGTATTTTCCAAAGTTTGACTGGCCCAGAATTCATAATCCTGCTGCCCATTTTCCGCTCAATGCCGACAACCTTAAACATGTTATACAAGAAGAAGAGCTCGCGCTAGCCCAGGCTCGCCAGTATCTTGAAACGTACAAAGATGATATCGCATGTATCTTACTTGAACCGATTCAGGGTGAGGGCGGAGATAATCATTTTAGAAAAGAATTTCATCAGGGATTGCGCAATCTCGCAGATGAGTATGATGTGCTGCTGGTTTATGATGAAGTTCAGACCGGTGTGGGGCTCACTGGAAAATTCTGGGCTCACGAACATTATGTTGTGCCTGATATACTCGCCTTTGGAAAGAAAGCCCAGGTTTGCGGAATTCTGGCAACTGACAGAGTTGATGATATTGACACCAATTGTTTCCATGTATCATCGCGCATTAACTCTACATGGGGCGGCAACCTGGTTGATATGGTCCGCTTCGATCGGATCCTGGAGGTTATCGAAGAAGAAAATCTGGTTGAGAACGCAGCGGATGCAGGAGCACATTTACAAACGAAGCTGGTTGAATGGGCCGACACATCGGAATATCTCAGTAATCCACGTGGCAAGGGGCTGTTCTGTGCAATAGATCTTCCCGACACTCACTCCAGGGATGCCGTTGTTAAAGAATGCCTGAAAAATGGTCTTATGATTCTGGGATGCGGCACGAAGTCAATTCGGTTCAGGCCACCGCTAACCATTAATAAAGAGCAGCTGGATGAGGGTGTTGATATTTTAAAGAAAAGCTATAAAACCGCTCTTGGAAAATGTCCTGTTGCCGGAGAATAGAATAACGAATGCCGAAGGTGTTGATAATCAATTGCTTCGGCATTCGTAAATCAAAATTCACTATTCATTAGTACAAATGAACTACCTCGGGGCAGAGCCCTCGAGGTATCGACTTGTAACCCACATTTTTTGGATGAAGTATGAATTTTTTGATGAGTGTCTCCCTTCGAAGGCAATGTCACTAACTTTAATGAATATTTTCTTACTGACTATCGGAAAAATTTTAGATATGAAAATAGATTTGTCAATCTTAAAAAAGTCCCTGTTCATTTTGTCTTGAAACAAAACGAACCAAAAATTCAAGGCTGCGAAAAAATTGGCGCGGTCACGTAATCTCTGCTACCTTTTATCAAAGGTCCACCACATTTATTGCTTGTTAACCGGCTTTTCGCCGGTATGATAAAAGGTTTCCGCAGATCTTACAGCTCCCTCATTCGCCAATTCTTTCGAGGCCGAGATTGTCCTGTCATAAACACCAATTGTAAGTTTTGAAGAGGCATTGTACAGATCTGTCAAGGCAAATTAGCACTTCATTAACCTCCAGAAAGCCCGGCCTTTGATTGCTGACGGAGGTGCTTGGTTTGCGGTGAGTGTATGCGATGGGTGTAAAAACTTACCGGCCGAATCTATGATTACATTGACAAAGAGATGCGGACCTTTGTTTTTACATCGCAAAACGGACTGCAAATCCCGACGGAAGGAAACACTGGTCCGGCGGGTTTTGCGTACTTTTGACCGTTCAAAAGTACGGGGAAAGACGTTAATTTAGGCTAATGTTAGTGCCATTGCCTTCGAAGGGGGCAATGGGGGATGATCATCTATGCTTCAGAACCAAGATATGGCCAAGTCAATAGTCAGATAGTCATCCCCGGCTCACTCCGTTCTCTTCCCCCTTTGAAGGGGGACTTTTATCTTTTTTCCGACCCTCTGGGTCGGGGAATTAAACCACTTATGATTAAACCATCTGGTGCGATTCCGGCTGAATGACTATTTCGTTTAGTACGGACTGGCCGGGTTGTGAGGCTGCATAATAAACTGCTTTAGCCACTTCTTCAGTGGTAAGCATTTTGTCTTTATTGACGCGCATATCCACATTTGGGTTATCCCAAAACTCTGTATCCACACCTCCAAGATACAGCAATGAAAATTTTATATTACCGCGTCGCTGCTCTTCCACCAATGCCTTGGTAAAACCACTGACAGCATATTTAGACGCCGAATATACAGACGTGTTTTTCATTACGGCTTTTCCAAGGATTCCCGGAAACATGATCACTCGGCCCTTCTTGTTTGTCTCCATATATCGCATTACGGCCTGTGTGACTAGAAATGTGCCATATACGTTTACATCAAAAACTTCCTTGGCATGCTCGGGTTTGATATCAAGTATCGGTTGTATAAGTCCTGTTCCAAAGGCGTTTACCAGGATATCAATCTGGCCCAGATCCTCATCAACTTCACGTGCCATCGAGGAAACCGACGCCAGGTCAGTAACGTCAACTTCTATCACATACGCTTCGCCGCCATTGTCATTAATCTCTTTCGCTTTTTCCTCGGCTTTCTCTTTGTTTCGCGCCGCAAGAACAACTTTCGCGCCTGCTTTTGCGAACAGGTCAGCTGAAGATTGCCCAATTCCGCCTGAGCCGCCAACAATAAGTACAACTTGATCTTCCATAATCTGTATTTAATTCTTAAAAGTTAGAATGTTGAATTTTCTGATTATGAAAGGTAAGAGACAGATAAATCGTTCAGCAATTGAGGGAAATAGGGAATTGGTGTATTTGAGAATTGGGGGAAGTGCCTGACAGCCAGAATCTCTTCTGAACGCTTCTTTTGCGGGTTGATGAGTCAAACAAGCCACGTAAACCCTTCGTGTTCTCACGAAAGTAATTCCGGATCTTACCTATTTGACAGACGGCAACTGCAGCCGTCGGCCAGAATTTTGCATGCTCGCCGGGTTTGATCCGAGGAGTCCCTACTATAGGGCGGGTTGACGATTGACTGTGGCAAAAAAAAGAAATATGGTATGTCAATTACCTGCGGTTAACCCCTATTCCTTTGAATAATTTTTTGAAGGAATTCAGGTTTAGTGGAATATCGAGACATACCATGTTTAGAACCCTCCAAGGGTTTGAAACCCTTGGAGGGTTAAAACCTATCGATTCATTGCAGCCGGGATCGCCGACTCGTAAACTGCTTTCAGGTCAGTTATTGGCTGTTCAATAAACTCATCAATGATCAGCTTCGACCCTCCGACAGAGCCCAGTTCGTCGAAAAATATATCATGTTTATCAAAGTACTGCTCGAGTGCCCTGGCGTCTTCTTTCGGCACTGTAACGACCACTCCTGACTGAGCTTCACTGTAAAGTACTTCTATATAGAGACCTTTGAGATTTTTTAACGAAATATTCGCTCCCTTTCCTGAAAAGATTGCCATCTCTGCGAGAGTCACGGCTAGTCCACCGTCTGACACATCGTGAGCAGCATTGACCATTTTATTTTTGATTGCTTCGAGCAGAACCTGCTGAAGTCTCAGCTCATAATCCAGATCCAGTTCCGGAGCATCTCCCGTGGTGAGGCCGTGTACTGTTTTCAGATACTCGCTGCCACCCAGTCCTTTTCGATCAGCGCCGATGTAGTAAACAATGTCATATTTTTGTTTAAATCCGGGTGTCATCACATGATTCTCAATATCCTCAACCACACCCAGCATACCTACGACAGGCGTCGGGAAAATGGCACTGTTTGGATTCTCATTATAAAGACTCACATTTCCACCGGTTACCGGTGTATTGAGTACACGGCATGCATCACCCATCCCCCCAACAGCTTCCCGGAAAGTCCAGAATACCTCAGGTTTATAAGGATTCCCGAAGTTGAGGCAATTCGTAATAGCCACAGGCTGGGCGCCGCTGCATACCACGTTTCGTGCAGCTTCCGCCACCGCAATCTGACCTCCGCGACGGGGATTAAGATACACGTACCGCCCGTTGCAGTCTGTCTTAACAGCAAGCCCTTTGTTTGTACCCTTAAGCCGTATCACTCCGGAGTCTGATGCTCCCGGTGCATTCACTGTATTGGTTCGCACCATCGTATCGTACTGTTCGTGCACCCATCGTTTGGAAGCAATATTCGGCGAACCCAAAAGGGCGTTGAGCGTCACGTTTTGATTTTCTGGATGTGAGATTGATTTCATATCAAAACTCTGCACCTCATCCAGGTATGAGGGTTTTACAGCCTCTCTTTCATATTGGGGAGCCCCTCCTCCAAGAACCAGTGAATCTGCAGGTATATCAGCTTTAATCTCACCATCTTTCATGTAGGTCACGTTTTTTCCTTCAACGACCTCACCGATCACTACAGCATTTAAATCCCACTTTTCATAAACATCAATTATGTCTTGTTCACGTCCCTTTTCAGCGACCACGAGCATTCTTTCCTGGCTTTCACTCAGCAACAGTTCATAGGCGGTCATTCCGTCTTCCCGCATGGGAACTTTATCTAGATTAATGCGCATACCTTCACCTCCTTTTGCAGTCATTTCGGAGGACGAACATGCAATGCCCGCTGCCCCCATATCCTGCATACCTATAACTGCGCCTGTTTTCAACACTTCCAGGCTGGCTTCAAGCAAGAGCTTTTCGGTAAACGGATCGCCTACCTGGACACTTGGCCTCTTGGCTTCACTTTCTTCGCTGATTTCTTCCGATGCGAATGTTGCCCCGTGGATACCATCCCGCCCGGTGCTCGCTCCCACAATAATCACCGGGTTACCAATACCTTTGGCTATGGCAGACGCTGTCTCTCCTACTTTCACGATACCAACGCTCATGGCGTTTACCAGCGGATTACCTTCATACGCCTCATCAAATACCACCTCGCCACCAACCACAGGCACTCCAAACGAGTTTCCATAGTCTGATATACCGCGCACCACTCCGTCAAGCAGATAGCGTACGCGAGGCTGATCCATCGATCCAAATCGAAGGGAATTCAGAGACGCTACCGGCCGTGCCCCCATGGTAAAAATATCACGGTGAATTCCTCCTACTCCCGTTGCCGCTCCCTGATACGGCTCTATTGCCGAGGGATGGTTATGACTCTCAATTTTGAACGCACAAGCCAGCCCGTCACCAATGTCTACGAGTCCGGCATTCTCCTCACCGGCATCCACAAGAAGCTGCGGACCTGATCGCGGCAGTTTCTTTATTTCAAGGATGGAGTTTTTATATGAACAGTGCTCGCTCCACATCACAGAATAAACGCCCAGTTCTGAAAATGTCGGCATACGTCCGAGGTAGTCTTTGATCATTTCAAACTCTTCTTTACTCAAACCGTGTTCCAGGGCAAGTTCAAGAGTTACTTGTGGTTCGCTAATGGCAGTGGTTGACATGGATGGAATGGTATTTGTGAAAATGAATGGGTTAGAAAATACGAAAAGATATGAACCATTTCCGATGTCAATTTAATTGCAATCCGGAAATGATCTAAAGCTTTCAGCTTATGTTCAGAGAACGCATTTCTTTTGAGATGTGCATATCCGGCTTGGTGTGCTGATAGGTGTTGTGGACACGCATTTACTTATCCAATAGACAGAAAAGATTTCAAATCGTCGAACTTGCTAAACTTAAGATGTGGCTGCTTGTCTGCTTCTTCTTCACCGACAACACCTGTATACCATGCTGTTTTCCATCCGGCATTCAAACCACCCATTACATCCGAAGAGTATGAATCACCCACGTAAAGAATTTCTTCCCTGGGAACGCCCGCCAGCTCAGTCGCATAATCGAACACTTTTGGATCAGGTTTCAAGACGCCAAGCTCTTCAGAAATCACCATTTGATCTGTAAACCGACCCATTGATAATTTCTCAAATTTCTTCAGCTGCGTCTCCTTGAAGCCGTTTGTAATAATACCAACATCAAAATGTTTGCTTACCAAATCTATCGTCTCTTCTGCCTGCTCAACCCACTGCCAGTATTCACGGTATTTTTCCATGTAAGACACCCCGATCTCGTGGCTATTCTCGGTTGAAAGTCCTTTTTCAACCAAAGAATCGTGAAAGCGTGAAAAGTGAAGCTGGTGCCGATCGATTTCTCCATCCTGGTACTGAACCCAAAGATTGTGATTTACTTTTTGATAAGTCTCCAGCCAATCGTCGAGCGGTACCTGGCGTAGAACAGGATAAGAATCGTATACTGCCTGGTGAGATTTAGATTCAGCTTTATTGTGATCCAGAAGTGTATTATCCAGATCAAAGTATATGTAGCTTAATGGCATTCAGGTTCAATATTTGCGACGATTAAATTCCCGCCGGAGTTTGTAAAAATGGATTGAATATAAGGGATGGAACCGTCGCAATCCAAAATCAAGCCGCACATTAATGTCGGGAAATGGATGTTTTGGCTTCCACAGAACCTTGCAATGTTTTAAAAACAGGACATTTATGAGCTATTTCAAGCAGCCTGTTCAGCTGGTCATCGGTTAGTTCTCCTTTAACCAAGATCTCTTCTTCAATCTTATCAATTTTGGCTGACTTTTCATCGCAATCTTCACAGTCTTCTGCATGATCTTTAAAATGACGCAATTCGACATAAATATCCTGAACATCCCACTCTTTCCTTTCAATGTACATTCGAAGAGTAATAGCCGTGCAGGAACCCAGCGACATTAGAAGGTAGTCATAAGGATCAGGTCCTTTATCTTTACCGCCAACACTCTCAGGCTCATCAGCTATAAGTTCGTGATTTCCTGCGGTAAGAGAGGTTTTAAAGTTATCCGAACCGATATGGATATGAACGATTTTCTTTTTGGTAGATGTAGACATTTACGAGGATATTTATTTGGGACCGCAATAGAACAGCAGGCGATCAATCCATCGTGCTGTCTGGACCTGTGGATTCATTTTCTTTTGCAGAAAATTCGAGCTTGAATATCGTGCCACCACCCTCACGCGGAACCAGTTCAAATGAACCTTTCAGCTGTTTTACTAAAGCGGTAATAATTTTAGTTCCAAGAGATGACAGGTTATGAATATCAAAATCTTCCGGCAGTCCATTTCCGTCATCTTCAAGCCTAAACGTAACGAGATCTCCATCACGACGCAAGAGAGCCTTTATCCAACCCCGCTGCCTGTTTTTAAACGCATGTTTATACACGTTCGTAATGGCTTCATTGATGATTAATGAACATGGAACCGCCTGATTAATATTTAATTCAAACGTATCCGTGTCAATTTCAATGTCAATATCCTTGCCTGCACTGAATGAATTATGAGTAGATTTGATCAGCTTGTTTATAATCTTTGAAAACTCAAGCCTTGAAAAACTACTCGATTCGTACAGCAGCTGATGAATACTCGCCATGGTCTCAACACGAAGCATGCTGTTATTGAGTTTATTGATAACCTCTTCGTTATCCTCATCAAAGACCTGCATTTGAAGCATCCCTGAAACAAGAGCAAGGTTATTTTTTACTCTGTGATGAATCTCTGATAGAAGGACTTCTTTCTCCGTGAGAGACTCCTTTAATTTCGTTTCAGACTCTTTCCTTGCAGTAATATCGCGGCCGATAGCGACCATATGACTATAGCTGCCTTCAGAACCTTTGACCGGGACAATAGATATCTGATTCCAAAAGGGCTGGCCGGATTTTCGATAATTAATAAGCTCGACTTCGGCTGATTTCCTTTCAAGAATTGCTTCCTCAAGTAGCTCAGTTCATCTGAATCGGTATTTTCTCCTGCTAAAAATGAGATCGAGCGGTTCTGAACGTCTTGTTCATCGAACCCTGTCATTTTCTTAAATCCCTCATTCACGTAAACGATGCGCGGATGGGGAGCCTGTGGCGATACATCAAGAATAGCCACGGACTCAGTTGTATTAGTCACAACAGATTCCAATAACTTGGTTTTCTTCTCTTCCCGAAGTTTTTCAGTTACATCGTTGACCAATACAAGCTCCGCAGCCCTCTCCTCGTAGTCGATTTGATTCGACTCAACTTCAACTTTGATCACATCACCATTCTTCTTTCGGTGATTCACATATTGACCGTTTCCATTCATTTCAGCTAGAATGGGCCCTGTCTCAATTCCGTCATCAAGATCAGGCTGTTCGGTTGTTGTAATATCGCTGGTTGACATGGAAAGGAACTCGTCTTTGCTGTACCCATAGTGCGATATTGCAGCCTGATTAACGTCAAGGAAACGTTTTGTGCTTACGTCTGTGAGCCACATCGGCTCAGGACTTAATTCAAACAGCGTTCGATATTTTGTCTCCGACGCTTTTAATTTTTCTGAAAAATCATTTCTCTTGATACTATAGATAACGCTCTTATGCAGGAGCGAAGAAGAGAGTTCATCCTTAAGCAAATAATCGGAAACCCCNGCTGCAAATGCCTGGAAACTAAACGATAAATCCGAATAACCCGTCACAACGATGACAGGCACTCCCCCGGCAAATTTAATAATCTCCTCTATGAGATCTATCCCGCTTTTATCCGGAAGGGATAAATCAAGAATAATGCAGTCGTATTCAGACCCGTGTTCTGATCCAAATATGGCTTGTGTTTCCTTAAACGTTTCTGCGTGGGATATGTAAGGAAAAGTAAACTGTTCATTAAGGTATTTCTCTACTAAAACATAGTCTGCCCTGCTGTCTTCAATGACAAAAAAAGCAAATCTTGAGTTTTTATCCTTCATTGACGTCTCCCTCTCTTTTGAAGAAAGCTTCATTTGCTGAATTCAAAAACCAGTTTTTAACCCTGCAATAAGAAATCATTAATTCCTGCAGACTGCGTTAGTTAGCATCCAAGATGATCTATTTACGGCTTTAGTTAATACCGAGCCTTCCGGTGACGTCGATAAAACAGTGGTCAAATTATGTTTCAGGTTGTCACTATTACCAACGTAATTCAATTCGTTATTTAATTGATGAAAAGGCAGATCTTCTGTATTGGAGATGTGGTTCGGGGATTTCTGATTCATAATACAAGATGGCTTATCCAGAGCCAGGATTGCTTTTCCCAAGCGTCTGTCCGTGCTGATACTCTTGCCTGTGCTGACTTTTTTAAAAGCCATTACATTGATCAATAATCCAGCCATACTGTCTTCAATACGTAATTTTTGTATCGATTTCATTTCCTATGTATTAAACCGCTATAGCAATTACCGCAACATCACCCGTACCTTGTCTGAAACAACGGTACGTACAAACCCAAAGCCTTTTTCTTAAACTGATATCAAAACCACAGATCAGAGCAATTCTGTTATCGTAAGTATTCAAGAAAACATTCAAACATAAAAGCCAATAATCTGTTTGAATTGACTCATCACAAAAAGAGTATAACAAAAAATAAGATTCGACTTGCTCAAACAAGCACATCTTAATAAAGAATTATTTAAATAATCTGAACTCTTTTCAGGGGTAAAGTTTCATCATGTATTTGCTAAATCGCTATTCCAACGTAGTTAGTATTATTCTGAAGTCAATATAGTGTAGAGGATCCGGAGTTCTCTATAGAATCTTATAATTGCAATGCCGGGAATGATGAAATTAAACGTGGCTCAGAGGCCAAATTAGCTGTTATATTCACATATTTCTTAAAATTATCTCACAAAAGCAGGCTTTCAACCAAATGTATTTTTTAATAACACAACAAACTAAGTGCAAATCAGCATGTTAGTGGGTAATTCGGGTTAACCGGTGTGATAAGTGCATCATCTTAGACAGATGTTCATTGGGAAAAATGTTCTCATAACATTACGATCAATTAATCCTAACATAAAGGCAACAGTCTGATAATACAGGGCCCTTTTCTTGATGATAGTCAGATTACGTTTTTCTTCAAAAATGTAATCCTCTCTTATACTCAATAATATGGCTCTAAGAAACATCCACACTGTTGTTCTGTCCGATATCCATCTGGGTACGGTTGGCTGTCACGCGATCGAACTTCTTCAATATCTCAACTCTATCGATCCCAAACTTATCATTCTGAACGGAGATTTCATCGACGTCTGGAATTTTCGAAAGTACTACTGGCCGGAATCTCACATGATGGTGCTTCGAACACTGCTTTCCAAAATGGCCAACGGAACTGACATTTATTACTTAACGGGTAACCACGATGAGGTTCTTCGAAAAGTATCAAGCTTGCAACTGGGCCCACTCATAATCCGTGACAAACTGGTTATGGAACTGAATGGAGAGAAAGTTTGGATATTTCATGGAGATATCTTTGACGTAACAATGAAACATTCAAAATGGATAGCACGAATCGGAGGCAAGGGATACGATCTGCTGATTATGCTGAATAAACTCATCAACTGGATATCAGTGAAGATGGGCCGGGGTAAAATTTCGCTTTCGAAACGCATCAAAGATAGTGTTAAGAAAGCCGTTCAATTCGTCAATGATTTTGAAGAAACAGCTATGGAATTGGCCATAGATCAAGGATATGACTACGTGATTTGCGGTCATATTCACCAGCCCAAAATACGTGGTTTTGAGAATGAAAAGGGATCGGTTATCTACATGAACTCCGGAGACTGGGTGGAAAACCTGACTGCACTTGAGTTTGATAGCAACCAGTGGTCAATGTATCGATACAGTGACGAGCAGTTTAAAGAAAGCCCTCGCGTCGTAAAATTTATAAAATCCAGCTCAAATCTTACAGAAACTGTGATAGGATGAAAATTCTTTATGGTATCCAGGGAACCGGTCACGGTCACATAAGCCGTGCACGGGAAATTCTGCCTGAACTTTCCAAAGTAGCGAGTGTCGATGTATTGATGAGTGGAACTAAATGCAAAATGACGCTTGATGGACAAGAAGTATCGCAGCGCCGGGGGCTCTCACTCTCATATGATTCCAATGGAGGTGTAAGCTACCTTAAAACAGCCCTTGAGATCAATCCGATACGATTTCTCAGAGATATACAGTCTCTTAATGTCGAACAATATGATTTGGTCATTTCTGATTTTGAACCAGTTAGTTCGTGGGCTGCCATCAAAGCCGGTATTATGTGTATAGGACTGAGCCATCAAGCCTCTTTTCTATCCAATCGAACACCGAGACCACCGATTAGATCGCATCTATCCGAACACGTTTTAAGGCGCTTTGCCCCCTGTCATAAAGCGATAGGATTTCATTTTCTGAAATATGATTCCTTCATTGAAGGCCCGATTATACGTTCCGAAATACGGCGCCTGGATCCCTTTCAAGGTGACCATATGACTGTGTACCTGCCTGCTTTTAACCCCGAAACGCTGGCCTCCGTGTTTATGGGTTTTGATCAGGTGAAATGGGAAATATTCTCGCCTGATTGTGAATCTACTATTTCGAAAGGCAACGTGACCATTTGTCCGGTAGGAAACGAGACATTTCTTAAAAGTCTGGAAAGCTCTGCCGGGGTTGTTACGAGCGCCGGTTTTGAAACTTCCGCCGAAGCAATTTACCTTGGTAAAAAGTTGATGGTAATCCCCATTAAGAACCAATACGAACAACTTTGCAATGCACAGGCACTGAAAAAACTGGGAGTTCCCGTTGCATTCAATTTGGATAAATCATTCGGTGATAAAATTCATGAACTGCTCATTAAGAATAACATTCATCGTATTCCCGAATTTGCAGATTCTGAACGCCTGGTAAAGCGCATACTCAGAATGGCTGCTACACATAACACCGGGAAAAAATCGCTGCCTGCCATGGCATGATTCACTGCGCCACTGTTCAGACCAAGACTTTTTATAGATTTGGATGAGAATAGTAAAACTCATAAAAGGATAATATAACACAGCAGGCTGTCATAAAAGGCGCGGTACAGCAGTTATTTTAACGTGAGTTCGAGATAAAACTTTGAATTTGGATGTGAAAAGTCTCCTCCTTTTTCAAGGAGGGGATTTAGGGGAGGTTCAGACAAAGTCGGGTCCCAATTTTTTAATTTTAAATCATTTACAATGAACGAGAAATACCCGTCAGCATTTATGAAAACGTGCTTACTCATGAGGCAGAATTTCCCTGTAAAATTGACCTGTATGATGAAATCACTAAGCTGTAATTCCCGGCAGATATTTTTCTTTTAAAATTTCCATATGGTGTATTTCATGACCGATGATCACAAATCCAAGGGCTCTCACTGAAAACTCAGAGCCGCTTGCCATTCCGCGGGCTTTAAGCATCTTGTCACTGAATGAAGAGAAAAGGCTTATAGTAGATGATCTGACTGATTTGTAGTCTTTAATGAGATCTTCAAGCGAGATTTCATTGAAATTAGCAGCTTCAACGTAGCTGTCCTGGTCAAATCCCGGCAATGGATGGGAATCACCCCTGGCAAAACTCAACGCACGAAAAGCCATAATTCTTTCCGTGTCAGTCATATGACCTACAACTTCTTTTATACTCCACTTCCCCTCAGCGTAACAGTAGAGTGCCTGTTTATCGTTAATTAGCTGTAGCAGATCTGATATCTGCCTGCTTCCATAGTCCAGCTGTTTGAACAGATATGTCTCCTTGCTTTTATTTATATACCGGCTGTAAAACTCACCATATTCATTTGGAGATATATCCTGCCCGTTAATCAATCGTTTATTTTGTTCCGGCATTTGGGAGCTCGCTATTATTCATGTTTAAAGAGATTGAATAAGTAAAATCATCAACCTGCTCCCCAAATATGATGCATTTACGGCTTGTAAAAAAATGAATGCAAAAAAAAGAGCCGTACTCCTGTACGACTCTTAATTTAAAAATGAGTTAAATGAAAGCTTTTATTCTACTCTACACCGTGAGACTTCAGGGTTGTAGATGACAGCTGCTGACCGTCACTATAGCTAACCATCTTATATGGCATGTATACGCCATCACTTTCGCGCCAGTCCGTTGAGTTGACCTGCACCGTAACAGTAGCGCCAACCTGCGGGTTGAATGTTCGGTATGATGTAATCATCGGAAGTGATGATTCGGGATCGAGATACAGATTAAATGAGGTCTCGTCATTAACACGAATGACTGCATACATATCTCCGTCCATCTCTTCCATTCCCATAAACTCAACATCCAGTTCGTCTTTGTTAAGGGCAAGGTAGATCGGGCTGCGATAAAGCTCTGCCATCATTTGATCTTTTTGGGCCGGCTGCATTGGCATATTATTACCCCCCATCTGCATAGTGCCCTGCCCATCTTCAATCGTCATATTGATCTGCCCCATCGGTGCACTTACCGTGGCTTCGATGCGCTCAGACTCAAAATCGATTGTTTGCGTGAGGCCGAGTGTCATTTCACCCTGTGGAGTTTGAACATTGTTGTCCGCATCCATCACGACGCTGCCGTCCAGCCCGCCATTTGGAAGAATTGCTGATGCCATCTGTGTCAGCCACTTTCGGCCTTCAGTGGCATCACCTGCCAACACCTCTTCAGTTTCCAAAGACTCCCGGATCGTGATGTCAATTTCCTGAACATCACCAAATTCCTGCAGCTGATCCCCAAGTTCATTGCTGTTACCCACCACAAGAATCTTCATTTGTTCGGGGCGCATATACTCCTGGGCAACGCGCTGAATATCGGCAGCGGTAACCTGACGCAGCTCTTCGATATATTTTTCAAACGAATCAGCTGGACGTCCGTAATATTCATTACTCATGCGCTGGTTTAATACGCTACTTAAACTGGCATTTCGAAATACAAGGGAATTGAAAATACTGTCTTTTGTATCTTTAAGCTCCTGATCGCCCACAGGTTCTTCCTGGAGCTTCACCATTTCACGGCGGACCGCTTTGATGGCTTCAGCCGTTGCTTCACTTCTTGTAAAAAGACCCGCATAGAATTGCCCTGGATAAAGTGTGCTGCTGCCGTAGTTACCAAATACGGAGTAAGCGAGCCCCTGTTCTGACCGAACATTTTGCATTAGTCGGTTCGAAAATGTTCCTCCACTAAGCACATTGTTCATAGCCTGAAGGGCTGCATAATCAGGATTATCCCGAAGTCCACCAATATGCCCCATCAAAACAACCGACTGGTTTACATCGGTTTTGTCAACAAAATGGATGGATGAATCAAACTCGTAATCAATTTCATCAAAAGTGAACTCATTCTCCTCGCCGGCGGGAATACCCGCAAACGCCTCTTCCAGAATTGGCTTGATCTCTTCAACATCAAAATCACCGACGAGACCAACCATCATATTTTCGCCTGTAAATGCTTTTCGATGGAATTCGATCAGGTCTTCGCGCGTGATATTGTCGAGTGTATAAAGCTCAGTAGTCCGACCCTGCACTGAATTTTCACCGTAAATCAGCTTGCTAAACACTCTGAAGCCAACCTGCTGGGCGTTGTCATTTCGGCGCGCAATTCCTGATTTCTGCTGACGGATGGCAAGATCGATTTTTTCCTGCGGCATCAGGGGGTTCATCATCACGTCTGTCAGTACCGGCAACAGCTCTTCAAAGTCCTCTTTCAAAACATTGAGAGATGCAGACCCGCTGTTTTGACCCATTCCAAACTCAATTCTGGCTGCCTTGTCCTCGAGTAGCTGATTGAGTTCATTTTCGGGATACGCTTCCGACCCACCATTCCGCATGGCGCTGGTAAGTATGGAATTGAGACCTGTCTTTTCGTTTGGAACCATAAAAGAACCTGCCTTCACGATCATACTCAGATTAATCAGGGGCACCTCTTTATCTTCCACGAGATAAAATTTCATCCCGTTCTCAAGTTCGAACGTCTCTACATCCGGTGTTTGAGAGGCATTCAGTTCCGGGTATTCTAACCCTTCAACATCGACGCCTGAAGAACTGCTCTCTTCCTGCATCATCGTCGATTCCTGGGACGCGCAAGACATCATAAATCCCAGTACAAATGTAGTAATCAGTAGCTTTTTCATAGTCGTTGATAACATCTTTTTATTCCCCTTCTTCGTTATTTGCCATTTCATCGTCAGATTCCTGCTCTACATTCTTAATCATACCGACGGTACGGTTACTTTTCTTGATGTAGGTTTCTGCTACCCGCTGAATGTCTTCAACAGTCACCTCATTCAGGCGATCGATATTTGTGAATGCTGTTTTCCAGCTTCCGCCATTTACGTGAGCTGATGCCATGGTTTGTGCAATCCCGCTGTTTGATGTCAGCGTTCTGACAAGACCTGCCCGGGTGTTGGTACGAACCCTTTCCAACTCCTCTTGAGTAACACCCTCATCAATTACTTTCTGGTATTCTTCACGAATGGTTTGCTCGATATCGGCCATATCCACGCCCTGATTTGGAATAGCGTAGTTTATGAAAAGTCCGGGGTACTTTGTACCGGGATATCCATTCAAAGCTTGTATCTGAAGCACGGATTGATCTTCCACTACCATGCGCCGGTAGAGACGCGACGTCCGGCCGCCCGACATAATACTTCCCAACAAATTGATGGCCTGAAAGTCAGGGTGCTGATTATTGACTGTGTGGTATCCTTCGACGTAGATGGGCTGAGACTGCTCTTCAATCACAAATCGTCGTTCACCTCTTTGTTCAGGCTCTTCTACCCTGAGTTCCGGAGCTGGTTCTTCATATTCCATATCAGAAAAATACTTGTCAGCCAGTCTCCTCATCTCCCCGGCCTCAACATCGCCCACTATCGCAATTGTAAAGCTGCTTGGAGCATAATATTTATCTCTAAATGCCCTTGCATCGGCAATCGTGGTGTTGCGAATATCAGAGGGCCATCCAATAATAGGGTTTTTGTAAGGATGAGCTGAGAAGGCAGTTGCTGAAAACTCCTCCAGCAAACGTCCAAATGGACTCGAATCCACACGTGAGCGACGCTCTTCATAAATCACATCCTTTTCAGTATAAAATTCACGCATCACAGGGTTTTTGAACCGGTCCGCCTCAAGCATAAACCAAAGTTCGGCTTTGTTCTGAGGAAGGCTAAAGAAATATCCGGTACCATCTGCTGATGTGAAGGCGTTTAGGCCAACAGCCCCTTCTTTTTCAACTATTTGGGTAAACTCATTATTTACAACAAATTCACCTGCCTGCTCCTGAAGCTCTGCAAAATCTGCATAGAGGCTGTCGAGCAAAGTCGAGTCTGGAGTCAGTTTGTTAACTTCATCAAGCCAGGCAGTATAGGCATCGTCCATCTGGTTGATATACTGAACTTCTTGCTGGTAGTTTGTAGTACCAATTGTGTGGCTTCCCTTGAATACCATATGCTCAAAGATGTGGGCAATGCCGGTAGCCCCGACGGGTTCATTGGCTGCTCCCACATCAACATAGGTAAAGAAATGCGCAACAGGGGCAACTTCGCGTTCCACAATAATAAAATGAAGGCCGTTGTCGAGAGTAAACTCCGTGACCTTCTCTTCAAATGCCTCAAGGTTCTGGGAAAAACCGGCTGCAGGTACAAGGACTACTGCACAGATCAATCCCAATAAAAACTGGATTGGTTTTTTCATAATACGAGATGTTAGGTTAATTGATGAATTAGCGGAATTTTGTACGAATACGAGTGAGTTTAAAAAAAGATTCTGTCTTTTCTCAAAAAAATTAGCCTTTATTTACGCCTTCTTAAATGAGTTATATAAAAAATTTAAATAATTGATTTCCATTATGATACTAACCGAATTGATTCTACTTAGATTCTTTTTAGTAAGATCTCTCAATACCATCTTGAAACAATTTGACGAAAGATCTGCGCTTCGACTGAGGCTTTGTATATTTTTCAATCCACCTCATATCAAGGGTGTACTTTAGAATCGCTGCCCATCGCCCTTTTAATACAAGGCTGTTCAAAATATAAAATGCACTGTCTGGCCCATCGGATAAAATTAACGGGTTGATAAGATAAGCAGAGTAGTCTGTCATTGCTTCTCCCCTATGCAGTGCTTTTATATTCTTCCGTAATACAACCCCTTGTTTTACAGCATGAACACCAATTTGCCTGTAATTCTTGCCATCAACATTAGCCGTGTCTCCGGCAGCGAATACCGCGGGTTGGCCGATTACTCTAAGTGACTGATCGGTAAGTATCCTGCCGCCTTTACCGGTCTTGAAATTATGAGATATCGACATTGATCCGGGCTGGTTACCCACCGCAATAATTGTTGCATCATAATGGTTGGTCATTGCCGGTTCGAACTCAAGATTCGTATTTAGCTGAACTTTTCTTTCATTTAAAATATAGGCAACGGTATCCGACAATCTTTCCGGAAACCCTGATAACAGACGGTCGTTCTTATCTAGAATCGTAATTTCCGGATCAGTAAAAGAATCAGGATGCGACAAATTCAGGGCCAGTTCGGCCCCTGCCGCGCCACCACCCGCGATAAGCACCTTCTTAATTTCACCATCTTTCAAACGTTGCCTTACCGATAACAGCTCATTCATCGGTTTTACAGGTGCAGCATTTGTTACTTGTTCGAACTGCACTGTTTTAGCTCCAACATTAATTACGAGATAATCGTAGCTGAGCTGTGTCCCATTTGATAGTTTTATATGCGATGATTCGCCGTAAATAGATACAACCCTTGATTCGGTGAATGATACACCGTAGGTCTCGCATAGTTTTTCCAGATCAACCGCCGTCTGCTCCCAGCTATAAAATCCACCCATAAACTGTGGCAGGGCACCGGAGTAAATCAGATAAGGATTTTCTGAAACCAGAACTATCTCAATACCAAGCTGCTTCCACTTCTCGCCCATTTTGATCAACGGGAGCGAGGCATGACCGCCACCAACAATAATAAGTTTTTTTGGATTATTTTGCGTCATTCAGCTACTAATCCATTTTTTATTATCAGACCTAAAGACAAGCAGAGTGAGTCCGGTGCATCTGAAAGGGTCTGGCAAAAGCAGGGCAAAAGCATATAGTGGGGTAAAGAATCCGATAATTTGGCATGCAGATCCTGCCCTCTTTTTCATCTCTTATTTATTAATTTGGTTTATTAAAATCAGGCAATCAGCAAAGCTATACCTAAAGCCAGTAATAAGCAGATCGTACATACAACCATCAGCTTCAGCCATTGGGGTTTATCTTTCATGAACATCAGTGCTTGAATATCGGTATAAATTCTTTGAGTGGCATATCAACTGAGGCGCCACTCTCATCCTGATCCCTTTCCAGAGTCATCTCATACATCACCCTGTCATTCCGGTAATATCTTTTTTGGTAGTATACAGGTTTCTCACCAATAGTGTATGAAATACGGTCAATCAAAAACAGAGCTGATTTTTCAGGCACATCAAGATGACCAGCAAGATCTTTATCAGCCAGCTCAGCAGACAATCGGTAACAGCCGCGAATGATAGGTATTTCATAGTTTTCTTCCAGCTGTTTATAAATAGTTGTTTCTCTGAGTGCGTTTTTATCGAGCAGCTGCCCATAAAGTGCCGGAAGCCAGGTGCTGTCGAATGCAATTGGCTCTCCATTCCCAAGACGGAGCCGGTCGATTCGAATCACTTTTTTTCCCTCATCGATATTTAAAATATCGCTGAGCCATGCCGGTGTCTCCACAGGTTCGAATCGTATCACTTTAGATGAGGCTTCCAAACCGGCTTTTGCCATGTCTTCATTAAAATCCGTTAGACGAATCAGATTGTGGGTCGTCCGTTCATCGCTTACGAAGGAACCAAGCCCCTGGCACCTGTAAATCAACGCATCATTTTCTAATGACTGCAACGCACGGCGTATGGTTACACGACTCACATCGAACTTTTTTGCAAGTTCATTTTCAGATGGTAATTTCTCTTCAGGCTTAAACCGTCCCTTTTCAATTTCTGACCGAAGCCATTGCGAAATTTGTGTATGGCGCGGAATTCCGTCTTTTAATTTCATAGGCATAAATTTTTCTTATAATTTACCCGCTGCTTTGTTCAATGTCAATACTTGTTAATACATGTATTGCATTCGCGTGCACTTTACTTTAATTTAAAGGTTAATAATCAAGCAATATATCCCCGATTAAGGCCGGTGTTCGATTTGTACTGAGGCAAATTTTCAGGGACTATTAACAGCAAATTTACTCATGTGCGATATCATATAATTTTGTTCATTTTTCTTATGGCAGCATCATGCGATAATAGCGGTAAAACTGAAAGCGCTGCATACAATGCGCTACTAGAACTTATGCTGTCTGACTCAGTTCCTGTAATAAGTGTGGCCGAGTTAAGCAGTGCCAAAGACTCTGTAACCATTCTTGATACAAGAGATTCAAAAGAGTACAGCGTAAGCAGGATTCCGGGAGCTATTTATGTAGGATTCGATACGTTTGATATTGACGAAGTAAACCACTTATCAAAAAACAAACCGGTTGTGGTATACTGCTCTGTCGGTTACAGAAGTGAGAAGATTGGAGAAAAGCTTCTGGATGCGGGGTTCGATGACGTCAAGAATCTTTACGGGGGGATTTTTGAGTGGGTCAATCAGAACCAAACAGTTGTGGATGATGACGGCCCCACCCAAAGAATACACCCCTACAGCATGCTATGGAGCATATGGATAAACAATGATCAAATTAAAACTGCTTATGAAGACAGCAAATGAGCAAAGACAATTACCAGGGTGCAAGGCTACAAAACACTTGTATTGACAAGTAGTGACAAATGCCTTATCTTGGTCACAGAATTAGTCAAAACAAAATTTAATACCCCCCTATGTTAGACATATTATATCAACCCTGGCCCTGGTACATAGCAGGCCCTATCATTGGTCTTACCGTGCCAATACTTTTATTATTAGGCGGCAAAATGTTTGGGGTTTCAGCTAATCTCCGCCACGCATGTGCTGCCTGCAATTTTGGAAACGTAGAATTTTTCAATTACGACTGGAAGTCAGCCGGAAAATGGAACCTTACCTTTCTTGTAGGGTCTGTTATTGGAGGTTTCCTCGCCGGCTATGTATTCAGTAATCCTGAACCGATTGCTCTTTCAGGGTCAACCATTACAGATTTGCAGGCACTTGGTATTAATGATTTCAGCGGACTTGTTCCAAACGACCTTTTTTCCTGGGATGTTCTCGGTTCCGGACTCGGGCTTACAGTACTTGTCCTTGGAGGTTTTATGGTTGGGTTTGGAGCCCGTTATGCCGGAGGATGTACATCAGGCCATGCGATTTCCGGACTGTCTGATCTGCAATTAGCATCACTTATTGCCGTCATTGGTTTCTTTATTGGGGGGTTAATTATGACCTGGTTTATTTATCCGATCATTTTAGGGTAAAACAAGGCCTGACAGCGTCTGGAGATGCTGTCAGCATTGACAATTAATTAATTTGAGCATAAAAGCTGGCAACGAATTCAAAATCGAACACTTTCAGAAAGTATGCAAGATGGCGTACCATTCTGACAGGTTCTCAACAGAAATTTTTTAAATGGAACGCTGTCAGGTCCTTCGGACGCTTACAGGTTCTCAACACTTAATTACACATGAAATTTTCAGAATACATTAAATATTTACTTATCGGAACCGGTTTTGGCTTTGTTCTGGTAAAATCTGAGGTTGTCTCCTGGTTCAGAATTCAGGAAATGTTCCGTTTCGACGCTATTCATATGTACGGAATAATTGGCCTTGCCATATTTGTGGGCGTGGTTTCTATTCAGATCATTAAAAGAAACAACATGAAAGATGTGAATGGTGATCCGGTCACAATTCCACCAAAAGATCCATCACAAGTTACACGTTATCTTGTTGGTGGCAGTATCTTTGGTTTGGGCTGGGCACTTTTAGGAGCATGTCCGGGGCCAATGTTTGCACTGCTGGGTACCGGCTTAACCATAATGGTCATTCCGATTGCAGCTGCAATTGCAGGAACTTATACTTATGGAGTTTTGAGGGATAAACTACCCCATTAAAAATTTGTAAAACCTCCCATCGGGAGGCTGTTGACGAATATCCAACATCAAATAAACACAATACTATGTACTTAAAACAATTTTTCGACGAAAAGTTAGCTCAGTATGCCTACATGATTGGTTGTCAGGCGAATGGCACGGCTGTAATCATTGATCCGATGAGAGATATTGATCAATACCTTGATCACGCAGCAGATCAAAATTTAACGATAGTCGGCGCAGCTGATACCCATATTCATGCAGACTATATTTCAGGTCTTCGTGAATTCGCCGAGCGTGGTGTGAAAGTATATGCATCTGATGAAGGTGATAAAGACTGGAAATACGAGTGGCTGAAAAACAGTGACAGTGACTACGACTACCAGCTGCTGAACGACGGCGATGAGTTTTATATCGGCAATATCACGATTAAAGCATGGCACACACCGGGTCATACTCCCGAACATCTCAGTTACTTCATAACTGATGGCGCCGCTGCTGATGAGCCGATGGGAATTGCTACCGGTGACTTTGTTTTTGTCGGTGATGTAGGCCGCCCTGATTTACTTGAGTCGGCTGCCGGACAGAAAGATGTTATGGAACCGTCTGCAAGAACTCTGTTTGGATCAGTTGAGCAATTCAAAACGATGCCGGAGTATATGCAGATATGGCCTGGACATGGTGCAGGAAGCGCCTGTGGTAAAGCACTTGGAGCTATTCCTGAATCTACCGTAGGATATGAACTTAGATACAACGACTCCCTTAAGTCTGCGACTTCAGAGGATAATTTTGTAAAGTTCATTCTTGAGGGACAGCCTGAGCCACCGCTATATTTCGCAAGAATGAAGCGCGATAATAAACTGGGTCCCGCGATTAGCAACGGCCTGCCAAATCCAAAGCGATTAACGCTCAAAGAGATTGAAAAAGCAAGAGCCGACGATAACATAGCAATTCTCGACACACGAGAGCGTGATGATTTCTCAAACAGTCATATTCCAGACACCCTGCTTTCACCTCTGAACAAACAGTTCAACACTGTAGCAGGATCCTACATCACAGAAGAAGATGCGATAGTGTTGCTTGTTGATGAGGATATGCTAGATGAAGCTGTTCGGGATCTATACCGTATTGGCCTCGATAAAGTAACGGGCTATATAACAGTTAAAGATTTCGAGCTTTACAAAGAAAAAGGCGGTGAAACAGCATCACTTGAGGTAGGCACGTTTGAAACAATTGAAAACCGGGCTGATGGCGTGGTCCTGGATGTTCGCAAAGCATCTGAATACCAGGAAGCGCATGTAGATGATTCCCTGAATATTGCACATACGAGATTGCTTCCACGAAAGGATGAGCTGGACAAGGACACAAAATACTATGTTCATTGTCAGTCAGGCGGCCGGTCTGCTGTTGCAACTGCACTCTTGAAGCGCTACGGATTTGATGCGGTTTTGATAGACGATGAGTTTGCTAACTACAAACGTAAAGCACTGGCATAGTTTTAAAAAAGGAGCTGTAAAAAAAGCAGCTCCTTTTTCCCAGCTATTAATTACAAGAGATTAGCTGGAAAATCATTACAACCAATACCAATATCCGCAAGATTTAAAACTCCAGGTTTGAGCAATAAAAAACATCAAATCACTGACTTTATTCCAATTCTGAGTACCATTCAGAACTACAATAAAGATATCTTTAAGGGAGACTTGATGGCTGGACTTACAGTAGCCATCATGCTTATACCTCAGGGGATGGCCTATGCTCTGCTTGCCGGTATGCCTCCGGTTTATGGCCTTTATGCTTCTATCGTCCCGGTGCTGATGTATGCTGTACTTGGGACTTCCAGACAACTTGCCGTAGGCCCTGTTGCAATGGTATCTCTGCTAATTGTAGCGGGCGTTGGTCAATTTGCAGATGTTGGCAGCGACCGATTCATCCATCTTGCAATTATGACTGCACTTGGAGTAGGTACCGTACAGTTTTTGATGGGTGTCTTCAGAATGGGCTTTTTAGTCAATTTTCTTTCTCATCCTGTTCTCAGTGGATTTACCTCTGCAGCGGCTCTTATCATCGGTGCCAGTCAAATTTCGAACCTTCTGGGACTTGATCTCGAGCGATCGAAACAGGTGCATGATATTTTGATCGGTTTATTCCAGAATTTGAGTAACATCAATTTGATTACAGCGGCTATAGGAATTGGCTCCGTTGTATCCATTATGCTACTCAAGAAATGGAAAAAAACATTTCCCTCTGCCCTGTTTGTCGTGGTAGCAGGCACCTTGGTTACCGCCCTGTTTGGATTGAATAATCTCGGGGTATCCATTGTCGGTAATGTCCCCGATGGATTGCCATCATTTGAGGTGCCGGGACTTTCATTCAGCGATTTCAGACAACTGTTGCCTATCATTCTGGTCATATCGCTTGTGAGTTACATGGAATCTATTGCAGTCGCAAAAGCTATTGCCCATAAAAGAGGATATAAAATTGACGCCAATCAGGAATTGATTGCACTGGGCGGTGCAAATCTTGGTGGTGCTTTTTTCCAGTCGTTTCCTACGACCGGTGGTTTCTCGCGAACAGCTGTTAACGATCAATCCGGTGCAGGAACCACTCTCGCCTCTGTAATTACAGCTTTGCTGATTGGGCTCACGGTCCTCTTTTTGACGCCATTGTTTTACTATCTGCCAAGTGCAGTCCTGGCCGCAATTATCATGGTTGCGGTAGCAGGTTTATTTGATGCTGAAGAGATGAGTCAGCTTTGGACCACGGATAAAAAAGATCTTGCCATGCTGGGTGCCACATTTCTTGCCACTTTATTGCTTGGCATTGAAGAAGGAATAGGAATCGGTGTCCTGCTCTCTCTCACGATGGTAATTTATAGCAGTACAAAACCTCACTCAGCTGAAGTTGGCCGCCTTGGAAATACCAACAATTTCAGAAATGTTAACCGGTATCCAGAAGCGAAAACGGACCCGGAGATATTAATTTTCCGGTTTGACTCCAATCTTTACTTCGCTAATGTCGAGCATTTTCAAGAGTCGCTTAATGAGAACATAGACCAGCGCGGAGACGATCTCTCACTTCTTGTACTTGACGCTTCATCCATTCATAGTATTGACTCCACAGGAGTTCATACACTGAAAAAGCTCATTGAAGACCTGGACGACAAGCAGATAAAATGTTACATGGCCGGAGTCATCGGGCCTGTTCGGGATAAACTGAAAACATCAGGCGTTACCGATGCAATGGGAGAAGAAAACTTCTTTTTTGACGTAGCAAATGCCGTGGCATACTACAAAGACTCGGAAAACAAAAGTTTGGAAAGAGATTTTTCACCGCTTCAGACTAACAGTTAAAACGAGTGAATTACCGTAATCAAATAGTACCGGCACCGTTTATAATATTCAGACAACCCATTTTTACCATAAATAAAAGCTCATCATAATTATGAAACCAGCTATCATTTCAATCATAATTTTTCTTATTGCAGCATTCGTACTCTATACATTCTTTTCAACTTCAGATCAGCAAATGAATAACTCCTTAGATATTTCAACCAAAGAATTCAGTGAAAAGATTAACGATAATCCCGGAGTTGTGATCGACGTCCGGACAGATGAGGAGTATCAAAATGGACATCTGGCCATCGCGGACCATCAATTCAACCTTATGGATGGAGAATTTGAACGCAAGCTGGACTCTCTTGACCAGGATAAGACATACTACCTGTACTGCAGAACCGGTAATCGGAGTGGGCAGGCAGCCCGATTAATGAAACAGAAAGGTTTTGAAAATGTTTATAACATAGGCGGTTTTAAAGAACTTGCAGCCGAGGGATTTGAGACGGAATAACTAAACCTCCGGCTGGTAAGCTCCCGGCTGACGATTGTATTTCTCGTCTGCCGCGGCTGACGTTTGCCACTCGAATCTGGCGCAAGCATCCGCTTGTGCCCTCAATAACACATTTATCTAATCAAATTTGATAATATGGATTCTTTTAATATGTCAGACCCAGATTACAAGCAGATCGAGCAAGCCATCAGCAGTGAAGAAAGCGTGGTAGGAATAGATGCTAAAAAGACTCACATCATTATCCTTCACATGCTCAATAAAATTGAAGAACGGCTCGATAATATTGAATCAAGGCTTGGTGACCTTGATAAGTAAGTCGTAGCCATTTGCGAACTAGCCGTAGCTAAAGTACAAGCAGACGCTTGCACTAGTTTCTATTTCTGGCGCAAGCGTCCGCTTGTGCCTGCCTTGAACCAAATACCAACCCGCTTGTGCCTTCATCGACCAAGACAGCACTACTCAATTAAACAAACATCCAGCATCCCTTTCATACCAATATAATCTCCTGCACTGCTGTACAGCCAATGCTCCGGCTTTTCAATAAATCCTTCTTTTACCGGGTTATTATGCAGATACTCAAGTCTGGTCGATAACATTTCATTATAACTCAGCTCGATTGGATGATTGTGTTGTTGCCTCAACTGCCAGTCATTGTTGTTGTTATTAGCTTTTCCAGCTTTTTCCAGCATCCAAATGATCCATTTTTTACGACTCTCCCGATGATTATTTGTAATCTCGCCACGTAACTTTTTTGACGTGTAGCTTTTCATATCCCGAAGAATGTCTTGCATTGGTTTATCTCGTGTACCTATGATCAGGTGAACGTGATTTGTCATGATACACCAGGCATAGACTATCAAACCTTTTTCATTCTGACAGTACTTTAAACTTTCGATCACTGTTTGTCGGTATAAATCTCTCGTAAAAAGATCAATCCAGTGAACAACAGAAAAACTTACAAAGTGAGGGATTTTTTGATCTCTGATTTTATATTTGCGGCTCATATCTTCTTGATTGTATTTCTTGATACTCTTGATACTTTATACTGATCAGAATATGAAATGAAGATGTCTATTTCCAGAAAGTGTTAGAAGTGCTTTCTTAGAAAAACTATGGCACAAGCGGATGCTTGCGCTAGATAGAGCAGATCCATTTGTCAGCCTGCAAAAGCAGCATGCAGACGAGGCCCGGCATACAAATGTTATCCCAGTGCCTGTTCAAGGTCTTCTTTAAGGTCTTCCGGGTGTTCGAGGCCTGCACTCAGACGGATCAGGTTATCCGGAGATACTGATCCTTCTCCCTCGCTGCTTCCCCGATGCTCCCACGTGCTTTCCACACCGCCCAGGCTGGTTGCCCGCTTAATGAGCTTTGATTTGCCAACAATGGTGATCGATTCGTCCAGATTTCCATCAACAAAAAAAGAGATCATGCCACCAAAACCGCTCATTTGTTTCTTTGCAATTTCATGTTGAGGGTGCGATTTCAAACCTGGATAGTATACTTTTTCAATCCGGGGGTGATTTTCAAGAAATTCAGCCAGTTCAAGTGCATGCTCATTGTGACCTTTCATTCGATAGGCAAGCGATCGCGTACTTCGGCTTAACATCCAGCAGTCTTGTGGTGAGGGAACAGCCCCACCCATTCTTTGAGTTATTCTGATTTGCTCAAAAAACGGGTCAGATTCCTTAGATACAACTGCTCCTCCAAGGAGATCGCTGTGTCCTCCAAAATATTTTGACGTTGAGTGCATTACCAAATCGGCTCCTAAATCCAACGGCCGCTGATTAACAGGCGTGGGCCAGGTATTATCAACGACCAGGCGGATATTGTTTGCTTTAGCAATGCCGGCAGTTGCACGGATATCAGTAATTTGCATGAGCGGATTGGATGGGGTTTCCACCCATATAACTTTCGTTGACGGTTTGATATACTCTTCAACTTCAGACGGATCCGTCATATTTATAAAGTCGACGTCGAGACCCCACCGGACCATAATGCTGTTGACCATCTTGCGATTCCCCGCATACACATCGTCCGGAATCAGCAGGTGATCACCCGGTTCCAATGACTGTAAAATTGCAGTAGCAGCTGCTATTCCCGATGAAAAAGCTGCAGCCACTTCACCGCCTTCAAGAGCAGCTATTAATGTCTCGAACTGTCTTCGATTTGGATTATCCAGTCGCGTGTAGTGGAGATCCCCCGGCTTTCTTCCTGCTTTGTCAATTTCAAAAATTGTGCTGGGTGAAATAGGAGGTACGATGGATCTGGATGGATTACCAATATCCAATCCGGCGTGTATAGCTTTTGTTTCAAACCGCATGAGCCGTATATGGTTAAGTTAGCAATGTTTTTCAAATGTATCCCTGAAGGTAACCTACCGGATACCGTACTTCAAACGAAGTTTATCAGCAAATAATAACCTAATTACTTCGCAGCCGACTCCAGTTTTTCCTCAATAATTCGTTTCAGCTGTGGCGCCTGGACAACTCCTGATTGCTGCCAGAGAATTTGGCCTTTCTTAAATAGAATCAATGTAGGAACGCCCCTCACCTGATATCGAATAGCCGCATCTGCGTTTTTCTCCGCATCAATTTTGAGAATGTTGATAGAGTCGCCCATCTGCTTTTTGAGATCTTTGAGAATTGGGGTCATCATTTTGCACGGGCCGCACCAATCTGCATAAAAATCTACCAATACAGGTATGTCATCGTTAATTACCTGGCTAAAGCTTTTCTTTTTTACACCTGTCTTCATATTGTTATTTCTTCTTATTAATTGTTACCAAATATTTTATTAGTACCTAACAAAAACAGTGCCACAAAGAAATCTTGTCAGGCAGTCATACCGCCATCAACAGAGTACGTTGAACCTGTAATGAATGAGCTTTCATCTGACGCCAAAAATGTTACCAAACTTGCGATGTCCGAATTTTCAGCATACCGTTTGAGGGGAATCATCTGTTCAAATCCCTTCTTAGCTTCTTCAGCTTCTCCAGGGGCAAATCCCTCTTCAAGTGAACGCATCATACGGTTATCAACCGGTGATGGATGAATGGAGTTGACCCTAATATTGTGCTCAGCTCCCTCAAGTGCTGCAACTTTCATTGACCCAATAATGGCATGTTTACTCGTCACGTATGCCATTACATTTGGTGTGCCCTGCAGCCCAGCTACAGACGATGTGATAATGACACTGCCCCCGCCGTTCTCAATCATGTGTGGAAAAGCATGTTTCAATCCGAGCCATACACCTTTTACATTAACGGCTATTACCTTGTCGTAGGTATCTTCAGGGTACTCTGTAAGTGGCTTCACAACCCCTTCGATACCAGCATTTAAAAAGAGTACATCAATCCTACCAAATTCCTGAATTGCTTTCTCGGTGTATGCTTTTACATCATCACTCTTTGATACATCCGCTCTGAAATATTTCACATTGTCCGACTCAAGGGCTTTAGCAGCTTCCTTAAGCTGGCTCTCGTCTAAATCAACAAGTAAAACGCCTTCAGCTCCTTCTTCAAGGAAGTTTTTTGCAGTATCAAGACCTATACCGCCCGCGCCTCCGGTTATCACTGCTACTTTACCTTCAATTCTCTTCTCCATCATGTCTCCTTTTTTAAAATGAATAAGATCTTAACTCTCGGTATCCAAAAGCCCTTCTATATCAGGAGGATACATCTCTAAGCCTCAAATTATGGCTAAACTATTTCTCAAATAGTTCTTTATCCGGCCGGACTGTTATCACAGGTTTTTTAACATATTGTGCCACTTTTTCAGCAGTTGACCCAAGAATCAGGTGGGCAAAACCGCTGTGTCCGTGTGTAGCCATTACTACCAGGTCGGCGTTTTCGGACGCATAAGCTTCTATCTCGTAATGAGCAGATACGCCACGCTCAACTTTTGTCTCCATTGAAACACTTCGACTCTGTCCGCCATCCTCGATTGTGACTTCATCCTCGAATGAAACGCCGCTTCGCCGAATGTGTATGGATTCAATCCCCTGATCAGAAAGGAATTTTTTCAAACGTTTTATCACCTCTTCATACACGGTGACAACTTCATCCCGGCTGGGCTGCGGAAGATTTCCAAGTACTGAATTCCCATAAAGCTCCATAACCTGCAACAACGTAAGCTTTGAGTTGAACGTGTCGGCCAGGGCTACAGACATTGGAAAGGCTGTGAATGACAAATCAGATCCGTCGGTAGGCATCACAATATTTTTGATGGCATGTTCATTGAGTCTTCCTTCAATTGAAAATACCGGGATCTTGGACTTGCGGATCACCTTTTCAGTTGTACTTCCACGAACCATATTTGTTAAATCCTGACCCTTTGCACCGATCACTATCAGGTCATAGTTCATTTTCTTGGCGTAGTTGGCGATTGTCTCAGATGGCTTCCGGTCAATCATGACTTTACACTCACCCTGGGAATCATCTTTGAAGTAGTCATCCATAATTTTACCAAGCTTGTGCTCTGCCTCTTCAAATACCTTTGGATAGATATCCCCACCCATATCAATTGGCACTCCAAGATTCTTTGCACTTTCCGCCCAGTATTTAATCGTTGGGACTACGTGAAAAAGATCTACTTTACCACCAAATGTGTCTGCAATTTTCTGTGCTGCCGCGTAGGCACTCTCTGATCCTTTTGAGAAATCTGTAGGAACTAAAATTTTATTGAACCTGATCATGACATCTCCCATTTGAGTTGACTTTTTATCTGACATAAAGATAACCAGAAATTGTGAAATTAGTGTAAATCAATGGCTTACATTAACTCTCACATTTACACTCTTCTGAGATATGAAATGAAGAGGATCATAAATAATCCGCCTGCCATTCCATAAATTCCACCCCAAA
>P_1C_Sed_2_UnCtyDRAFT_1000056_pt1 | contig 31681 bp, 27 predicted proteins | sample Pon1CUnioCityCA_4_FD_10229 | JGI IMG/M metagenome (IMG submission 10229) | reverse complement strand
ATCCAAAAACCGTATATATTAGAGGCGCCGACAGACCAAAGAAAGGATTGTAAGAACCTGTTTAACGAGTAGGTGGGATATTACGTAACACCAGCTGTGGGAAGATACGCAATTATCTGCAAAACAACATGTAATTTATCAAAGAGAATGCATCTTATTGCGCAACAAGTAATTTCTGAATCTTTAGAGTTCTTTAATTTTTTAAAAGGAGCAGTGATATATTGACTCAAAATGCTTTAAAGACACTTTTAGCATGTATTAAGATATACTAACCAAGTTTATCAGAAGAGAAATTCTTCCTTATTTGAAAGAAATATTTCAAACAGATGAGTTATGGGACAACAACAACTGCGGCTGTCGTCGCTATTGATACAATGCAAGAAGCCAGAGACAACTCAAATGAATCGGCAGTTCGTCAAGATATATTGATGGTAATCAATGATGCTCAAATCTATTATGAAAAACCGGACATGTTGGGCGGTGGAGGCAATTCATTTGATGATATCTCTGAGAAAAATATCCTGTCCATCGATCCTGAAAATGAAAACGGCAGTTATGAAATTTCCGGATCGGGTAATACCCTGACCGTTAAGGGAACCGGCACCAATGAAGATGTCGAAGTTACCGCAACAGCCACTATGACTTCTGAAGGAATGGAAGTTTCATGGTCTACTCCATAGATCGCGATTGGATTACAAACCTATATTATCAAGAATACGCTCGTAACATAAAGAAGATTACCACTCCTGTTACAGATACGTACAGCCACACAGGCAGCGTAACTTTAGACACTTTTCGATGCAATTTCAGCTTTCCCGAAAAAGCCAGGTAAAAACTGGTTAGTATCATCGGCATAACAAGTGCCGATAAAATAATGTGGGATATCAGAATGAAGAAATATATCGGTCGAACAAATCCTTGTCCCGTAAATGGCGTACTGCCGTGAAAGTTATGATAGATTACATAACTGATAAGAAAGAAGGTAGATGTTACAAAAGCAGTGAGATTAAATTTCATATGCCGACTAAAATCTCTCTGGCGTATCGCCTGATATCCGAAAATTAGTAAAACTGCACTCGTACTATTTAGTAAGGCATTAAGTGCAGGTAAACTCGTAATCAAATTCGAGCTGTAGTCACTTCCTCCTTTGTAGTAAATCAACCAGATTAAAAAGCCAAATGCTACACTACTTATTAAAAGTATTACACCTATAGCTTTGGAGAGACTAATATTTTTCAGCAGATCAATCGTAACCGGTTTATCAGAATTCATAGACTGGTTTTATCGCTCATTATTTTAAATAAACTGAAGATACATAATATTCAATTTTCTACAGAATCAATTTCACCTTCAATGTCTGTCAAGTTTACAGAAATATTTGTGGTATTTCCCGAATTCAATTAGGCATTTCTGATAAATAGATTATATTTTAGCCCACTAAATTTTCGAGCATGAACAAGTAGCTCTAATCTATTTAGATTCGATTTAAATATGTGCGAGCTCATTTTTATGGGTTCTAAAAGAGTTGGATTTTCCATACTTTCATGCCGAAACTTTTAGAGGACAATTGCATAAAAGTAACGACAAATTTTACTTAACCCATGGCTCAGATTTTCCCCCGATGGGCAAATGAAGTACCACAACGTATTTTGCTCGGGCTCATTATTATCGCGACAGCAACAGTAGCAGGAGTTTGGTATTACTTTTCTCCAGAATATACCGATGTAGGCTATGCTCCCGAGCAGCCCATCGAGTACAGCCATCAGCTTCACGCAGGTCAACTTGATATTGATTGTCAATATTGTCACACCAATGTCTTTGATTCTAAGTTTGCGAATGTACCAGCTACACAAACATGCATGAATTGCCACAATCAGATTGATGGACAAAACAAGCCTGAAGAAGTACAAAAGATTCGTGACAGCTGGGAATCCGGGGAGTCTATTGAATGGATTCGCGTGCACAACCTCCCAGATTACGCTTACTTCAATCATGCTGCACATGTAAATGTTGGTGTGGGTTGTGAAACATGTCACGGACGTATTGACCGAATGGAAGTTGTTTTTCAAAAAGAACCTTTAAGTATGAGCTGGTGTCTTGACTGTCACCGAAATCCGGAACAAAATGTTCGTCCGGTTGAAGAAGTCACTACAATGGGATATGAACCGGAGAAAGATCAGATTGAGATGGGGCGTGAGCTTGTAGCAAAACACAATATTGCTCCCCCTACCTATTGTCAAAGTTGCCACTATTAATAAGAAGGAATATTTAACCGAACGAATCTGAATTAACGCAATCGTAACGGAATGAGCGAAGAAGTAAAAAATCCCAATTACTGGAAAAGCCTTGGCGAACTTGCTCGCAATGATGAGTATGAAAAGTTTGTCGAGCGCGAATTTCCTGAAAATGCCACTGAACTTAACGACAAAGTATCACGACGTAGCTTTTTACGTGTGATGGGAGCTTCCATTGCGCTTGCGGGATTTGCTGCCTGCCGACGACCGGTGCAAAAAATTCTTCCTTTTAGTAAGCAACCGGAAGACTTGGTGGAAGGTGTACCTCAATATTATGCTTCGGCCTCCCCATTTCAAGATGCCTTGAATGGTATTGTTGTCGAAAACAATTCGGGACGTCCGACAAAAATTGAAGGGAATGAAATGCATCCCGCTAGCAGTGGGAATACCAGTATTTTTGGTCAGGCTGAGATCTTGAACATGTTTGACCCTGACCGTTCTCGTTATGTTCGGAAAGATGGGGAACGTTCTTCGGTTAATGCTTTTGCTGAATTTTGCAATAGTCATTTTTCAAATACTGACCAAAACATCGCCTTCGTATCTGAAGCGAACTCCTCTCCTACTTATAACAGGCTTAAGAACGAAGCTCTTAATGAATTTTCAAATGCAGAGTGGATTACCTATGAACCATTTGGAGAAGATAATGCGCTTGAAGGCACAAATATTGCGTTAGGTGAGCGATTACGAACTTATAACAAGTATGATAAAGCCGATGTTATTGTAGGTTTTGATGATGACTTTCTGAATCCGGCGGCTGACAAAAATAGTGTTGAAAACACTAAGCGTTTTACCGATCGGCGTCGTGTAATGTCTGAAGATGATGACATGTCTCGATTTTATGCTGTTGAAAGCACTTTCAGCATTACCGGTTCTAACGCCGACAATCGCCTGCGCATCAAATCCGGCGAAATAGAACTCTTTATATATGCATTAGCCGCTGAGCTTTCCGATTCTGTAAATGGACTATCCGCTTTCAGTGGTTATACTAATAAGTTTTCTGATCACGAATGGATCTNTGTTTTAGCTGAAGAATTGCTCGACAACAGAGGTAATTCTATACTTACAGTCGGACGTGATCATAAGCCAAAACTACATGCTACCGTTGCAGCGATCAATGTTGCGCTTGGCAACGACGGCGAGACCGTTGATTATCTCGAAGTCCCACATGTTGATGAGCAAAGCAATCGCGAAGCTTTTTCGGGCTTAGTTGAAGACTTAAATAACGGAAATATAGATACCGTTGTACTTGTAGGAACGAATCCTGCATTCACGGCACCGGCTGATCTGAATTTTGATNATGCCATTGCCAACGCTGAACATGTTGTTCATNTATCAGATTATTATGATGAAACTTCAAAACTGGCCAACTGGCATATAAANCGGGCTCATTTTCTTGAAGCATGGGGCGATGGGTATTCCTATTCTGGAACACCCTCTATTATNCAACCACAAATTGAGCCGCTATATTCTGGNATAAGTGAAATTGAATTTCTGAATATTATTCTGACTGGCGATCAACAGAAAGGTTATGATCTCGTTCAGAACACCTGGAAAGATTATTACTCGAGCAACTTTAAAAGTCAGTGGAATAAAGCACTGCACGATGGAATAGCAGGTGAAGAAACGTTTTCTGCTGCTTCCGTCAGTATTTCGAGTGCTTTTAATTCACAGGCCAACGACTTTGTCAGCAATGCAGGCCCTTCTGAGGGTATGGAGCTCGTTATTCGACCTGACTCAACGGTTTTTGACGGCCGGTTTGCTAACAATGGCTGGTTGCAAGAGCTTCCCAAGCCGATGACAAAGATCACTTGGGATAACGTTGCACTGATGAGCAAGAAAACAGCCGATGAACTGGGCGTTAAAGAAGCTGGTCTCGGAAAATCAGAAGTTGAAGTTGTTTCTATTACNGTTGATGGAACGACTATTGAGATTCCGGCTTGGGTTCAACCCGGTCATGCTGATGACAGTATCACTATTACTGTGGGATATGGTCGCGAAGGTATTGGTCGCGTAGCGAATAAAACAGGCACTGATGCCTATCCGCTTCGCACAACAGCTAATATGCATTTTGCCGGTAACGTATCAGTAGAAAAGACTGGCAAAACATACGAAATAGCTTCTACGCAGGACCATAACACGATGGAGGGGCGATCGCTATTGCGACATGCTACCCTTCAAGAGTATAAAGAGAATCCCAACTTCTCGACCTACGAATCTGCTTATGATGCCGAGATGCCGGGTCTTGCTTATGCTGATGAGCATGGAGAAGATGAACCTCTATCCATTTTTAACTCTATCGACGAACAGGAATACCCCGAGGACGAACCGCAATGGGGTATGTCTATCGACCTGAATACCTGTACCGGCTGTGGAGTATGTACGATGGCATGTACGGCTGAAAACAACATTCCGGTTGTAGGTAAGCGCGAGGTAAGTCGAGGACGTGAGATGCACTGGATCAGAAACGACCGTTACTTTGATGGTGACGTCAACGATCCGAATGCTCTACACCAGCCTGTGCCCTGTATGCACTGTGAGCTGGCTCCTTGTGAACAAGTTTGTCCTGTAGCGGCAACCACCCACAGCGATGATGGCATGAACCAGATGACCTACAACCGCTGTATTGGTACCCGTTATTGTGCAAATAACTGTCCATATAAGGTTCGTCGCTTCAACTTCTTCAATTATACAAAAGAATTTTTAACAGGAGGAGATGATCCGGAAATCATCCAGATGGCGATGAATCCGGAAGTAACTGTTCGTTTTCGGGGTGTGATGGAGAAATGCACCTATTGTGTACAACGCGTTAACCGCGCCAAGATCAATCGCAGTATTGAAACAAATGGCGAAACCAAAAAACCTGAAGATGGAGCTGTAGAGACTGCTTGTCAGCAAGCTTGTCCCGCAGATGCTATCTATTTTGGTGATCTCACCGATCCCGAAAGTGAAGTAGTAAAAACGAAGAAGAACAATCGTAACTACTTACTTCTCGAAGAGCTTAATACGCGACCCAGAACGTCGTATCTTGCTAAAGTTCGTAACCCCAATCCCAAATTGGCTTAATTTTCAACATACTTTACGATGAGCACAGATTATCAATACGTACCAGAGCCAGCACTCGTAAAAGGAGACCATTCCTTTGGGAGTATAACTGATCTTATTGCTAAAACTCCGTTATCTCCCACTCCAAAACTATGGTATTTAGCGTTTGGCCTTGCCAACATTCTCCTTATTACCCTTTTAGGAGCTATCGGCTATCTCGTTTGGGATGGTACCGGAATTTGGGGACTTAACAACCCGGCTGGATGGGGTTGGGCTATTATCAACTTTGTTTGGTGGGTTGGTATCGGTCACGCCGGAACACTTATTTCCGCTATTCTTTTCCTCTTTAGGCAGGGTTGGCGAACGGCTATTAACCGTTTTGCTGAGGCGATGACTATTTTTGCCGTGATGTGTGCCGGAATATTCCCTGCTATCCACGTAGGACGGATCTGGGTTATTTACTGGGTATTCCCGATTCCAAACCAAATGGCAGCCTGGCCGAACTTCTCCAGCCCACTGCTTTGGGATGTTTTTGCTGTAAGTACGTACTTTACCGTTTCACTACTTTTCTGGTATGTTGGATTGATACCTGACTTTGCCACATTGCGTGATAAGACCAAGAGTAAGATTGCCAAAATTTCGTATGGAATTGCCTCATTGGGCTGGACAGGCAGCTTCCGAAACTGGTGGAACTATGAAAAAGCCTATATGATTCTGGCCGGCCTTGCCACTCCTCTGGTTCTTTCGGTCCACACCATTGTATCTTTTGACTTTGCCGTTTCGGTTATACCGGGTTGGCACAGTACTATTTTCCCTCCTTACTTTGTTGCCGGTGCTATTTATTCCGGTTTTGCCATGGTATTAACGCTGATGTTGATCGCTCGAAAAATCTATGGTCTTGAAGACATCATGAACATTGATATCATGGAAAAGATGAACCTTGTAATGATGATTACAGGTAACTTGGTTGCTTTTGCATACCTGATGGAAGGTTTTATCGCTTGGTATAGTGGCTATATTTACGAACAAGGAATTTTTTGGCTTTATGTCGTTGGTCCTTATGCCTGGGGTTTCTGGATCCTGATGTTCTGCAACGTGGTAACTCCGCAGTTCCTCTGGTTCAAGAAAATACGGCGTAATGTCGCTGTCACATTTGTAATATCCATTATTGTGAACATTGGAATGTGGTTTGAACGCTTTATGATTTCCGTTGCTTCACTTTCTACAGACTTTATGCCCTCAGCGTGGGATTATTATTCACCCACCTTCTGGGATATCATAACTTATGTGGGGACATTTGGATTGTTCTTCACCTTCTTCTTGCTATTCCTGCGCTTCATGCCAATGGTCGCCATTGCGGAAGTGAAAGGTGTAATGCCACAGGCAGATCCGCATAATTATGATGAAGAAACCAACGAATTTGATATAGAGAAAACCAAACCTGTTGTTGTTCAACAAGAGCAAACTGTTTAGTAACTGATATTTATGGACGCAGAAAACAAACAAATTCACGGGGTATTGGCCGAGTTCAGAAATCCTAAAGAACTCGTCGATGCCGCTTCTTCGGTTAAAAAATCCGGGTACCAGGATTTCGACACCTATGCTCCCTTCCCCATTCACGGGATGGAAAAAGCCATGGGATTAAAAAAATCTCCCCTTGGCTGGATTGTATTAGGTGGGGCACTAACCGGTATGATCGGTGCATTGGCATTAATGATATGGGTCATGGGCTACGAATACCCAATGAATATTAGCGGTAAACCCTATATTAACTTCCCCATTTATATACCCATAACATTTGAGTTAACTGTTCTGCTTGCAGCTTTTGCTGCTACTTTTGGTATGCTTGCACTTAACAAATTACCGCGTCTGCATAATCCGTTGTTTAACGTAGAGCGATTCTCTAAAGCTTCGGATGATGGCTTTTTTGTTCATATTGAAGCTTCTGATGATCTCTTTGCTGAAGAGAAAGTAAAGAAATTGTTCCAGGACAACGGAGCAACACATATTGAAACCGTATACGATTCGGAATAATTGACCACAAAAATCTTTAGTTCGCATAACGATCCGATGAAAGTTTCCAAGTACTTATTATTAGCTGTTTTTGTCCTTCCACTGGCTATAGCTGGATGCCGAGGCGAGAAATTTCAATCTCAGCCTGTCCATCCTAACATGAACATGGACCAGCAAAAACGTTTTGAACCCCAAGAAAAGAATGAGTTCTTCGCTGACAACCGAGCTATGCGAAAACCGGTTGATGGAACAATAGCGCGTGGCAATCTAAAAGAGGACAAAGCTTTATACCAGGGAATTAATGAAGACAGTAGTTTCGTAGAAGACATACCCGTTGATGTAACGAAATCTTTCATCTATAGGGGTAAAGACCAATATGAAGTATTTTGCACCCCTTGTCATGGAATAGCCGGTGACGGAAACGGAATTATTATGGCGAATAATTATGGATATGTTCCTGCACCGAGTTTCCATCTTGAACGCTTGAGAAATCAAAGCGATGGATATATTTATTCTTCGATTGCAAACGGTATCCGAAACATGCCATCCTATGCTACGCAGATTCCTGTAAAAGATCGGTGGGCTATTGTTGCCTATGTACGTGCATTACAGTCAAGCCAAAATGTTTCTGAGGACGAGATTCAAGAGTATGATGTAAATCTTACAGCTCTCCAAGAAGACTTTCAGGAAAAATTAGCGGCAGAACAAGCCAAAAAAGAGGCCCAGGCTCAGAGTGGCGGCGGAGAAGTTTCTGTTGCAAAAGGCAAAACGCTTGCACAAAATAACGGATGTATGACCTGCCACTCTACGGATGGTTCTAAATTGGTTGGACCCACATGGCAAAATCTATATGGATCAGAACGAACGTTCGACGATGGTTCTACAGCTACCGCTGATGAAGAGTATTTAGTGGAATCTATTGTAGAACCATCTGCTAAAATTGTAGAAGGATATCCTCCTTCTATGGTTTCATACGACTTTCTGAGTGATAGCGAAATAAACTCTCTTGTTGAGTACATAAAATCATTGAGTGAAAACGCTGAATAACATTTTAAAACGTATTTAACGTATACAAACGATTGGTTTAATCTATGAGCAAGCCTAAAATAACTGATACACTTGATTTTCCTTCTGATCTGAATGTAACCAAATCATTATTTGGAGTAGGAGTTGTAGGCCTGTTGGCTACCGGTGTAGGATACTTTCTGGATCATGATCAGTTTTTCTTCTCTTATCTTGTTAGTTTTTCTTTCTTTTCAAGTATTGCCTTGGGAAGCTTATTCTTTGTGATGGTTCAGCATTTAACACGATCCGAATGGAGTGCTGTGCTGCGAAGAATTCCTGAAACCTTTTCTTCCTATTTCTGGGTATGGGGATTATTTATTATACCCCTCTTATTTGGAATGCACTCCCTTTATCACTGGACCCACGCCGATGCTGTTGCTGCTGATCCGGTTTTACAAGGTAAAGAACCCTATTTGAATACCACATTCTTTATCATCCGCCAAGTTATCTACTTTGCGCTCTGGAGTTTCCTCGGGTATCGACTGTACAAAAAATCCGTTGAAATGGATAAAACCGGCGACTGGGGACTGCAAACTCTACTGCGCAGAACCAGCGGTCCGGGATTATTTTTCTTTGCCATTACTCTTGCTTTTGCTTCTTTTGATTGGATCATGTCACTTGATCCCCACTGGTATTCTACTATTTTTGGCGTTTATTATTTTGCAATGAGCTTCCAGGGATTATTTGCCGTCTTGATTCTTGTCATATTTTTCTTGTGGCAAAACAATTTACTCACAAACACTATCCAAAAAGGACATATATATGATCTGGGTGTACAGATGTTCGGCTTTACCGTGTTTTATGCTTATATAGCATTTAGTCAATTCTTGCTCATTTACTATGCCAACATTCCCGAAGAAACTGTCTGGTACTTAGAACGGCTCAGCGGTGGATACGAATATTTAGCTTGGTTTTATCTGTTTGGTCGTTTTGTAATACCATTTGTAGTTTTACTCCCCAAAGGTCCAAAATCGAATTATAAAATTGTTGGGAGTATTGCCGTATTGATTTTAGTATCGCACTTGGTTGAACTCTATTGGCTTGTTATGCCGGTATTAAACCATCACGGGTTCCATCTTAACTGGATGACGATTACAAGCTTTATTGGACTTGGTGGCATCTTTTTAGGATTATTCTTCTATAAGTTTAAGCAAAATAAAATGGTGCCTATTAACGATCCAAAATTGGGAGATTCTCTTAACAAACATTAATCCTGTAGCTAACAATTAACGCAGTAGAACTATACTGCTAACAAAGCTTTTATTTTCATGGCTAACGAGAAGCACAATTATTCTGCCGATTTTAAAAAAGAAGTTGCACAAAAAGCATTAGATCAGTCCAAGAAAAACCTGGACAAACTATCAAATAAATATGATATACCTGTTTCAGTTATCCTAATGTGGGCAACTGAGTTGGAAAAAGGTGGAAAAGATGTTTTTGAAACGAAAGAAGATGAGAACGCATCTTCTGAAGAACCCATTGAAAGTGTTGATGTTGAAGTAACTGACCAAGAGTTAGCCGACTCTGTTGAACATGGAGTTATGCAGGATAGGCTCAACTATAAACGCCTTATTTTTTGGAGCGTTTTTGGAACAATTTTGGTTATAGTATTTGTACGCGGACTTTATGAAATGTATCAATACAACACGCAAGTAACGCAAGAACGCGTATCATCTGAAAGTGAATACTACCAAGTTAATCAGATGAAAAAAGAGGCAAGGCAACAACTCCATAGTTTTGGTGTTGTTGATCTTGAAAATGGTACTTACAGAATTCCTATCGACAGCGCTATTAATAAGATGGCTGCCGATGAAGAATAGCTAAAATTTTATGAAACATATTGGGCTTACAATAGCAGTTATAAGCCTGTTTATACTACCCTACTCTTCCGATGCACAATTGAATAAGAATAAACCAAACCAACTGGAAGATGTAGGAGTTGAAGAACAGTTAGGTGAGCAAGTTCCGCTGGATTTAACCTTCGCCAATGCAAAAGGCGATTCTATAAAACTTAAAGAGTTATTTTCTGACGACAAACCAGTACTGCTAAACCCGGTTTATTATGAATGTCCGCAGCTTTGCTCGATGATAAAAGAGGCTATTTTTAAAGGCATTCAAGATTTAAAATGGTCTCCGGGCACTGAATATAATATTGTCACGTTTAGTTTTGATCCCAGTGAAAAAACATCTTTAGCCGCTGAAAACAGGAACCGCTTTTTAAAAAAGCTGGATCGAAAAAGTGCCGATGAAGGTTGGCACTTTTTGACTGGAAATAAAGAAAATATTGACAAACTTACTGAAGCTGTTGGATTTAACATGAAGCGCCTGCAAGATGGTCAATATGCCCATGGTGCTGCTATTATGTTTTTAAGTCCAGACGGTGTAATAACCCGCTATCTGTACGGGCTGAAATTTGATGAATTTAACTTACGGAATGCGCTATACGATGCAGCTGATGGCAACATCGGAAGTGCTGCAGAACAAGTATTACTTTATTGTTACCAATACGATGCGGATTCTAATACATATGTGCCGGTAGCCTGGAAAATCATGCAGGTTGGCGGCTTTGCTACCATGTTAATTCTGGGTATATTCCTCGGTTTTATGTGGTTGCGACACCGATATTCTAATAATGAAAAGCAAATAAAAGAAACGAATGGACGCGATTAAAGACTTCCTATTACCCCCGGCAAAATCTACGCTGGCCGAACAAACTGATGCTCTTTTCTGGTTTGTACATGGCAGCAGCCTTATTTTGACGATCGGACTCATTGCAGTCATCGTTTATTTCATCTATAAATATCGTCGCAAATCTGAAGATGAAGTAACGCCGCTCATCACTCACAACAATGCCTTAGAGGTTACATGGTCTGTAATTCCCTTGGTACTGGTTCTTATTGTTTTTGGATGGGGCTACCAAGTATTCATGAATCAAACCGTTGTACCAGATGATGCATATGAAGTAAACGTAACAGCACAAAAGTGGATCTGGCAATTTCAATACGAAAATGGCGCACAATCAACCGGTAAATTACATGTGCCTGCCGATCGCCCGGTAAAACTAATCATGAGTTCCAAAGATGTAATCCACTCCTTTTTTGTTCCCGACTATCGGCTGAAACAAGATGTGGTGCCCGGGCGATATACCGAAATGTGGTTTAATGCCCCCGAACCCGGCAAATCAATTATTTTTTGTACCGAGTACTGCGGTGATGGCCACTCAGATATGTTAGGTGAAGTTATTGTACATGAAGAAGAAGAATTTGAAAACTGGCTTGCAGAAAATGCCGGCGGTGGTTCAAAACCAGAAGATCTTGCTCCTGAAGAATGGGGAGAACAATTGGCCCAAGAATGGGCTTGTACAACGTGTCACTCTACGGATGGAAGCAAAATGACCGGCCCCACATGGCAAGGCAAATTTGGAAGTGAACAAGTTTTTGAAGATGGTTCAACGGTAACGGTAGATGAAAACTACATTCGTGAATCTATTCTGGAGCCAAATGCAAAAATCGTTGAAGGATACCCTGCTGTTATGAATACTTATCAGGGGCAACTTAACGATGAGCAGATTAACGCGATTATCGAATACATCAAAACATTGAAGTAATATGGATACAGCAGAATCAAGTTCTACATCAAAAAAGATACAGGTTCAGCGGTATAAGCCTGATGACAATCCTAAAAAGCACTATTTAAATGAGGAAACAGGACTGTGGTCTTGGTTAACAACCGTCGATCACAAGAAAATCGGTATTATGTTCCTCGGAGCCATTACCTTCTTCTTTTTCGTAGGTGGTATAATGGCTCTTTTGGTTCGTACTGAGCTCTGGACTCCTGCCAAGACTTTTATTGAAGCCAACACCTACAATCAGTTGTTTACGCTTCATGGTGCAATAATGATATTTTTATTTCTTGTACCCTCTGTGCCTGCAGCACTTGGTAACTTCATTTTACCACTCCAACTTGGGGCCAAAGATGTTGCCTTTCCGAAGCTAAACTTATTGAGTTTCTATCTATATTTAACCGGAGCAGGTATTGCTATCTTTTCCATTCTTAATGGTGGAATTGATACAGGATGGACTTTTTATACCCCGTACTCTTCCTCTACCGGAGGTGCTGTAACAACGATGGTATTTGGGGTCTTTGTAATTGGATTTTCTTCTATTCTTACCGGCGTAAACTTTATTACGACCATCCATAAGATGCGTGCCCCCGGCCTAACCTGGGACAAGCTGCCCCTTTTCTGCTGGGGACTTTATGCTACCAGTATCATTCAGATTTTAGCTACTCCCGTACTTGCGATAACCCTTGCACTTGTTGGGATGGAACGGATTTTAGGAATCGGAATTTTTGATCCTGCTATGGGAGGCGATCCAGTACTTTTTCAACACTTTTTCTGGTTCTACAGTCACCCCGCGGTATACATTATGATTGTACCCGGCTTTGGTGTTGTCTCAGAAATTATTACCACATTCTCTCGGAAACACATTTTTGGATACTGGGCTATTGCACTATCATCTCTTGCTATAGCCTTTATCGGATTTCTCGTTTGGGGACACCACATGTTCGTATCCGGTCAGGCATCATTGGCTTCAATGGTCTTTTCATTCCTGACCTTCTTGGTTGGTATACCCACCGGTATTAAAATGTTTAACTGGACTGCAACCCTATACAGGGGTTCGATCGACCTTAAATCACCGTTACTATATATATTTGGGTTTTTCTTCCTCTTCTTAGTTGGCGGGCTTACAGGTATTGTACTTGGATCAATCGCCCTCGACGTTCATTTGCATGATACCTATTACGTNGTTGCACACTTTCACTTTGTAATGGTAGGTGGTATGGTGATGGCGTTCTTAGCCGGCCTGCACTACTGGTGGCCGAAAATCACGGGACGCATGTACAACGAAACTATGGCCAAAATTGCCTGTGGTATTATTTTCGTAGGATTTAACGTCACATTCCTTCCCCAATTTGTAATGGGATCTCAGGGAATGCCAAGACGGTATTTTAACTACATCGAACAGTTTCAACCTTTCCATCAGGTTTCAACTATAGGGTCCTATGTTTTGGGACTTGGATTTCTGATGGTGTTCTACTATTTGGTCAAATCACTATTTGGAGGCCAAAAAGCTACTGCAAATCCTTGGGGAAGTCGTGCACTCGAATGGCAAATAAATACACGTCCGCCCCTTCACAATTTCCATCATACTCCTGTTATTATTAACGGACCGTATGATTACCACAAACCAATGGAAGAATTCCAGTTGGGGCTTGCAGCTTCAGGCAATGGCCACGGTCAAAACCATGACATTGAAGTAGCAAGTGATGGAGAAGAAATTAACGCTGAGTAACAACGTATTAACCTGAAAATTATTAATAACTGATTATGGCAGATCATTCATCTTCCACAACACATTCGCGATTTATGCAGCATCATTTTGTGGATGCCAACCAGCAGTTTGAAGCTGCAAAAATGGGGATGTGGATATTTTTGGTAACAGAAATTCTGATGTTTGGCGGGCTTTTTGCCGCTTACATTGTATTCCGATTATGGTATCCCGACCTGTTTACTCAAGCCTCCACACAGCTCAATACTTTATGGGGCGGTGTAAACACCGTAGTACTTATTGGCAGTAGTTTAACGGTAGCTATGGCTATTAAATCAGCTCAGCTTAATCAGAAAAAAAATATTGCCATTAATCTGGGAATTACGCTGGCTCTTGCTGCCGTATTTATGGTCATTAAATACTTTGAATGGTCCCATAAGTTTGAGCTTGGCATTTTCCCTGGCCAGTTCTATGACTTTGGAGGCATTGAACATGAAAAGGCAAATGTATTCTTTAGCCTGTATTACTTAATGACTGGCCTGCACGGAATTCACGTGTTAATTGGAATGGGATTAATGGGATGGTTGCTCTGGAGATCCTTAAAGAACCATTTTGACAGCGAGTACTACACACCCATTGAAATTACGGGTCTATATTGGCACCTCGTTGACATCATCTGGATTTTCCTTTTCCCTCTTTTCTATCTAATTGAATAATAACTTAAAATATTATACAGCTCATGAGCGGACATCATATATCCACAGATAAAACTTTACTTGGCGTTGCAGGCGCATTGCTGCTACTAACAATACTTACTGTTGGAGTAAATTATATCCACATACCCGCCCCATGGAACATAATCACTGCAATGGGCATCGCTGTTGTAAAAGCAGGATTAGTTGCCCTATTTTTTATGAATCTCTATTGGGACGAGCGATTTAATTCTATACTGCTGGTAGCAGGATTAGCCTTTTTTGGACTTTTAGTTGGGCTTACGCTTTTAGATACCCTATTCCGTGCCAATGTTATGCCAGCTTTCTAAGAAAGAAATGATTTAAACCTTTGTAACTACTAAGAGCCGATCGATATACGATCGGCTTTTTTATTATTTTTTTATTCGCTTTTTAAAACGACATCCTATTTCATACTTAAGGCTGATACTAATCTGAATTCAAAGTTTGGACAAGAGTAATTTCCTTTTGATGCAAATAAGCTCCAATGATTATCGAACCAAGGTCATATTTACACTCATAGGGGGTAACAATTTTCAATATAAATCAGTACATTTGCATCTGATAAAAATACGGATTCGGTAATGAAATTAACCACAGGATATTCCCTCTCAAATCTTTTTGATACACAGCGAATAGCAGCATACTATGAGCTTACCAAACCGGGTATTACCCTCACGGTTTTAGCAAGTATGCTCATAGGATTCGTCTTGGGTTCTGCAGGACAAATTGATTACCTAACTCTCATACACGCCACTCTTGGGACTTGGCTTATCGCATCCGGTACTGCAGCACATAACCAATTTTTAGAATGGCGTTACGATGGAAAAATGAAGCGGACCCAGAAACGCCCTGTTCCTGCAAGTAAAATATCACCCAAGAAAAGCGTACTATTTTCTCTCACATTAATTACCGCTGGGCTACTTTATTTATTACTTGCAGTGAATGCCGTCGCCGGCTTAGTATCACTACTAACGACCCTTATCTACCTGGGCATTTATACGCCTATGAAGCGTATTTCGGTCGCTAATGTGTTTATTGGTGCAATACCTGGAGCATTACCCCCTGTTGGTGGTTGGGCAGCTGCAACAGGCCATCTGGGAAGCACGGGAATGTGGCTACTATTTGGCATCGTATTTCTATGGCAAATTCCTCACGTAATGGCTATTGCCTGGGTATGCAAAGATGACTATACAAATGCTGGATTTAAGATGCTCCCCAAAAATGATCCCAAGGGAATTAAGGCTACGATATTGATAGTAACATGTTTAGTTGCTTTACTGCCGGTTTCATACGGTCTGTATCATATTGAAATGAATAGTTGGATTTACTTAATTGGTGGACTTTTGAGCAGTATTGTATTCCTATATTATGGACTTGTTTTTGCAAAAGATCGTGACAAACCTTCCGCCAAAAAATTAATGTTTGCCTCATTTGGATACCTCCCTGTCATCTGGGCTTTTGTTATAGTTGATATTCTTATCCTGTAATTATTTACAAGCTCTTTTCACTAATCTTAAAAGAAGGTTTAGCGAAAATCCGGAGAAGTAATTACCTTTATCCTCATGAGATATTCAATAATACTTCTTTTATTTACAGGATTTTTAGTTAGTTCATGTGGATGGAATTTAAATGCCCCGGATGAGGGAAATGGAGGACCAGACCCGGGAGACGAAACGCCCTATTTTGAAGAGGTGAGTTCCACTAACCTGCCCGGTGAGAGTAATTTCCAGACAAATGCTGTTAAAGCTGTTGATATTAACAACGATAATAGCCTGGATATAGTCTTGGCGATTGGTCTCCAACAAAACAAAATTCTTATTAACAACAGCAATGGTGAGTTTAGTGATGAGACCTCCGATCGGCTGGTAACCCAAAACTTAAATTCACAAGATATTTCCATTGCTGATTTTAATACTGACGGGAATATCGATCTTTTCTTCCCCAACGAACAAAATCAATCCAGTGAGCTTGCTATTAATAACGGATTGGGTACCTTTTCAGATTTGTCAAACAGAATTCCTGTAGCCGGCTATTTCACCTCTTCCGCATCGCTTGATTTCGATAATGATGGTTCGAGGGATTTATTTATTGGGAATCGCGGACAGAACATACTGCTCGAAAACAGTGGGAATGCTTTCTTCAATAATCAAACATCTCAGCGACTCCCACAAATCTTGGATGCTACCTTTGATATCGCGGTTGGGGATATCACCGGAAATAATTTACCTGATCTTTTAGCTGCTAATGAAGGGCCTAACATTGTACTTATCAATACCGGATCCGGGTTTTTCTCGAATCAATCCGGAAATCGCATACCCTATATTAATGCAATTGAGGAAAGCCGCCGTGTTACACTTGCTGATATCGACAACGATGGCGACCTTGATATCTATTATGGTAATACCGGCTTTCAGCAAAACACAAATCCTCAAGACCGACTGTTAATCAATGATGGTCAAGGATTTTTCTCCGATCAGACATCCGATCGATTGCCAGCAATCACAACCAATACGTATGATGCTGAATTCAAAGATTTAGACAATGACGACGATCTCGACCTGATCGTTGGAAACTATAACGGAGGCTTACAAATACTCATCAACAATGGAAGTGGATACTTTTCAGATCAATCAGCTGATTGGCTGCCCGAAAATTTAACTCCACTTGTTTTGGACCTTGAATTAGCTGATTTCAACGGCGACGGATTACTCGATATCTATATTGCCACCAGAAACGGACAAGACCGGCTTCTTGTGCAAAAAGATTTTAACTAACTTTTCACTTCCTGTCTTTATTTTTACTTATATATAGGTGGATATTTGGCAGGATTAGCTTCACTCATAAGAGCATAGACCGTCTCAAAGATATCTTCTTCGTTGGGTTTGGAAAAGTAATCACCATCAGAACCATACGCAGCGCGGTGTTCTTTAGCAGTCAGACACTGTGGCTCGGAATCCAGATAGTAATATCCTTTCTGATCTTGAATCACCTTGTTCATCATAAAAGCTGAACCACCGCCTGGGACATCCTCATCTACAAATAAAATGCGGTTAGTTTTCTTGAGAGATTTAACAATATCCTGGTTCCGATCGAAGGGTAGCAATGTTCGCACATCAATCAGTTCAGCAGATATATCCACCTGTTCAAGTTGCGGCAGCACATCTTCACAAATATTGCAGGTTGACCCATACGAAACAATCGTAATATCCGTACCTTCAGAAATCACCTTAGGAATACCAAGCGGAACCGTAAATTCACCAAGATTATCGGGCAGATCTTCCTTCAAGCGGTATGCATTAAGCGGTTCTATTACAAGCGCCGGATCATCACCTTGAAGTAACGTATTATACATTCCCGCGGCCTCTGTCAGATTTCGCGGCACACATACGTGCACTCCTCTTATTCCATTAATAATCATTCCCATGGGTGAACCGGTATGCCAGATGCCCTCCAAACGATGTCCCCTCGTACGTACAATAAGCGGAGCCTTTTGTCCCCCCATACTTCGATAGCGAACGGTGGCAAGATCATCACTCAATCCCTGAAAACAGTAAAGCAGGTAATCCAAATATTGAATTTCTGCAATGGGTCGTAGCCCACGCAGCGCCATGCCGATACCCTGTCCAAGAATAGTAGCTTCACGGATACCGGTATCACTAACACGTAACTCACCGTATTTATCCTGCATATTCTCAAGCCCCTTGTTTACATCGCCCAGCTTCCCGGTATCTTCACCGAAAACCAATGTTTCAGGATATTTGTCAAACAGCTTGTCAAAATTATCGCGTAGCACAACACGCCCGTCTACACTTTTGGGATCATCATTGTAAACAGGCGGGTTCTCTTCTACATTCAGAGGAGATTGCTCCCCTTCACTATACAAATAGCTGTCATAACGATAGCTGTTAGCCTCTTTGCTTTCTTCAAGCCACTGCATCAGTTTTTTACGTGAAGAAGTATTTTCATCCCGTGTTAATCGCAATGCTTTACGAACGCCCGAAACGATATATTTTCGAAGCGGTACAACGGGAGTATTCATATCCTTTATGATTTTTTTCAACTCCTCTGACTTACTACTCTCAGAACTCAGATTTTCAATCAGTGCTACTACCTTTTCCAGCTCTTGCCTTAATTCCGATTTAAATGACTTCCAAGCCGCTTTTTGAGCTTCTTTAACTTCTTTCTCGGCTTCTTCTTCAACTCCTTCAATCTCTTCTTNGGAGGCAATACCCTCTTTGATCATCCAACGGCGAGTTTTATTGAGACAACAATACTCTTCCTCCCACTCCAACCGGTCATCAGACTTATAACGCTCATGAGAACCAGATGTCGAGTGTCCCTGCGGTTGCGTGACTTCAGTTACATGAACCAACACAGGAACGTGCTCTTCACGAGCTATCCGTGCAGCTTCTTCATAAGTTTCCATAAGGGCAGGATAATCCCAAGCATTTACTTTTAGAATTTCAATGCCCTCCTGTTCTTCTGTTCGCTGAAACCCCTTTAAAACTTCAGAAATACTTTCTTTTGTCGTCTGATATTTACGCGGCACCGAAATACCATAACCGTCGTCCCAGACCGACATCACCATAGGGACCTGCAGAACACCGGCTGCATTAATAGTTTCCCAAAAAATACCCTCGGAGGTACTGGCATCACCAATAGTACCCCATGCAACTTCATTCCCTCCGTCGGAAAATTTTTGAAATTCTTCCTGTTCTAAAAGGGAATCATGATTTCGATACACCTTTGAAGCTTCCGCCAGACCCAATAATCGTGACATCTGCCCCGCAGTTGGAGAAATATCCGGAGACGTATTTTTCATCTTAGTGAGATCTTTCCAACTGCCGTCATCATTAAGACTTCGNGTGCTAAAATGCGCATTCATCTGACGTCCACCGGANTGAGGCTCTTCNTCAANATTTGCGTGAGCATANAGCTGCGCAAAAAANTGCTGCACCGTAACTTGACCNATTGCCATCATAAAAGTTTGATCCCGGTAATAGCCGGCACGAAAATCACCCTCCTCAAAATATTTTGCCATCGCAATCTGCGGCATCTCTTTACCGTCACCGAAAATTCCGAACTTGGCTTTTCCGGTGAGTGTTTCCCTGCGTCCCAAGTAAGAAGCCTCTCTGCTTTTAAAAGCTAATTTGTAATCATTTAAAATCTCCTGCTTCTGCTCCTGAGAGTATGAAATATCTGATGATATCTTCTCCTTTTTTGTCTTCGTAGGTGCCATAATATCCGTTTTTCAGTTAAACTTTTGCAGCAGTCTAATTTTAAGATAGCGATAATTATTAAACCTACTCCATAAAGCCGCCTTTGGTCATCTTAATGGGATCTAATGCTTGATCTAATTCTTCATCACTTAAATCAGTCATCTCACGTGCCACTTCTTTCACTGGACGACTTTCCGTGAAGGCTTTCTTCGCAATTTTTGCCGCTTTGTCATATCCAATTAGCGGATTCAAAGCAGTTACCAGCACAGGATTTCGCCCAACCATTTCGGCAACGCGCTCTTCATTTACACTTAATCGTGAAACGGATCGGTCAGCCAGATTGCGCACGGCATTTCCTAAAATATTTATTGATTCTAATAAATTATGAGCAACAACCGGCAGCATAACGTTCAGTTCAAAGTTCCCTGATTGACCGGCTACCGTAATCGCCGAATCATTTCCGATAACCTGCGAACAAACCATTGTTATTGACTCCTCAATCACCGGATTAATTTTACCCGGCATAATTGATGAGCCTGGCTGTAACGCTTCAAGGTGAATTTCTCCAATTCCACTATTGGGTCCGGAATTCATCCAACGAAGATCGTTACCAATTTTCATCAGTCCAGTTGCAATTGTTTTTAACTGACTACTTAATTCCACAGGTGCATCGACCGTAGCCTGAGCTTCAAAATGATTTTGAGCTTCGCTTAAGTCAGCATCTACTTCATCAGATAGTGCTTTAGCCATTTCTGTGCCAAACTTAGGATTAGTATTTAATCCTGTTCCCACTGCTGTTCCTCCCTGTGGGAGCTCGGTCACTCGTTCTAATGCTGATTCTAATCGCTCAACACCTAGTTCCAGTTGACGAGCATAACCATCAAACTCCTGTTTGATGGTTACCGGCATAGCATCCATAAGGTGAGTGCGGCCCGTTTTAACAACATCAGCAAACTCTTTACCCTTCTCCTTAAATGCTTTTTGTAAATGCTCAAGAGCAGGTTTTAAATTATTCTCTACCGCCAAGATTGCCGCAATTCGAATCGAAGTGGGAATAACATCATTAGAACTCTGTCCGTAGTTTACGTGATCATTGGGATGAATCTTGGTATCTACATCATCTCCCTTAAGCTCATTTGCCCGCTTAGCAATAATTTCATTGGCGTTCATATTAGTGGATGTTCCCGATCCCGTCTGAAATATATCGATGGGAAAATCTTCATCAAATTTGCCTTCTGCTACTTCCGTTGCCGCCTTTTGAATAGCGGTAGCAATACCTTTGTCAAGTTCACCTAAATCCGCATTTACTTTTGCAGCATTTTTCTTAACCAAACCAAGCGCCTCAATAAATCCCCGGCTGAATCTTATACCACTTACCGGAAAATTATCTACAGCACGCTGTGTTTGCGCACCGTAATAAGCATCTTTCGGCACCTTAACATCTCCCATTGAATCGGTTTCAATACGGTAATCACTCATAACACACGAATTTTTTGTCAGAAATTCTTTTTAAACACCGCAGAAAAATTACTCTGCTTAAGCATTCAAATGTAGGAAATTTTTCGGAGATTTCGGAGTTTCGAAAGGCAGTAAATTTTACTCCGGTTCGGGACTTGTCGACAACTAAAGCTCCTTTGTGTACATGCGATAGGTTTTCTCGATACTAGCACCAATTTTTTCGGCAACACGGATCATATTTTTGTTAGATTCCAAAACCCAACTTAGCTCGGAGGAATTATAACCTACTTCCCTGCCATTGATTATTGCCTCTTTATGTAGCAATGCATCAATGCCCTTACCCTGATATTTTGGAATGACACCCATCAAGGCTGTACGAATTTGATTTATGTTTCGACGGTGCCAAAGCAGTTTAAATATTCCTGTTGGAAATAACGTGCCGTCAGTATGCTTTAGGGCCTGATTTAAATCAGGAAGAGCTATTGAAAAGGCAACCGGCTCACCATCAACTTCAGCGACATGGGCCACCTTAGGATCAAGAATAAGTTTCAAATCCTTCGCCAGTTCTTCTAGCTCTTTTTTTGAAAGCGGAATAAAACCCCAATTTTGTGACCAAGCCTGATTAAATATATTTCGTACAATTTCCACTTCTTGATCAAGATTTTTAGTATCAATTTCGCGGATCTTGAGTTTAGGCAACCGACGGCGGACAATTTCCTCGGCCCTGTAAATCCGATCAAGAGTTACGCTGGCCTGCGTCACCCGAAAAGCATACATATCCATCTCTTTTTTAAGCCCAGCATTGCTAATTAAATTAGCATAGTAAGGCTTATGATACGGCATCATGAAGCTAGGCTCATATTCAAAGCCATCAACCAGAATACCGATCTCATCCATCATGCTCGGGTTTGCCGGGCCCAATATATCGGTATGTCCGCGCTGTTCTAGCCAATCTCCCGCAACTTTAAATAACAGGTTAGCTACCGACTGATCATTGATACACTCAAAAAAACCAAAAAAACCGGTCTTATTATTGTGGTGCTCATTATAGCGACGATCCTGAATGGCCGCTATCCTCCCACATAGTTCCCCATCCTGTTCGGCCAAAAAAAGCGCAATATCACCATTGTTATAAAACGGATTGTTTTCCGTATCGATGAGTTTTTTCTGCTCCATTTTTAATGGAGGAATCCAGTTCTCATCTTCAGAATAATGCTGATATGGAAAGTCTATAAATTGTTTACGCTCTTTTTTGGTAGTGGCAAGCGTTATACCATTTATTCGATGAGTGGTTTGCACAACTTAATCCATTTCGAGAAGTGAGTGGCCGTTCTGATCAATAATACCTTGCTCGATACCCACTTTGCGGAAGGCTTCGAGAATTCGATCCAGATGCTCGTCCGTATGCGTTGCCATATAACTGGTACGGACCAGTGACTGACCGCGTGGCACTCCGGGAGGAACTACTGCATTTACATAAACACCAGCCTCAAATAGTCCTTTCCAAAACTTAAAGCAATCCATCATTTCACCGATTACCACCGGGATAATAGGCGTTTGACTGCTCCAGACGTTAAAGCCCATGTCGCGAAGAGACGTTCGCATATAATTAGAAATCTCATCCAATCGATCCAAGCGCCATGTTTCGTCTTGTAAAATTTCAAGAGCTTTCAGAACTGTTGCTACATTAGCAGGAGGCATAGACGCACTGAAAATATGTGCGGGAGAATTGTGTCGGATATATTCAATTACTTCATGATCACCAACTAGAAATCCACCAAGTGAGGCAAATGATTTTGAAAAAGTTCCACTAACCAAGTCAACCTCATCCAGCAAATCAAAAGTAGATGCCGAACCACGTCCGCCCTCACCGATCACCCCAATAGCATGAGCATCATCGAGATATAGGCGAGCATCAAATTTTTCCTTCAACCGTACAAGTTCCGGAACGTTTGCAATAGTCCCAGACATCGAAAACACACCATCACTGACAATAATTTTACCGGCATCTTCGTCTGCCCTTTCCATCAACATCTCCAGCTGCTCCATATCGTTATGCTGAAAACGCATGGTCTTGGCATTCGAAACTAATGTCCCGGTTACAATGCAGGCATGATTATCTTTATCGGAAAAGATCACGTCCTTTCGACCTGCAATAGTTTGTATCGCACCTTCATTGGTTTGATAGCCCGTGCTAAACAACACACAGGAATCCTTACGCATAAATTCTGCCAATTTCTCTTCAAGCTCGATGTGCAAATCAAGCGTACCATTCAAATATCGGGAACCCGTACAACCAGTACCGTAAACCTTTAAAACTTCAGTAGCGGCCTCAATTACACGGGGATCGTTCGTCAAACCTAAATAGTTATTAGATCCGGCCATAATAACTTCGCGACCGTCAATCTGAACCGTTGTACCATCGGTAGCTTGGAGAGGCTTAAAATAGGGATAAAGACCCTCGGATTTAATTTCCTCAGCTTTAGTGAAATCGTAAGCTTTGGCAAAAATATCGTTTGATTTTACATCTGATTTAGAATCAGCCATTCGTTCCATTTTTCGGCTTTTAAAAAATGCTTATCGTTGCAAATATACTTCCATATTAACCGTCAATCAAATTATCAATAAGATAATATTAATTGTAGTTCGCTGGGGTATATCTATTGATTATAGTTTGAAAAAAGTCAATATATTGTTCTGCTACATGCTTCCAGCTGAACTGCTCTTGCACATAACTACGCGTTTGCTTCGAAAAATGTTCCAAATTATTAGAAAGAATATTATTTATTGTTTCTGCAAATTGATTTGCATCGCGGGTTGGTACTCGATAACCATTCTCACCTTGGTTAATTACGTCCTTGATACCTTCAAGATCAGCAGCTACCGCAGGTGTTCTTGCCATGTTAGCTTCGAGTAAAACAATGCCAAACCCTTCCATATCTCCCTCTACCGGGATATTGGGCATCACAAAAAGATCGGCAGCAGCATAAGCCTGCTTTAAAACCTCATCAGGTTGTCGGCCCAGCAAAAAAATGCGATGTGGACATTTTGATTGATCAACTGCTTCATCAATATTTTCAAATTCGGGTCCATCTCCCACCGTAACGTAAACAACATTATCATCAAGCCTAGGCATAACTTCGCGTATAAACCATTCATGTCCCTTACGTTTAACTTTCCGTCCCACCGTAAGCAGCATGAACTTATTTTCCAGCGGAATGCGAAAATTCTGTTGCAGTCGGTTCCGTGATTCATTTTTGTCTGGAAAGTTATTCAGCTTTTTGAAATCAAATCCGTTCGGGAGAGCCACTCCCTTTTCGGGTTTCATACCCCGCTTAATACATTCTTCGCGTGTTGCCCGCGAAACAGAAATAACTCCATCAAGGCTATGAAAAATTTTGGGCACGAACCACTGATAAATGTTGACCGGAAGGGTCACATCACGGCCATGATTAATCGTAATCATCGGTACCGAAACCTTCTTACGAATAAAATAAGCCAGACTTGCCGTAACCATTGACGAAAATACTATTACATCGGCATTATGTTCACGGACTTTATGAGGTAGTTCAAACAAATTTCTAAAAAGAAAAGCTGCCGTTTGTAATGCTATTTTCCCATCCTCAGACACATTAATCGTTTCTGAAATAACTTCAACTTCATCTTTGCGCCTAAGTTCGTTGATCAATTGTTGACTTACTCGCTGCATACCGCCCACATTATCAAGAATTTCTCCTTCCGGCGGGTGTGTATGAGAGACGTATAAAATTCGCACGTTAAAAAAGTTAAACTAAAATTTTAAGGCTGGACGAGGCTCACGCAATGCTTCCCGGTAATTTTCCAACAACTTATTGTTTACATTTTCCCAAGAATATGCCAACGCCTTCTGTCGCGCTGCTTTACTCATTTGATCCCACAGCTCTTCATCATTTGCAATATTGGCCACACGCTGTGCAAATCCTTGTGTATCACGGGGAGCAGCTAAAAATCCATTTACACCCGACTCCACCAGAGACCGGCTTCCAGTAGCATCAGCAACAACGCACGGCAAACCGCTCGACATCGCTTCGAGCGTAACATTTCCAAAGGTTTCCGTTTCAGATGGAAAAAGGAATACATCACTGCTGGCATAGGCTCTACTTAACTCATCACCAGTTATAAACCCAGTAAAATGAGCTTCGGGTAACATGTGCTCCAGCTCTTTCTTTGCCGGACCATCTCCCACGATCATCGCTCTAATATCGGAATGATCTTGTTGCAGTCGCTTTATAGTATCAACGAATGTCTGCAGATTTTTTTCCCACACCAATCGTGACACAAAAGTTACAACTTTATCTTTATCGTCAAATCCAATGGACCTACGCCATTCCATATCCCTATAATCGGGATTAAACTGGTCAGTATTAACGCCGCGAGCCCAAATCCGAATACCATCATCAATTCCTTCCTCATTAAGCTCATCAGCCATCGAAGGCGACGGCACGTAGATATGTTTGCACTGACTATAGAACCAACCGATATATTTCCAACCCAGAACTTCCAGCATATCTAGGTTATAATACTTTAGATAACTGGTGAAATGGGTATGGTACGAAGCTACCAACTGGATATGATTAGCCTGTGCCCAACGCATAGCACGAAATCCCAACACATCGGGTGTGGCCAAATGAATTAGCGTAGGTTCAAATTCTCTAAGTCTCCGTTGAGCTTTTTCTGGAAATCCAACCGTAATACGATACTCTGAACGTCCGGGAACAGGAACTGAGGGTACGGGTACAAATTCTCCTTCATGATCAATTGCCGGTTCATCAACAGTAGGGCCAAAAACAATTACTGGAATGCCTTTTTCCTCCAAAAACCCAACCAACCTATTCAGAGTCAGTGAAACACCGTCTTGAATATGGTTGTAATTACCAGTGAAGATGGCAACTCTAAGTTCTTTCATAAATTTTCCAATACATCTTTGATATTTGTATCTTAATAACTGTTTTAAACTTGAAATGTTTTAACAATCACAGTTTAATTTAGGCCCCAAATATACAAAATTTGATGAAAGCCTTCGTAACCGGCGGAACAGGTTTTATTGGAAGTCACCTGGCCGACACTTTAATCAGTTCTGACGACTATTCTGAGGTGCGATGCCTCATTCGAAATAACGAGAAATGGCTAAAAGATAAAGATTTTACTCGTGTGCACGGCGATTTGGATGATCTGCCTGTGCTTAAAAAGGCTCTTAAAGATGTAGATGTAATCTTTCATATTGCCGGACGTGTAAAAGCCCCCACATATGAGGAGTTGAGACATGCCAACGTAGACGCAACTGAAAACCTTCTCCGTATTGCCCAAAAAGAAGGAGTACCCAAAATGGTAGTGTTGTCTTCACTGGCTGCGGCAGGCCCTAGCCAAGACGAGCCTCTTACTGAAGACAAGCCCATGAATCCCATCAGCAACTATGGGAAATCGAAAAAAGAGATGGAGGAAGTTATTCACAAGGCATCAAATGGGAATACCTCTATTACTGTATTGCGTCCACCGGCGGTTTATGGTCCACGGGAAGATCAAATTTACAGCTTCTTCAAAATGGTTAATAAACGGATATGTCCCATTATTGGCGATGGTGAACATCCCAAAATTTCTATGATTTACGTAGGGGATGTAATAAATGGGATTTTGAAAGCGGTTGATCAAACTACTAAAGGAGTTCATACATATTTCATATCCGGACCGGAAATCTATACCTGGAATCAAATACGTGGAACTACTTCTAAAGTATTAGGTAAAAAAGTATTACCTATTTACGTAAAGCCCAAGATTGTAAAAACAATCGCAAGTACAGTTGAAAAAGCTGCATCATTTTTTGGGATGTATCCCGTTCTTAACAAGGAAAAAGCGAAAGAATTAATTTTAGAATGGACGTGCTCTAATGAAAAAGCACACCGAGAACTCGGCTATACTCCACAATATTCGCTGGGTGAAGGAATTGCACGGACCATCCATTGGTATCAAAAACATCACTGGCTATAAATTTATGAAGAATAAACTGTTCACTTTTTTTGTAGGCCTACTCTTATGCGTTGCCATAAATGTTCAGGCACAACCTACGCTACAAAAAGATTTCTCTTATGTACTAGAAATTCCATCGACAATAACTGTAGGGAGTTCCGCTGCTCATGTTTATGTTTTATCTGACAGCGAAGGAATGGCCGTATTTCGCACACAACAGGATACCCTGCAATGGCTCTATTCCTCCACTGGTATGGAACAACGGGGACATACCATGACAGCTGACATCCGATTTGCTTACCTCTGGGGCGACAGCCGGCGACTCACTGTACTCGAACCTACTTCGGTATTGGGAGTATACTCATCAACCCTGTTACCTGCTAATCCTAGGGATGCAAAACGTATCGATAACAATCTATATGTGGCTCTCGGTGATAAAGGACTTGGAAAACTTTCGCTCAGCACTCCTGCCGCAGTTGATTCTACCATGGATTATGTGGAGCGTTCTCGTTTGAGTCGAGAAAATATTATTGATCTTGAAGCCTCCAACGACCAGCTTTTTGCTCTATCCTCCAGCCAAAAACTCTATCAGTTTAATTATGATGACGAACAACTGTCGCTGGCTAAAGAGCTGGAGATCTCCGAAGATATTAGTAAAATATTTTTGATTGATAATACCGTTTACGGTTCAGATCCTGACGGTAATATTTATGAGTTCAGCAGCTCTGGTAACACGTCACAACTTGGCAGTATTGATGAACCCGTAGTTAAGATAGCATCTTGGAAAAACTGGCTCATTATTCAGGGAATTTCTAACAGGGTTTGGACCTCCTATCAAAATAGAAGCCCCGACTTGTGGAAAGAGGACAAGGACGCCGGAAACTTTTTTACCGTAACAAAAGGTGACCTATGGATTTCGGAATATAATAAGCTTAGCCGAATAATAACTTCGGTGCCTGGTGGTAGTTCTGACAATAATGTGACTACAAAATCAAGCGAAACGTACACAGGGGAAATTGCCTTAAAAGATATTTCTAACCAAGTAGTACCACATACGAAATCACTGTTATTTCCCATCAGGTTTGAGCAGGCTATCCCTGCAAGTGCAGTACAAATATCTTATCAGTCTGATAATATCGCACATGCAGAAATAAGAGGACGAAGTTTTTACTGGCAACCCACGGCTGATGATGTTGGCAATCATCGCGTTAAAATTATTGCATCTACCAACAGTGGCAAAACGGATAGTACAAGCATTAATATTGAAGTCACATCGTTTAATTCGCCGCCACGATTTGCACCTATACGGACGATAAGTATCCCTATTAATGAAGAATTTTCGTTACCTATTAAAGCAACCGATCCTGATGGGAGCGACAGAGAGTTGGTTCGTTATCTGGGGGTAGACTTGCCGGAAGGTGCATCAATTGATGAAAAAACCGGAGAATTTACTTGGTCTCCTACTCCTCGGCAAATAGGTAAGAATGAATTCCGTGTCATTGCAACCGACCAATATGGGGCTGCGAAATCTATTGACATTACTATTAATGTCGTCGAAAATCCTCGCAGCGAACAAAGCGACAATTAAAGCAGATCATTTTAACTTATAGAAAGTAAGAAACATTGGATAAGGGTACTTTTCAAAACCACTTATTGGATTGGTACGATCAAAATAAACGTGAGATGCCTTGGCGTGACTGTGATGATCCCTATAAAATATGGGTCTCTGAGATTATGCTGCAACAGACCCGCGTGGATCAGGCCACTCCCTATTTCAATCGTTTTATGGAGCACTTTCCCAACGTTAATGACCTGGCTAAAGCTGACCAACAAGAAGTACTTAAGGTCTGGGAAGGACTAGGTTACTACAGCCGTGCCCGACACCTTCATGCAGCGTCTAAGCTAGTTGTACAAGAGTTTGAAGGTAACGTCCCCGATAACTGGGATGATATCACAGAACTCAAAGGAGTGGGACCTTATACCGCTTCTGCAGTGCTTAGTATTGCTTTTCAGAAAAAACATGCTGTGGTCGACGGCAATGTGATACGTGTACTTAGCCGTTATCTGGGTATTGAAGATGATGTTCGAAGTACGTTTACAAAAAATGCCATACAAGATGCTGCAGATGAGCTTATTTCTGAAGAACGCCCCGGTGATTTTAACCAAGCCGTAATGGAATTAGGCGCAACCGTTTGTACACCTTCCAATCCCAATTGTGGGGAATGTCCCATTCAAGGCAATTGTGTAGCCTACAAAACAGCGAAAACCGAAGAGATTCCTTATAAATCATCCGCCAAAAAACGCCCCCATCATCAAATCGGTGTAGGCATTGTGATGAATGAAGATGAAGAAGTGCTTATTGCTTTACGTCCGGATGATGCTATGCTGGGCGGCATGTGGGAGTTTCCAGGGGGTAAACAGGAAGAAGGTGAGAATATAAAAGATACGGTGAAGCGCGAGCTTAAAGAGGAGTTGGATATTGATATTTCAATCACAAAACCATTCATGAAACTCGATCATGCGTATTCACATTTTAAAATTACACTGCATGCTTATTTATGTGAATTAGCTAATGGAAAGCCCAAACCGAAATCGAGCCAGGAAATCCGCTGGATTGCTATTAATGAATTGAGCGACTATCCCTTTCCTAAAGCCAATCGCAAGCTTACCGAAAAGCTGATGAATCTTAACAAGGGCCAGCAACAGCTGGAAATATAGCCTTATGTCATTCTGAACTCGTTTCAGGATCTTTTATCCCTTATCTTTTTAGATGCTGAAACAAAGCTAGTCCCGGCACCTCGGGATTCAGCATAACGCTACATTTATCAGACATAATAAAACAAAAATGCCGCCAGAGCTTACAAAACGATCACCAAAAGAAATCAAAACCCTTAAGTCCTTTCTTGATAAGTGGGTTACCAAAATTGAGAATCCGGATTATATTAATGATGACCCCGTTCTGTTTATGCACGCCTTTAATCAGAAAGAGGATCAACTTCTGGCCGGTTTTTTTGCTGCTACTATGGCGTGGGGACGCCGAGATGTGGTCATCCGAAAAGTGCGAGATTTCCTAAATCGCATGGATAATCGTCCGGCTGACTTTATTGCCAATTTTTCTGACCGCGATGCTCACCGTTTCGAAGGATTCAAACACCGTACCTTCAAACCTATCGATATGAAATGGCTGGTGAAAATTCTGCAGACCATTCTACGGGATTACAATTCTTTTGAGAATTTCTGGGCATATTGCTATCAAAAAGCTAATGAAAATAACAGGCCGCTGATGTCGGTCTTTCACGAGCAGTTCTTTGCCCAGCATCCCGAAGCTCCACAACGCACACGCAAACACGTATCCAATGCTGATAAAAAGAGTTCCTGCAAGCGACTCTATCTCTTTTTGCGATGGGCTGTGCGAGATAAGAGTCCCGTCGACCTGGGATTGATGGACTTTTTACCGCAATCAGAATTAATGATCCCTCTCGATGTACATGTCGCACGACAAGCACGGGCACTGGGGCTTCTTTCCCGAACCTACAACGACTGGTGGGCGGTGCAGGAACTTACTGAAGCGCTTCAGCTGTTGGATCCCCAAGATCCCGCTAAATACGATTACGCGCTGTTTGGGCTAGGTGTTAATCAGAAAAAAATTCCTGAAGAATTCATCAAAAATCCGGTAATGTTGGATTAAATTTTTACCCCCCCCTTATTTTTATTATAATATTGATTAATTAATCATCAGACGTTACTAACTCCCTAACACCGCATTATGCAACCCTACAAAGCAGCTCTACTCTCTTTACTATTCCTTTTTACAATTGCTACTACTTCCGTCACTCACGCTCAAACAACTTATGAAGATGATCCAGGATTTTTCACTCCGGTGGTAGAATCACTATATCTGCAAGGCGGCATTTTTGAAGATACGCAACTTATTGGTTCGGCTGTTGGATATCGATTCAACAACCGATATGATCTAAGCCTGCACACCGAATTGTTAAACACTGAAACAGGAGGATTAGTAGGTAGTCGCAGCATACAACTTTCTATTCTTAATGTTGGAATCACAGTGGGGCAAACAAATCACTGGAATAATGGCTTACTACTCCGAAATGAAATTTCTGCTTATCAAAGTTTTAATTTAAACCTCGAAAATTATCAAAGTTTAACCGATCCTGCCTTAACCTCCATACTTGGTTTATCATCATTGTACAAACCACTCTCAGTTTCTGAAAATATTACATTCATGCCCAATATCGGAATATTAGCAGGAATCGGGGACTATCAACCACCAGTCTCGTCAGGAAACTTACGACAGGGATTTGACGGCTTCGTTGCTGGACCACAGCTGGGCTTGGATACAAAGTTTAACATTGGCAAATCATTCTCTATTACAGCCAAACCACAATATCGCCTTCGGTATAATTTTTCGGATAAAGTAACGACTGGCACATTAACATTTAACGTACTTTTTAACTTTTAGCAATGATTCGATACACCCTTGTAATACTATTTGTAATTAGCTG
>P_1C_Sed_2_UnCtyDRAFT_1000055_pt1 | contig 31872 bp, 24 predicted proteins | sample Pon1CUnioCityCA_4_FD_10229 | JGI IMG/M metagenome (IMG submission 10229) | reverse complement strand
CGATCAACTTTCAATTCATAGAAATCCGAGCTTGCCCCATTATCAGGCAGCTCGGTTTTTCTATTTTCAATCTGATTTCACCTAATTTTTAATCTTTTTGGCTTCTTCTATCAGTTCCGGATACCTAAACCAAGTTTCTACCTCCTCCTCACTTTTGGGGCCTATATTCCCTTTCACCTGCTCTAACAATTTTCGGGGATCGTAAACTGTTCCCGATTTCATAACCAGCTTTACATTGCGGGTATTGGTGATATCTTCTATTGGATTTCCTTTCACTACGTATAGATCTGCCAGCTTGCCGGTTTCTATAGATCCCACTATACTGCTTTTGCCAAGCGCTTTAGCACTATTTAATGTCCCAGCCTTAAGCGCTGCATGCTCAGGCAATCCGGCCATAACCATGGTATGCATCTCACGGTGTGCGCTAAAACCAGCCAGATAATACCCATGGCTGGGAGCATCGGTTCCAAGGGTAAGAAGCTCACCGCCACCCGCCTCGTAGAATGCTTTAGTGGATCGCTTCATAGCCTCATAAAGACCGTCCATCAACTCACTCGCTTCCTGTTCTTCACGAGATGGAAGCTGCTCACGAACGTAGTTTGTAAACAGTGACCGTTCATCCTGCCAATAATCAAAGCCATTTTTGAGCGTGGTAAAAAAGACCGGGGCAATAATAGTCCCGTCAAAGTATACATTATGATCAATAAAGTACTGCACCGTTTTTTTGAAGCTGCTTGATGTAGTATCAACCTTATTCCAAACAGGGTAGGCATATGTCGTTGAATCGAGCACAAAACCACCTAAAATATGCTCCACCCGGTCGATACCATAATCAATAGCAGTAATGGAATTCGTTGTATTCCGATAGCCCGATCCAAGGTGCCCGGCCACTTTTAAACCGTGCCAGTGCGCTCGTTCAACAAGGTGCTTAATGGTTTCCGGGTTGCCGCCTTTGGTCTTGAAGCCATCCACACCAAGTTCTGCCCAGTAATCAACCTGCTCATAAATTTCCTCTTTTGAATAGTCCTCCCAATCAGGACGTGCCGTACCAAAATACGGTCCCGAAGCCCAAATACGTGGTCCGGTCCATTCTGCAGAGTTTACCAAGCGTTTTGCGGCCAACTCCAAATAGGGGTAATAAACTCCGTTGGCAAAGGTCGAGGTCACCCCATTTGCCAGATACACCAGTGCATTATATTTAAATTCATCAATCTCCTCTAATTTATCCGAGCCAAATGCATCAATGCGATAATGGGCATGAACATCTACAATGCCGGGTAACACATACTCTTCTTCGGAAAGTTCGATAGTTTTGTATTCACCCGCTTTTCCTTTTGATGGATCCTCTCCCACTCGAAAAAATCGTCCACCACGGACCAAAATCCCTTCATTTTTTACCATCTGTTCGGTATGTACATCAAAATAGGAACCGCCCTTTATGTATACCGGATCCGATTGGGCTTTTACCGCTGAAGTAACCACTAAAAAAATAAATGCGGTGATCAACAGAACATGTTTAAAAACATTCATAGCTAATTAAATTGATATCAATATTCTATCGTAAAAAAGAGAAAAACCCGGTTCAATTACGAACCGGGCTTTCCCTGTTGAAGGTACAACAATCAGAAATTCTCGAAATTTATTTCTGACTGAGGTTGTGCCATCTGTTCAAAAATAGTTCCCACAAGTTTATCATTTTGGTCAATTTCATCGAGGCGGTCGTATCGACGCATATCAATCCAGCGGTGACCAAATTCTGCCCACAGCGAGTAACGTCGTTGTAAGAGAATCTCATCAATTAGCGAAGCTTCATCCAAAGTGCCGCCGTAATCGGCCAGATTCCAGGTATTGCGCACATAGTTTATCGCCTCAGCGGCATTGGAATAATTTGTGGCCGTTGCTCCTTGCAGATTGGTTTGGGCTTCGGCGTAAATAAGAATGAGCTCTTCGTTTCGGATCATGGAAAGTGGAGCCCCCACACCATCAAAGCGATTATCTTGATAATTAGCTTCTACCGGCACATTGGCGTTATTGAGAGGGGAGTCTCGTAAGAAGAATTTTCGATCGATACGCAAATCACCGGCAAGAGTATCTTCAATAACAGATGGATGTACAACTGCAATAGCATCGGTTGAAGCATTCCGCGGTACGTACANTGGATTAAAGGTATCAGGCGGGTCCCCATAGGAAAGGTAAGCTCCTTTATTCATCACCCCTTCTCCCTCCGCTAACTCAAAAAACGGCTCGGCATCCGACAATGCGTCTAACGCCCCTTGCCAATCTTCGGCATATACAGCAGCCCGAGCGGCAATAGCACGATTTAGTTGGGCCATTGTTGACGGACTTTCGAAATCAGCAAAGCCATCCGAAAGATCAAAAAAGAAGCTTCCTCCTGCGTTTTGCAGATCTTGGTACCCTTCATCCAGCAAACTGCGAATGCTTGACAAAGCATCACCATAGCTTTCGAAAGGACCTAAGTTCTGCGGATCGGAAACATCCACTCGAATTCCATTTTGATACTGTGTAAGGAGGGGTATCAGAAACTGGTACGCCTGGATCGTTTTAGCATATCCCCGTACTCCATTCTTTTCTTCTTCATTTAGCAAGTCTGTATTATTAAGGGCTTGCATCAGAAGATTTGCCTGCTGAATAGCTGCATAAGGAGTTTCATAGCTAGCTGCAGAACCGAAGAAAGCCGGATCGGTTTCAGCATTGCCATCGATACCCAACCATTCCGTTATAAAGCGGCCATCAATACTATCAAACTGCCAAACCTCACGGCCGAATGAGCCTAACAATGGAATAAGTCCACCAGCATACTGGCGATTTCTGATTTCCAATCCTGAGACAAGATTTTGCACTTCCGGTTTAGTGGCATCTTGCAATACCTGTTGCACTGATGGATTGTTGGGATCTGTTACATTTTCTGACCCAACTAATGATCCATCACAATTCACCACAAAAAATATCAAGGTGATGCTAATAACTGTTATGTAGATTAATCGTTTCATGAGTAAAAAATATGTGGATTAAAAATCGAGTTTGAGATGGAACATGATTTTACGAGCACTTGGATAGGCCGCGACTTCAACACCAGTCCCAATAGCCGAAGATCCAAACTCCGATACCTCTGGATCATAACTTGGGTAATCAGAAAATAGTAATACGTTATTTCCTGATGCTCCAAGGCGAATATTTTTGACTGCACTCCCAGTAAAACTCTCCAGGAAGCTGGACGGAACCGAATAATATAAACTGACCTCTCTGAGCTTCAGGTAGCCGGCATCCGCAACAAAGCGTCCCGCTCCTTCGCCTGGTCGATCAAGCCCATTGGGAGTGCCATCTCCATTGCTGTCATCATTCCAATCGGGCGTTGTACCCGCATTATCAGCTAAAAATCGGCGCAGGTTGATAACCTTTTGTCCGTGACTGTAATGCCACATAAAATTGAACTCCCAATTGTTTAAAAAGCTAATAGTGTTCATCCATGACATCTGGTAATCGGGCTGAGAATCACCATAAGTAGTAAATCGACCTGCCTCGGTATCGAAGGGGGTACCCACAATGGTAGTAGGTGAAAAGCCCTCAGCGATATAAAACGTGCCGAGTGCAGCCCCAAATCCACCGGTGGTAAACGAGGGCACTTTCAGGTCAGTAATTTCAGCAGTGTTCTTCCACCAGTTAACCGTAGAATTCCAGTTGAACTTATTTGTCTGTATGGGTACCGTTCGCAGTGCCAGCTCAATACCTTTGTTTTGCAAGTCGGCAGCATTCGTGGCCATCACCTGTAATCCTGAAGAGCCCGGTAGCTCCTGATCAAGGATCAAGTCACTCACATTTTTGCGATAATATGTTGCCTCAAGAGAAACGCGACCACCCCGTAGTGCTAAATCAACACCAAGCTCTAACTCTTGTGCCGTTTCTGGTTCAAGGTTGGGATCGATCGTCCGGGTAGAACGAAAGGTACCGAGATTACCGGAAATCAATCCACTGTTGAGTGCTTCAAATGTCACCCCAAAGTTGGGCAATCCGCCTGTTTCTCCGTAGGCCGCTCGCAACTTAAACTGATCAAGAATATCCGCATTCCAGAAATCGAAGTTTGTGATATTTACTGCCATTGAGGCTTTAGGAAAGAAATAATATTGATCCTGATCGGCATTGAGTGTCGACTTGTCAAAGCGAGCACCTACTGTACCAATAACTTTATCGTCCCAATTAACTTCCTGCTGGGCAACATATCCCACGTCGGTAATATCGACAAAATACTGATTGTAGATTTCCTGGAGACTAGCATTTTCGACATTGGTCTGTCCGGGTACCAGTCCTCGACCGCGAAGCTGCTGCAGCTCTCGCTCGTTGTGATAAGTAGTGTAGCCAGCCTGTGTTGTCAAATTCCACGGTGACTCTTCGCTACCTACCGTCGTGTTATAGACCAAAAAAGCCTGCAAGTTTATGTTTAGTACTTTTTCGGCGGAATGTATAACATCACCCGGGTTTGCCTGTGACTGTTGATACTGCAAAAACGGAGGCATGTACGCCATCGTATTGGAATTCATAAAATCAACTCCGCCGTCCAGACTAAAATTAATTGAATGTGCGCCTGAGTTGTATAGTTCAAAATTCGCGGACAAAGACTGTAAAAAACGATTCACTTCCTGTTCATTCTCACCATATTCAATAAGTTCAAGCGGGTTCATCTGGAAGAAAGGATTATCAGGGTAGTCACCGCTCTCATTAGGCAACAATTGTGCAAAAGGGGGCGTAAAAGCTACAGCCTGTACTACAGAACCAACTCCGCCATTCCCGGTCCATCCCCGATTTGTTTTCGTATTGATATAGTTCGTACTCGACGAAATATCGATACGCTCGTTGAACTGATGGTCGATATTAGCACGCAGCGAATAACGGTCAAAACCAGTATTTTCGATAATACCATTTTCGTCCTTGAAAGCACCGGATACATAAAACTGCGTTCTGGCATCACCCCCCGAAACACTAATTTGTGTATTTACTTGTGCCCCTTCACGACCAAAGACAAGCTCCTCATAATCCCGGAGCGTTCCATTGGCGACAGCATCATTATACATCTGTCTAGCGGCTTGAGCCGTTGAAGAGCCGGCCCCATAAACCTGGTCAATTTTGTCCTCGCTCCAAGAGGCAGCACCAATTTTATTTAGAATACTTGAGTAACCCACATCCTGACTAAAACTGACCTGCGTTTCTCCACCGCTTCCCCGTTTAGTCTCAATAATGACAACTCCGGCATTTGCTCGAGCACCATAAATAGCTGCAGCCGATGGTCCTTTCAGTATTTCTATTGATTCGATTTCATCGGGATTTATATCTGCAAGTCGGTTGGCTCCGTCATCCTGGTTGGGATCAGCCTGGGCACTTACCGCCGACACACCGGTTTCGAGCTCATCATTATTTATATAAATACCATCCACAATTATAAGTGGTTGCGAACTCCCGGCTCCCAGCGTACTGATACCGCGCAGCTTGATATCAACGCCGCCGCCCGGTGCTCCACCCGAAGAAGTCATATTGGTACCCACGACCTTGCCCTGTAATGCACCGTCCACGGTAGCCGGACTCGTATTGCCGGCCAGCTCATCAGCACTAATTTTAGTTACCGAATTAGCAAGATTTTCTCGCTTTACGGATGATGCCAATCCTGATACCACAACTTCATCGAGCTGCAGTTCCGAGGGGGCCATTATAATCTCAATGCTATTTTCGCCATCTATAATTTCAATTTCTTCTTCAAACGTTTCATATCCCACAAAGGTCGCACGAATCAGATACATCCCTTCCGGAATGTCGGCAATCTCAAACATACCCTGTGCATCTGTAGCTGCCCCGACGTTTAATTCAGGAATAAATACGTTGACACCGGGCATGGGTTCGCCAGTTGATTCATCCAATACTGCTCCCTGCAATGTTCCTTCGAGCATCTGCTCAGTTTCATTGCGTGGAACAATAGCATACGATCGGTCACCTTCCAACTTATACGTTAGGTTAAAGGGACGTAGAATTTGGGCAAGCTGTTCCCCCAATTCTCCCTCGGCACCATCAATAATTGATTGCTCTACCTTTTTGTCCTCCAACAGTTTTACATCGTATAAAAATACGATATTTCTTTGTTGCTCAATATCATCCAGAATATTCTCCAGGGGTATCAATTGCGATGATGTATTTTGATGTACTTCAGTTAACGACAAAATCTCATTGCCGCTTGACTGCGCAATACTACCCTGCGCTACCATTCCAATAACAAGGAATAGCGACAGAAAAAAAGTGTATCGTTTGTTCTTCATTACAATCTCATTTAATTAGCATTTGCTTTTTGAAGCCCATTCACAACGTCATCCCTGAAAATGATGGTATCCTGATCAAGTTCGACTGAAATTTGGAGGGTCTGGCTCAAAGCTGACAACAGCACCTCCAAATTGTCGTTTTCTACCGCTCCTGATACCTGCTCTGTGATCAACTCTTGATCCGCGATTTGCACCTCTTTTCCGAAAATCTTTTCAATACGATCGGCAACCACTGGCAACTGCAACCACTGGCAACGGTGCCCGTTCAAACACAAAAAGTCCCTTAGTCCACGATGTGTAAATATTGGCATTCACATTTTTGATAAGGATATCAGAGTGCGATTGGCTGAACTCTGCATACTCATCTGGCTGTAGCAGTGTTTTCTTGACAGATCGAGGCTTTCCTTTTCGTTCTATGGCTACCTCTCCCTCTTCAAGTACCACCTTTGTTTTTTGATCCCAGGTGCTTACCACAAACCGGGTTCCTAATACATGTATTTTTCCATCGGAGGTTTGCACCTGAAATACCGGACCTTCATCAGCCGATCGAGGTACTACATTAAAAAACGCTTCTCCCTCTAATGCTACCTGAACGGTATCCTGAAATATCCAGCCATCATGATAGGTAACTGAAGAGTTGGCATTAAGTGTTATCCGGGTTCCGCTATCAAGTGTAATAACTTTTTGCTGACCAAATTCGGTACTGCTCGTCAGTATTGCAGGCACTTTCTGCTGTTCAACATCGGATACAGGACGTGGCAATAAGTCAGTATATTCGATGGCCAGAAACGTGGTTATCACTAACAACAGTGATGCGGCAGCAGTCATAATCCATCCCAATTGTGAATAAGAAGCTACACCTGGAAATGATTTTACCTTGGATTGCTGAGCAAAAGCTATTTGCTCATTGAGTTTTTCCCAGCTCTCATATTTTCGGTGAGTGGGGATATCGCTTTCCAAATCGTGCAGTTCAAGCACAATATTCTTTGCTGTTATCACATCCTGTATATTCCCATCGTGTTTTGCTATCCACTGCTCCCAATAGCGATTATCTGTTGAAGATGTTCTCTCCAAACACCACTCCCGAAAAGATGGGTCGGTAACAAGCCGCGCAATTATGTCATTTGATTTTTGAGCCATAAACTGATTTCGATCACCTTGGTAGATAAAGAGGAGCGAAAACAGCTGCTGTACTCAAAGAAATTACTGCCCGGAAATGCCCTTAGACAGTATTTGAAAGGACTTTTTTACACTTTTAAGTCAAAAAATATATCGAGTGACCAAAAATTGTGCGCATAAAATAAGCTTATCCTAAAAAAGCCAACGACAAAAATAGGGCGATTTTAATACCTTCTCTATCAAATATTTTGCGCAATCGCTCAATAGCCCGATACATATAATTACGCACTGTTTGGTATTCGAGGTCTAAAATTTGTTCGATTTCGGAATAACTCATTCCTTCGTAATACTTAAGAAAAAGAACTTCCCGCTCTCGTTGTGTTAGTTCAGCACAGATCTGCGCAAGCTTTTTATGAATATAGGTGGTTTGTTCATCAGTGATAAAGGCTTTTTCTACGCTAATACCTTTTTTCATCCCATTTGTCAACGAAACAGCACTACGATTTTTGTGATTCCGCTTTTTGAGTTTTTTCATTAATCGACGTCGAAAGCTCACCCATAAATATCCCTTTACCTTTTTGACGTGCGAAAGATTATCTCGTTGATCCCAAAGCTGATAAAAAAGATCTTGCAGACAGTCTTCAATCACTTCCTCTTTTGAAGTTACGGTTAACCCGTACGAAAAAAGAGAATCATAATAACGAAGAAACAGTGTGCGAAGTGATTTTTTATTTCCACCTTTTAATTTCACCCACAGCTCCTCATCCGATATACAGAGAGTACTGTCCACTTATTCTTATAGCCCAAAAGTCAATATTTCACCCAAATGTCCTTTTTTCACTTGGATATGCTATAGAAGTATAACATCCACAGGCTAATAGTCAACTCTTTTTTAATAAAAACATGCATTTAGAGTTAACTATTAAAGAACACGACGAGCGGCGAGAAAGCGATTACGCCAGTAACTTTTTCCAAGTTTACTAATCATCACGCCATTTGAGGTTGAGGCATGAAGAAACTCACCACTATTTACGGCAATGCCTACATGCAGGGTTTTTCGTCCGGTTCTGAAAAAAACCAGGTCGCCGGTTCGTACGGCAGCTCGCCGTATTCCATTTCCTACATTTAACTGTTCTTTGGTATTCGTAGGCAGATCAATTCCGAAATAATCATCAAAAACAATATTAACCAAGCGAGAACAGTCTACTCCTTCGGGTGATGCTCCTCCCAACAAATAAGGGGTGCCTTTCCATTCGCGGTAAGCTTGCATTAATGATGCTTTGGCTTCATTTAATGATGATACAGCCATAGCTGGTCTCGAAGTCGACGACTCTTTATCAGAAGCTGCCGAGTTATCATCAGAGGATGAAGAAGTCTCTTCTCCTGTCTGGGCAGGATTATTATCAGCTACGGTATCGCCAGCAGGATATGATGAGCGCGGAACAACCCCACAAGCTGAAACCAATCCTCCAATTATGATAATTACGAAAACCTTTCGTAGATGCATGCCCTTTGGTTTATAAATATTTGAACTTACAATCTCCTTTAAATGATCTATATTTAAGGGTTTAAAGACAACCTTAAATTAATTGTTTAATTACGATGCAACTTCTGGTAAATGTTGATCACGTCGCCACTCTCCGCAATGCGCGTGGCGAAGGATATCCCGATCCTGCTGAAGCGGCCAAAGTTTGTGAGCAGGCCGGCGCCTCCGGTATTGTCTTTCACCTACGCAAAGATCGTCGGCATATTAAAACAGAGGATGTATATCGATTAAAAGAAACGGTCACCGGCGACCTCGATTTTGAAATGGCTGCCACCGACGAAATGCTGACCATCAGCAAGAATGTAAATCCGGAACTGGTGACGCTTGTTCCTGAAAGCCGTGAGGAGCTTACAACCGAAGGCGGGCTCAATATGAATAAGGTCTTTGAGGATTTCCGCGATCGGGTGTTCCCCGCATATGCCGATACCGATATTGCCACAAGTTTATTTGTGGATCCCAATGAAGAAGATATTGAACTGGCCGCTGAGCTGGGTAGCGACGCTATTGAACTGCATACCGGTACTTATGCCAACGCATCTACAGAATCCGATAAAAACACCGAGTTACAGCGACTGAAGGAAGGAGCAGAGCTCGCTCATGAGCTTGGGATGAAAGTAAATGCTGGTCATGGTTTAAATCTGAATAATCTACAGTCTCTGGTTACGACGGTCCCCTACCTGAATGACATCAGTATCGGACACGCTTTAGTATCTTCGGCTTTGTTTCACGGCCTAGACCAAACTGTGAAAAAGTTTTTGAACATTATGAACAAAGCCAATAATTAACAGTTTTAATTACGGGAAGCACTCCCACTATTGATAATGTACTATGGAAAATTTTGAAGGACATCGCTCTGGATATGTAGCAATTTTGGGCAAACCCAATGCCGGTAAATCCACATTGATGAACCGCCTGTTGGGCAACAAGATTTCGATTACTACGCACAAACCACAGACTACACGTCATCAAATTATCGGGATTCACTCCGAAGAAGATATGCAGATTATTTTTTTGGATACCCCCGGTGTCATCGACCCAAAATACGAGCTCCAGAAAGCGATGATGAAAACAGTAGATCGGGCACGGACTGACGCCGATATCCTATTATTAATTGTTGATGTAAAGGATCACAATATCCCGGGACGTATTTACAAAATGTTCTCCTCCATGAAGAACAAACAGATATTTCTGATCATTAATAAAATTGACAAAGTCACTGATCAAGAAGCTGAAGGAGTTGCTCGTAAAATTGAGGATGAATTTGATTTTGATGACACCTTTTTTGTCTCGGCCCTTAATGGCAAGGGCCTGCAAAATCTCATGGACCACATCAAGGACAATATTAAACCGGGACCTCCTTTCTACCCCAAGGATATGCTAAGCGAACAGCCGGTTCGATTTTTTGTAGCCGAAATGGTTCGCGAGCAGTTGTTCTTGCTTTATCACCAAGAGATACCGTACTCCTCTACTATAGATATTGTACAGTATGATGAACGCGACGACCTTGACTATATCAGCGCCGATATTATTGTGAATCGCAATTCGCAAAAAGGCATACTGATTGGCAAAGGAGGAAAGGCCATTAAAAAGCTCGGGAAAAATGCACGAGAGGTAATAGAGGATTTTGTAGGCAAAAAAATATACCTGGATCTTCATGTAAAAGTGCGCGAAAAGTGGCGCGAAGATCCCAGCCGTGTTCGGCATTACGGGTATTGATCAATACCTAAAATGCCATCCAGAATAGCCGTTGAAATAATATCTACTACCATGTCTTATTTTTTAAAAATATCATTCCTGTTTTTTACCGTATTAACCCTATCTCTTTCTTCTCCGGCATTTGCTCAAGACTCTGGCGTACTCGCTACAAAGAAAGATTCTCTTCGCGGTTCAATCACCGCCGAACGCGGCTGGTGGGATGTGATCTATTACGATCTAAATGTTACAATCCAGCCGGAGGACTCTTCCATAACTGGATATAACAATATCACCTATCGCGTTACCAAAGAACCAAAGCGTATGCAGATTGACCTCCAAGATCCACTTACCATCGACCAGATAACACAAAACGGTCAATCACTTAGCTATAATCAGGTAAAAAACAGTTATGCCTATATGGTAGATATGCCCGACAACCTATCAAAAGATTCGCTTTATACTATCTCGGTTTATTATCAGGGCAAGCCGAAAGTAGCTGAAAACGCGCCCTGGGATGGTGGATTTGTCTGGGCACAGGATTCACTCGGCCATCAATGGATTGCAACGGCTAACCAGGGGCTGGGGGCCAGCATCTGGTGGCCCACCAAAGATCACCAATCCGCAGAACCCGATAGTATGAGCATTAATATCACCGTACCCAGTAAAATTAAAAATGTCTCAAACGGACGCCTTCGAGATACCACCCGGCACAGTAATGGCATGACTACCTGGAGTTGGTTCGTATCCAATCCTATAAACAATTACAATATATCCGTAAATGCCGGTAACTACGTGAATTTTAAAGATACTTATAAGGGTAAGAACGGCTACCTCGATCTAAGCTATTGGGTATTAGAACACAACCTGCAAAAAGCAAAACAACAATTTCAGCAGGTTAAACCAATGATGCAGTGCTTTGAGGATTGGTTTGGCCCGTATCCTTTCTATGAAGACAGCTTTAAATTAGTGGAAACCCCTCACCTGGGAATGGAGCACCAAAGTGCCGTGGCTTATGGCAATAACTATCAACGTGGATACAAAGGGACTGACCTTTCCGGTACCGGATGGGGGCTCAAATGGGATTTTATCATCATTCACGAAGCAGCCCACGAGTGGTGGGGCAATAACATTACCACCAAAGATGTGGCCGATATGTGGGTGCACGAAGGCTTTACCAGTTATGCCGAGTCTATTTATACCGAATGCCGGTTTGGACAAAAAGCGGCTGCCGAATACAGCCGTGGATTACGAGATCGTATTGAGAACAAAAATCCTATGACCGGAAAGTATGGTTTAAATAATGAAGGTTCCGGAGATATGTACTACAAGGGACACAATATGCTACACATGATTCGTCAGATTGTAGATAATGACTCAACCTGGAAAAGTATTCTCCGTGGTATCCAAAAAGAATTTCACCATCAAATTGTGACTGCCGACCAAATCGAGCGCTATATCATCGAACAATCCAGCAAGGATCTCGATGATGTTTTCGATCAGTACGTACATTATGCTGACATTCCAACCTTCCAATATTATATCAAAAATGATGTGCTGTATTACCGGTGGAAAGCCGATGTCAATCATTTTGACATGCCCCTTAAAGTCACTTTAACCGATGGCGGCTATACATTTATATACCCCTCATCAGATCGATGGAAGCGGAGTAATCTTGCCTTAAAAAATAGCGGCGATTTTAACATCGATAAGGATTTTTATGTAAATGTGGATTCGGTATCCGTACGCTAAATTGATACTTGTATCAAAACTGATAATCGATTATGTTATTATTTGAAATTTAAAAACTAAGATATGAAACGAATCAAAAAACATATTTGTCGTCTCTGTTGTATGTGCATGTGTATGCCGCACCTGCAACCGGAGGACTGATTCGTTTTACTATTGTGAAACAGATTCAAAGCCCTTCGGCAGATCCCGAAGGGCTTTTTTAGTTTCTGTACGATTGTTCTTTTGATTTAGTGAGCACTCTTATCCAGAAAAGCTGAGGGATCAGGCCCGAAGACGCTTTGGCAACCGTCCCGCATTTAACAATGCGGGAAAAAGGTGCCACTTCCTGCTCCGGTTTACGGGGAAAGATGAGAGAACAGGCCCATACTCATGGTGAGTATGAACAAGCCTCTTCTGAGATCTTTACCCCAACGGTGCAAGATCCTGGAAGAGGCTTTTTTGTTTGAAATAGGAATTTAATTACAAAATCACATAACCATAAATAACGAACACCATGAGTACTAACGGAAAAGATGAACGCAATCTAAAATTTGAAACACTGCAACTCCATGCCGGCCAGGAACCCGATCCTACGACCGGGTCACGCGCCGTTCCTATTTATCAAACCACCTCATACGAGTTTGATGATACCGATCACGCAGCTGATCTATTCGGCCTAAAAGAATTCGGTAATATTTATACCCGGATTATGAATCCCACCAGCGATGTCTTTGAAAAAAGAATTGCAGCACTGGAAGGGGGTGCAGCAGCCGTTGCTACAGCTTCAGGACAATCGGCCCAATTTATGACCATCGCTACGATCGCCCAAGCCGGTGACAATATTGTTTCCACCAGCTTCTTGTATGGAGGTACCTATAATCAATTTAAAGTTACCCTTCCGAGGCTGGGTATTGATGTCAACTTTGTGGAAGATGACAAAATAGAAAGTTACGCTGCAGAAATAGATGAGAACACGAAAGCTATTTATGTGGAATCGATTGGTAATCCCCGCGGCAATGTACCGGATTTTGAAGGACTTTCGGCCCTCGCTCAAAAACACGGCATTCCCCTTATTGTAGACAATACTTTTGGTGCAGGGGGATCTATAGTGCGCCCCATTGAACATGGAGCAAATATTGTTACCGAGTCAGCTACAAAATGGATTGGAGGACATGGAACCAGCATTGGCGGCGTTATTGTCGATGCCGGCAACTTTAACTGGGGCAACGGCAATTTTCCGGTCTTTACGGAACCCTCTCCTGCTTATCACGGCCTTAATTTCTGGGAAACATTTGGTCCCGATAGTCCCTTTGGAAATATTGCTTTTGCTATTCGCGCCCGTGTGGAGGCATTACGTGATTTCGGATCTGCTCCTTCACCATTCAACAGCTTCTTATTGTTACAAGGCCTTGAAACTCTTTCACTGCGTACTGAACGTCACTGCGAAAATGCGCTTGCGTTAGCCAAGTGGCTCCGCAACCAAGAGGTCGTGGATTGGGTAAACTATACCGGACTCGAAGATCACCCCTATCACGAACGCGCAAAGAAATATCTGAATAAAGGTAAATTTGGAGCTGTCTTGACCTTCGGCGTCAAAGGCGGATTTGATTCTGCCAGAACCTTCATCGAAAACGTTGAGGTAGCCAGTCACTTGGCCAATGTAGGAGATGCCAAAACGCTGGTTATTCATCCCGCATCTACTACCCATCAACAGCTTAGCACAGAAGAACAAGCATCCAGTGGGGTTGAACCGGATCTTATTCGCGTCTCGGTTGGCATCGAACATATCGATGATATTAAAGAAGACTTTGAAATCGCATTCAATAAAATCACGCAACCTGCATAACTAATATTCCATCGGATGGCAGATTGAGCCATCCGATGGGTTATTAAATAATAAAAGGATGACATTTTATTTATGAGCAACAAGCAATTACATACTTTTGAAAAACCTTTTGTTACTGAGGGCGGGGCTTCAATTCCTGATTCGACTATAGCATATCAAACGTGGGGTGAACTGAATGCTGAACGTGACAATGTTATTCTGATATGTCACGCACTTACCGGGAATACTTCCGCAGATATATGGTTCGAAGGAATATTCGGCCCTAACCAAGCCCTCAATCCGGAGGAGTATTTTATTATTTGTCCCAATGTATTGGGTAGTTGCTATGGGTCAAGCGGACCCGCCTCCACCAATCCCAAAACCGGAAAACCGTACCGGGCTGATTTCCCAAAAGTTACTATTCGAGATATCGTTAGACTACAGCAGCAACTGTTCGACGAACTCGGTATTACCGGCATCGAGTTGGTTATCGGCGGATCAATGGGTGGCATGCAAGCGCTGGAGTGGTCCATTACAGATGATCGTCCGCAATCAGCCGTACTTATTGGAATGGGTGAAAAGCATCGGCCCTGGGCAATTGGGATCAGCCATACTCAGCGACAGGCTATTTACAATGATCCTAACTGGGATGACGGATTTTATTCTAAAGAAAATCCTCCCAAAAAAGGGTTGGCACTGGCACGTATGATTGCAATGAACAGTTACCGACATCCTTCTGATTTTGATAACAAATTCGGGCGAAGAAAACAGGACGGACAATCCCAATATGAGGTAGAATCGTATCTCAACTATCAAGGAGAAAAGCTCATCGATCGTTTTGATGCGGTCTCTTATATACGTCTTACCCAAGCCATGGACTCTCATGATATCAGACGAAGTCGACCCCGAATTCGAGAAATACTTTCCGCAATGACCATTCCAATCATTGTGGTCGGGATAGATAGTGACATGCTTTATCCCGCTGAGGAATGCAGGGAATTGGCTGACCTATTGCCGAACGGACGTTACGAGGAGATTTCTTCTCCACATGGCCATGATGCTTTCTTAATCGAGTTTAGACAATTAAATCACATTGTAAAATCAATACAAACAGATCTATCTGAACAATCAGTTTAAATGAAAATGTCATACAGAAAAATACATACTCTTAAATTCGGTGGTTCTTCATTACAGAATTCAAGCCTGATCCGGCAATCAGTCGAAATTATAAGTGAAAGAATGCAGAAAGCAGATCCTGTTATAGTCGTATCAGCCATTGGCGGCGTAACGGATAAACTGATTGAGCTGGCTGACCGATATCACAAAAAGAATCATTTGTCATATGGTATCTTGAATGAGCTTGAAACACAACACAGACGCATCTTCGATGAATTGACGTCTCTCGGAAATCCCAAAAGAGGTGAACTCCAGGATCTTTTTGGAGAGCTGAGAATGACGCTAGAAAACACCGATTTGCGAAACAGTAATCACAATGCGTGGAAAGATCGCATTTTATCGATTGGTGAACGTGCCTCAGCACTTATTTTGGCAGCTGCACTATCTGAACATAATATGGAGTCAGTATCCTACGAAGCTTCTCACTTCGTCAAAACCGATTCCACATTCGGTAAAGCCAAAGTGCAACGGCAGGCCACCCGGAAACTGATTAAAAAAATTCTTCAACATTCAAACGCAGTACCTGTAATTACCGGTTTTATTGGCTCTAACGATCAGCAACAAATTACTACGCTCGGCCGATCGGGCTCCGATTACTCAGCCGGACTTATTGCTGATGCGCTGAATGCCGATCACCTTGAAATTTGGACTGATGTGAACGGTGTACTCACAGCCGATCCAAAGTGGGTGCCGGATGCAGAATCCATTGAACAGCTCAGCTTTGGCGATATAGCAGAGCTCTCATCNCACGGCGCCCGCGTCATCCATCCAAAAACCATTGAACCTATCCAAAACAAGAAAACTTCCGTGTTAGTAAAAAACAGTTACAACCCCGAACATCCCGGCACCCTCATTACATCAGACTTTAACACCAACGGCTCGCTCAAGACAATCACCATTACGGGCCCATTCGTGAGACTGCAGTTAGATCAAAACCATGCTTATGATTTATTTGTAAAGTTGCACGAATGGAGTGAAAACAATCCTGATGCAAAACCTATTGCGTTTACTCAAAAAACCGAATTTGAAGCTGCTCGGTTTTTACTGAAGCAATCTTTCTTCGAAAATATCAAAGATCAGCTTTCCATATGGGCAGCAAACCAAAATACGCTCTTTAACCTTGATGACAATCTATATAAGCTGAAAAAGTTCAGTAATCAGTTTAATGAAGGAGAAGAGCTGTCCGGCCGTATCATTTCATTACTTGATAAAAACAATATTCAACCCTTACACACCGAACGGAACTACGATGAGCGATTTATCTCCTTTTTATTGCCTGAAGAGGACACCCGTAAGGCAGCCAATTTAATTAATAATGCAATTTCTAAATCAAAGCCCACTGTCAATCTCTTTATAGCAGGTACCGGAGCGGTCGGAAAAACATTATTAGATCAACTTAATGAATTGAACACCACCGATGCTCAATTTCAATTGATAGGTACGTGCAACAGTCGAAAAATGTTATGGAATACGGAGGGAATCGACTTGGGGACAGCGCTTAACTGGGATAATGCCGTACAAACAAAATGGAATGTTTTGCTGCAGAAACTCACAAAAAATAAACACCGAAACCTAATTTTTGTGGATGCTACCGGAAGTGAAGAAGTGGCCCGACTATATCCAAAGTTATTTACTAATGGAATCCACGTTGTAACGCCTAGCAAATTGGCCAACACCTTTAAGCAATCATTTTTTGATGAGCTGCAAAATCTAACTCAAGAGCACCACAACTCTTTTAGATATGAAACAACTGTTGGGGCCGGATTACCGGTCATTTCCACCATCAATAATATCCAATCAACGGGTGATCACATTTCTGAGATATCAGGTATCGTTTCCGGTACTATGACCTACCTGTTTAATCAGCTTGAACAAGGCGTTCCATTTAGTAAAGCCATTATTGACGCACGCGAAAAGGGGTACGCCGAACCAGATCCGCGTGATGACCTTTCCGGAGAAGATGTGGCGCGCAAATTCTTGACGTTGGCACGAACGCTGGATATCGATATAGAACGGGAAGAATTGCAAGTAGAGTCATTAATTCCAAAAGAATTAAAAAATGTTGACGGTAAAACCTTTTTAGAAAAATTACCGGATTATGACAGCGAATGGAAACAACGCATGCAAACAGCAAAAGATCGAAATGAAACACTACGCTACACAGGTAACTTAAAAAAAGGAAATATTACAATCGGAATCGAATCTGTTTCAAAAGATTCTCCACTCGGACAACTAAAGGGAACCGACAACCTTATTCAGATTTTTACGGGTTTTTATAATGAAACCCCTCTCGTTATTCAAGGCCCGGGTGCCGGCAAAAAAGTTACCGCATCGGGTGTTTTGATCGATATCATTAAAACTGCAGATCAAATAACCTAAAATTAATCAACATATTATAAGAGTTTTTAAACAAGGTTAGATTGCTCTTAAATACCTGTTTTTTATCCTCGTATTCTATAACATGGTCACAGACACAAGACATAATGTCCTTAACACCCAACTTCCAAAGAGACAATACATATTATGAAAAAGCAAAATAATAAGAGCGTTCTCAAACAAGAGTTGAAAACCATTTGCCAAGAATTACAAGAGAAGATGAACCTCATAAATAACTCTACGGACGAAGGACATTCAAACACCCCTTAAGGGAGNAATAAACATCTACAACACAGCGAATTACCATATGATAGAGTGGCTATTGGGGTAGTCAACTCTGTAAACAAGGGGGCCGATCGGAAGATCGGTCCCTTTTTTATTAAAAGATATTTTACGAATCCCTACCACACTCTACCACACCTTACCCATTTTCTAATAACTCTGCTTTTAAGAAATATGTAAACCTAAAAAAAGTGCTTCCAAGTACCATGAAAGCACTTTTTTTAAGCCTACCCTCAAACTCTCTTGGTGCAGAAATTCTTTCTGCTGGATCTTTCTTTAATAAGTGCTTGACAAATTACATCCTTTAGGGGTACATTGTGGGGTGAAGTGGGAGAATGTGGGAGTTCTAAATCCACTCGTCGAATTCGATAATATTTGCTGTTAATTCTGGGGTTCATATGCCAAGTTTCAAGGGCCAATACGAACATAGTGTTGATAATAAAGGACGCGTTAGCTTCCCGGCTAAACTGCGTAAAGCCCTAAATCCCCAAGCGCAAGAACGTTTTACTATTTTAAGAGGACTTGAACCCTGCCTTTATCTGTACCCAGAGGATGAATGGCAGAAAGTAGAGAATCAGCTCTCCCAGATCAACAGCTTTACTAAAGAGGGTCGCACAGTTAAGCGTAATTTCCTGCGTTTTGCAGAAGATGTAAACCTCGATAACCAGAATCGCATTCCTCTCCCTTCACAATTAACAGACTGGGCCGGCATTGATGGCAAAGCCATCTTCATCGGTAGCGGCGAACGCATCGAGATATGGTCGCCGAAAAAACTGGATGAAATTGATTCCGGCCTTGATTTCGAATCGTACCAAGAACTTTTTGAGCGCGTGATGGGTGACGATGACAACCATAATGACAAACAATGATACATATCATGAGCATCAACCGGTACTGCTGGAAGAATCCGTAGAGTATTTGATTACGGATTCCAGCGGGATCTATATCGATGCTACGCTTGGCGGTGGTGGACACAGCCTGGCATTGTTATCTCACCTAAACGACGACGCTCAACTTATTGGTATTGATCAGGACGACGAAGCTCTTGCAGCAGCAAATGCTCGAATCGGGAATGACAAACGATTTTCTTCCATAAAGGGCAATTTCGGTTACCTCTCCAGGCTATTACCCCCAGAACTCCATGGGGAGGTAGCCGGAATCCTTCTTGATTTAGGACTCTCAACACATCAGATAAAAGAGGCGGAACGCGGGTTTACGTTCCAAAAAGAAGGTCCCCTCGATATGCGGATGAGTAACCTCCGCGGCATTACAGCTTACCAAGTAGTGAATGAATACTCCTACGAAGATCTGCGTGATGTTATTTATCACTATGGCGAAGAACGCAATAGCCGTAAAATCGCTAGTGAAATTATTGACCGGCGCCCCATCGAAACAACGACTGAACTCCGGGATGCCGTCGAAGCTGTAGTTAAGGGCCAATATCAGATCAAAAGCGTGGCCCGTGTATTTCAGGGAATTCGAATTGAAGTTAACCGAGAGCTTGATATGCTGCGCAAAGTGCTCGAGCAATCGCTTGATGTACTCAAAATGAATGGACGTATTGTTGCCATCAGCTATCACTCGCTGGAAGACCGTATCGTCAAGAGATTTTTTAAAGCCGGTAATCATGAGGGCAAAATTGAGAAAGACTTCTATGGCAATCCGTTAACTCCCATTGAAGAAATTTCAGGCGGAATTGTACGTCCCAGCGAAGAAGAAATTGAAAAAAATCCTGCAGCACGAAGTGCAAAAATGCGTGTTGCTCAGAAAATAGAAGTACCGGAGGTGAATTGATATGCTTATAAAATCTCCGATGAGAAAAGATAAGGTTAAAAAGAATCGGCGATCCAATAACAAAAAAACGTCTCGTTCATCCAACCGTATCCTTGTAAACGGCCCAAAAAAGAATAAGCGAATAAATGGATCAGCCAAAAAGAAAAAGGGGTTATCCCTTCCCAAACTTAAGCCATGGAAAGTAATTGCTGGGGCTATCGTGCTGGGAGGATTCGGGATTCTTTATCTCAATCACGTATTCGCTACTCAGCAACTACTACGTGAAGTGAATCAACTTGAGGCCGAGTATAATCGCGTTCATAGAATGCATACCGACTATAAACTTATTTATGATCGGATGATTGGTCCGGCCGAAATTTATGAAAATGCTCAAGAAGCAGGTTTCATCAATGGGGGACCAGCTGAAAAAGTAATCGAGGTGGAAAAGTAGATGCAAAATACTCGTTCTGCCATATTGAACCGTATGTTTATGGCCTTTGGCTTGGTACTACTGATACCTTTTGCCATTGGGCTACAGCTTTTCCGCGTTAATTTTGTGGAAGGGGATGAACTACGTAACCTTTGGAACGAACAGGCTATTGATTATATATCCATACCGGCACAACGAGGCAATATATACGACCAGGACGGCAGTTTACTTGCCACCAATAGTGTAGTCTATAAAGCGGCTATCGATCCTAAAGTAGATGGACTAACCAATGCGCAAATCGGACAAATCTGCGATACACTTTCAAAATATACCGGTAGATCCTCGAGGTTTTATCAGCAAAAAATTAAGCGAGCTCCCAAAAGGTCACGATATGTCGTCTTAAATAAAAGCATTGATACTGAAGCGCATCAGGCTCTTCATCAACTAGGTATTCGCGGCATCATCCTGGAAGAAGAATATAAGCGAAAGTACAATTTTGGTACATTGGCAGCCCATAGCCTTGGGTTTGTAAATTATGATCTCGACGGCATGACGGGCCTTGAAAAAGAGTATGATAACCAGCTAAGAGGGGAAGATGGCGTACAGCAAGTCCGCCGGGATCGAAACGGAAATATTTATGCATACTTGGGTGCCCCTCGAAAGCAACCGCAGCAAGGTCATTCGCTGCACACCACCATTGATTCTCACATCCAAGCCATTTTAGAAGAAGAACTTAAAGCCGGGATTGACAAAACCAGATCCGCCAGCGGTTCCGCTATTGTTATGGATCCCAGAACAGGAGCCATTAAAGCGATGGCTAATTATCCCACATTCAATCCTAATAATCCTGCCTCCCTTAACAGCAAGAACCGCAGGAACTTTGCGATCTCGGATATGATCGAGCCCGGCTCTACTTTTAAACTCGTTACATCCATAGCAGCCGTTGAACAAGGTAAAGTACAGTTTGAAGAGCAGTTTGAAACACCCGAAGACGGTAAAACCCTGATACACGGACAATGGATGCGTGATCATGAACCGATGGGAACCCTTTCATTCCCCGAAGTTATTCAAAAATCATCAAATGTGGCCACTGCCCGAATCGCGATGCGCTTGTCAAAAGATGCGTTCTACCAATATGCACGTAATCTCGGCTTTGGCACCCTTACAAATATAGATCTTCCCAATGAAGAGAGCGGACGACTCCCGAAACCGTACGAATGGAGTCAGGTTACCCTCCCCTGGATGTCAATTGGATATGAAGTACAGGCTACTCCAATCCAGATTGCACAAGCATATGCTGCTTTTGCAAATGAAGGAACAATGATGCGCCCCTTCTTGGTAGAAAAGATTACCAACGGCCAAGACCAAGTCGTTCAGAAACAAAATCCGGTGCCCGTACGAAAAATTGCCGGGGAATCTACCATCAACAAGTTGTATCCCATTTTCAAAGAAGTGGTAAGTGATTCGGGAACTGCTGAATATGCCCAAGTTGACGGGCTTTCTATTGTAGGCAAAACCGGTACGGCACAGAAATATATCGATGGACGATACCGCAACGAATATCGCTCTTCGTTTGTAGGCGTATTTCCAGCTGAAAATCCAAAATACGTTTGCCTGATAGTACTGGATGATCCCGATACCTATCCGCCATACGGTGGTGTTACCGCGGGACCTATTTTCAGAAAAACTGCTAAGCGCATTGCGGGACTAGATAACGAAATTGAAAAACACATTCTGCAAAAAGAACAAGAAGAAGAAATTTGGGCCTTAACTCCGAACTTTAAAGGATTAACAAAGAAAGATGCCAAAGCGTTGTTACAGAAACAGCAATTGTCCTACGAACTACAAGGCAGTGGGGATTGGATTACAGAACAACGGCCCGAAAACGGCACAGAATTAAAGCCAACTGACGAGATAACACTAACCTTATCCAACACCATTGCTAAAACAGAAGTACAAGAGTTACCCGATGGATATTCTCTAATTCCTGATGTAGGTGGAATGAGTATGCGAAAAGCTATGGTACTACTTAATGATCGCGGTTTTGATACTGAAATGATAGGATCAGGAACAATATATACACAGTTCCCACGTCCCGGAGATATGATGAAACAGGGACGAACCGTTACCATTCGCGGCAAAGCAAAACCACTTGAATCGCTAACAGCAAATAAATCAACCGAGTGACTTTCGATAACCTCATATCGCTTTGTAAACCTACAGAGGTCTCCGGTCAGGAGCCAAATAGCATCGGTATGCTCCGCCAAGATTCTCGGAAGGTAGAACCGGGCGATGTTTTTATTGCTATTAAAGGATTTCAGGTTGACGGTCACTCCTTTATTGATGATGCCATTACCAATGGCGCTTCCGTTATTATATGCGAAAATAAGTTTCATTCTGATGATGAGGTCTGCGTTGTTGAAGTTCCAGACACACGTTCACTGATTGGGCCGCTCGCACAGGCATTTTATGACAATCCTGCCAACAAATTGACGCTCATTGGCATAACCGGAACCAACGGTAAAACAACGGTTGCTAACCTTGTTTATCAGACACTCCAAAAACTTGGTGCAAAGCCCGCACTATTGGGAACAATTGCAAAACGAATCGGCGATCAAAAGAAGGAAAGTAACCTTACCACATCAGATCCCATTGAATTGGCCGGCGATATGGCTCAAATGGTTAAAGCCGGAACAACCCACTTGGTGATGGAGGTTTCATCGCATGCACTTGATCAACAACGGGTTAACGGAGTTGATTTTCAGATTGCCGCATTCACTAACCTGAGCCACGACCATCTTGATTATCATAATGATCTGGAGTCATATGCGAAATCAAAAAAGATATTATTCGATAATCTCGATCCCGATGCAACGGCCATAATTAACGGGGACGATGATTATGCCAGTTTTATTGCGATGGACTGCCCTGCCCCTGTCATTGATTTCAGCTTTAACAAGGCTCTTGAAGTTGACTGCCAGGTGCTTTCAAATACGATGGATGGCCTAGTCGTCCGCATCGGCAAAATTATGATTGAAAGTCCGTTAGTTGGCACTTTCAACGCTTATAACTTAAGCCAAGCCTTTTTGATATGTCATTCAATGGGGTACGAAAATGAGCAAGTTAAAAAGGCATTGGAAGCTTCTGCCGGAGCTGCAGGCAGGTTGGAACGAGTTGAAGGTTCCGGTAAAAATAAGTATCCCGTAGTCCTGGTCGATTATGCTCATACTCCCGATGCGTTAAAAAATGTAGCTTCAACGCTTGCCGATATTAAAACTGAGGGGCGAACGCTGCATATTATTTTTGGATGTGGTGGCAACCGAGATAAAACAAAGCGGCCAAAAATGGCGGCAATCGCTGAAACATATGGTGATAAAGTCACTGTCACTTCTGACAATCCTCGCAATGAAGATCCGGATGCCATTATTAACGAGATAATGAAAGGATTTGATAATCCCCAATACATTACCCGCATCACTGATCGTAAAAATGCTATCGAACAAGCCATTAGGGATGCAGGATCAAATACCATGATTTTAATTGCCGGCAAAGGGCACGAAACCTATCAGGAGATAGACGGTGAACGTCACGATTTTGACGATCGTGCCATTGCACGAGCAGCATTAGGTAACAGAAATACGAATCCTAAAAATGAGGATACCTAATGCTATACGAACTCTTACATTGGTTAGAAATTAACTATCAGCCGCCGGGCTTTGGTGCTTTTGAATTTATTACTACCCGGGCCGCTATTGCTGCAGCTATGGCCTTATTCATCAGCGTTATGATTGGTCGACGCATCATCGAATGGCTCGAAAAGATGCAGCTACGTGAAGTGATNCGCGAAGATATCGGACTNGATACACATCTTGGTAAGGCACACACTCCTACCATGGGTGGATTAATTATCCTGTTAGCCATCCTTATTCCGGCCGCTTTCTGGATGAAAATGGACAGCATTTATACCTGGATGATTATTCTTGTCACGCTCATTCTGGGCGTAGTTGGTTTTGCTGATGACTATATAAAAGTCGTTAAGAAAGATAAGTCAGGTTTAAGCGGCAGGCTCAAAGTAGCAGGACAAATTTCTGTGGGCTTATTGCTTGGACTCACTCTTTATTTTTGGCCGGAGTTTCAGGATTTCAATACGCTTTCTACGGTGCCATTCCTGAAAAATGTAAACATCGATTATGCCGTGCTGGGCGAAGCACTGGGCTGGGTCATTTATATCCCCATGGTCATTTTTGTGATAACAGCTGTAAGCAATGCCGTGAACTTGACCGACGGTCTTGATGGACTTGCAGCAGGAACATCGGCCATTGCGGGACTGATACTCGGAATTTTCGCCTATGTATCCGGTAGAACCGACTTCTCGGACTTCCTTGATATCATATACTTACCGGGAGCCGGAGAGCTAACGATTTTCGCCGCATCATTAGTAGGTGCCTGCATGGGATTCCTGTGGTACAATGCACATCCCGCCTCTGTGTTTATGGGGGATACCGGATCACTGGCACTGGGCGGATCTTTTGGAGCACTAGCCCTTATGCTCCATAAAGAACTGTTATTGCCAATAATTTGCGGAATATTTTTTGTCGAAACCGTTTCTGTAATTATTCAGACAACCTATTTCAAGTATACAAAACGAAAATATGGTGAGGGGAAACGGGTCTTTTTAATGACGCCGATCCACCATCACTTTGAGAAAAAAGGACTACCTGAGTCGAAAATTGTAATTCGCTTTTGGATTATTGCCGTGCTCCTGGGAATCCTTAGCCTATTAACGCTCAAGCTACGATGAGAGAAGTTATAAACAAACATATCGTTGTAGTGGGAGCCGCCCGAAGCGGCCTGGCTGTGGCATCGCTGCTAAAGCGAAAGGGAGCGAATGTATTTGTGACTGATCACGGGACTATTGTCGCTTCTGTGAAGGATAAACTAAACAAACTGAATATAGATTTTGAAGAAAATGGACATACGCACAAAGCTGAAGGAGGGACATTTTTAGCCATCAGTCCCGGTGTTCCTACAGAAGCACCATTAGTGCAGAAGTATCTAAATGATGGAAAAGAAGTGTTTTCAGAGATCGAAATAGCCAGCTGGTTTAACAAAAGTCCAATTGTGGCAGTCACCGGTAGCAACGGTAAAACAACCGTAACTAATTGGATGGATCATACCTGGGAAAAAGCAGGTTGTGAACATGTTACTGCCGGTAATATTGGATATGCATTCTCGGACAAGGTTGATCAAACATCAGAAAATAATGAAGCCTTGCTGGAAGTCAGCAGTTTTCAGTTAGACCATATAGATAGTTTCCATCCACATGTAAGTGTGTTGTTAAATATTACGGCTGATCATCTGGATCGATATGATCATAATTTTTCGAGCTATGCAAAATCAAAATTTCGAATTATCGAAAACCAAACCGGGGAAGACTGGTTCATTTACAACCATGATGATCCAACTATTACCAAACATGTGGATTCGCTTAAAAAAAAAGAAGATGCACCAAGGCTTCTGCCCTTTTCAACCAGGGAGGTTCTTTCAGAAACAGACGGAGCTTTTGTACGAAATCAAAACATCATCTTAAAAATAAACCAAGAAGAAGAGGTACTAATGCCAACTCGTGAAGTGAAACTTTCTGGTAAGCATAATTTGAGCAATGGACTTGCTACGGCTCTAGCCGCTCGTGCTTCCGAGATTAAAAGTGATGTTATCCGTGAAAGCCTTCGCACTTTTGAAGGTGTGGAACATCGTCTTGAATTAGTACGGACCGTTAACGGGGTAAAATACATCAACGACAGCAAGGCTACCAATATCAATGCCGTATGGTATGCCCTTGACAGCTTTGATGTCCCCATGACTATCATTCTGGGAGGACGTGACAAAGGGAATGATTACTCAGAGTTGGTTAAACAGATCCGCGAAAAAGTACACACCATTATTGCGATAGGCGAAGCCCGACCAATGATTGAAGAGCAACTGAAATCCGTCGTTCCAAATTTTAAAAGGGTTGATAATATGAACAGCGCAGTTCGATCAGCCAAGGAGGTTGCAAAGCGCGGTGAAGTTGTTCTTCTAAGTCCGGCATGCTCNTCGTTTGATATGTACGATAATTATGAACACAGAGGTAACGATTTTAAAAAAGCCGTTAATCGACTTTAACAACTCAGCCTTGAGTTTTCAGCTATCTATATCACCTGATAGCTGAAAGCTGAAGACTGAAAAACAGAAAATATGCTATATACAACGCCAAATAAAAACATATCATCCATACTGGGTACCAGTACAGATGACATTGACACACCCAAGCAAGGGAGTGATCGTGTCTTGCTGATATCGGTAATTCTACTAATGATATTTGGTGTTCTGGCTGTGTATTCATCTATCGCCTTTTTTGCCGAAACCAAACATACTACGGCCGGCAGCCTTGTGGTAGGTCATGCCGTAAAGGTAGGTATCGCTTTTCTGGCTATGCTTATTGTTTCAAAGATTGACTACCACCTCTTGGCCAAATTTAGCCGGCTGGGTGTAATATTTAGCTGGATTCTACTAATTGCAGTTATGGTTTTTGGGAATGAAGTTTTTGGGGCCAAAAGATCACTAACGATTGGTGGAGTTTCATTTCAACCGGCATCCTTTGCAATACCTGCCCTATTAATTCATATATCAGTTTTACTAGAGCAAAAGCAAGACTATATCAAAGATTTTAAACGAGCATTTCTACCCATCATGTTTTGGGTGATCATTACCTGCGGCCTTATTGGAATTGAAGACTTTAGTACCGCAGCCTTACTGTTTTCTCTGTCGCTATTGGTCATGTTTGTCGGACGAATTAGCATGATGCAACTAAGTACGCTGATATTGATCGGCGCTATGGGTGCCAGCATTTTAATTTGGCAATCTCCCGAGCGACAAAGTCGCATCGATCAATACGTGGATCAGGTTGTAGAAATAAACAGTACCAAATTTAATATCGAAAACGGATACCAAGCACAACAGGCCCACATAGCTATCGCAAAAGGAGAACTGTTTGGAGTAGGCATGGGCAAAAGCACCCAGCGTAATTTCCTCCCGGCCCCCTACAACGATTTCATCTTTGCGATCATAGCTGAAGAATACGGACTATTTGGCTCTGGGTTAGTCATACTAATATTTACGGTCATCCTGTTTAGGGGTATTGCCAAAATTGCAAAAAATGCCCCTGATATCATGGGCATGCTCGTTGCTGTCGGCTGTACCCTTACGATTGTACTTTACGGATTTATTAATGCCGGTGTTGCCAGCGGATTGCTNCCAGTTACAGGACTGCCTATGCCCTTTGTTAGTTATGGCGGAACCAATATTCTATTTGCCGGGATTATGGTTGGTATTCTTATGAATATTTCAAAATACGACAGCAGTAAAAAAGCAGTGTTTTATGCATAGTGCTGTAACAAAGAACATATCATCACAGGACAAACCAGACTCCGCTGCTATGGGCAAAATAAAAGTGCTCATAGCAGCCGGGGGTACTGGTGGTCATGTGTATCCGGCCATTGCCATTGCCGATGCACTGCGGGATTCCTCTGCCGATACCGAAATTCTTTTTGCCGGTACAAAAAATCACATGGAATGGGATACCGTATCCAAGGCAGGATATAATATCACCAGCATCTGGATCAGTGGATTTCACCGCCGACTTACTATAAAAAACCTGCTGTTCCCAATTAAACTGGCAACAAGCATTGTTCAGAGCTTAGTTATCATCAAAAAATTTAACCCTGATGTAGTAATCTCATGTGGAGGTTATGTTGCCGGACCCGTAGGATGGGTAGCAACCAAAATAGGCATTCCACTTATTATTCAAGAACAGAATAGCTTCCCCGGCGTAACCAATCGCATGCTGGGCAAAAATGCAGAAATCATTTTTACTGCTTTTGATGATGCCGAAAACTATTTCCCAAAGAAAAAAATACAGCTGGCCGGTAATCCTACTAGAAAATCGCTAAGCGAGGTCAACCGCAAAGAGGCTTTGCTAGCATTTGACTTTAGCAACGACAAAAAAACGCTCTTGATATTGGGCGGAAGTGGCGGTGCAAAAAGCATCAATGAAGCAATGCAAAAAAATATTGAAAGACTACATAACGATTTGGGACTTCAAATTATCTGGCAGTGCGGGAAAAGATATTATGATAAACTTCGCAAAGATGTAACACCGCAGAACTTTGAACATTTGAGACTTAAAGATTTTATCCATGATATGCCGGCTGCTTATGCATCTGCAGATTTGGTAATAAGCCGAGCGGGGGCCCTCTCCTGTTCAGAACTCGCTTTGACAGGGAAACCGAGCATGCTCGTACCTTCACCGAACGTAGCTGGTGATCACCAAACGAAAAATGCGCAATCTATGGTTGCCAACGGTGCTGCAAAATTAGTTGCTGATGATGAACTAGAAAAAAGCTTGGCAAATGTCGTTCAAGAAATTATTGATGATGAGCACCAACTCAACGAAATGAGAAAAGCAGCTAAAAACTTAGCACGCCCCAATGCCGCTGAAGAAATAGCAACCGAAACACTGAAATTAATCACAAAGAAAAAACAAAATTAGTGTCATCCTGAATTTATTTCAGGATCTAAATGATCCTGCTTAGTAGATGCTGAAACAAGTTCAGCATGACATGTACGAGATAGAGTAAATATACAATGAGTAAGCAAATACAAACACAACCAATTTTTGGCAGAACCCGACATATACACATGGTCGGTATTGGCGGCATCGGTATGAGCGGCATGGCCGAGATATTGCTTCAAAAAGGGTATCACATTACCGGTTCGGATGCTAACATGAGCGAAACCATTGAACGATTACAAGAGCTCGGTGCCAAAATATCTATCGGTCATGACGCGAAAAATATCGAAGGTGCTGATGTAGTTGTGTATACCAGTGCGGTTAAAGCAGAAGAAAATATTGAAACCAACACCGCACTCGAAAAAGGAATTCCCGTTATCAAGCGTGCCGAAATGCTGGCCGAGCTCATGCGTATGAAATATGGCGTAGGTGTGGCCGGTACGCACGGTAAAACAACGACCACAACAATGATTGGTCATGTAATACAAGACGGTAGCTTTGACCCCACCATTATGGTAGGTGGTAAAGTACACAGTTTTTCCAAAACCAATGCCGTGGTTGGAAAAGGTGATATTATTGTCGTTGAAGCAGATGAGTTCGACCGGACATTCTTACGACTTACTCCGAGCTTAAGCGTTATCACCAATATCGAAGCCGAACATCTGGATATTTATAACAATCTCGAAGATGTTAAAGAAGCCTTTATAGAATTCGCCAATAAAGTGCCGTTTTACGGTGCTGTTGTACTTTGTCTCGATGATCCCAATGTGCGAAGCATTATTCCCGACATTGAACGCCGCACTACTACTTACGGATTGACCCCCCAGGCAAAAATACGGGCGGTTGATATCGATATTGATCACTTCAACAGCCACTTTACCGTTGTCAAAGAAGGGGAAAAACTCGGTGAGATTAATCTCCAAGCTCCCGGTGAACACAACGTGAAAAATGCACTGGCGGCTGTGGCAGTTGGGCTCGAACTTGATATCGACTTCAAAGATATAAAATCCGGTCTTGAACGATTTGAGGGGGTATTCCGGCGTTTCCAATTGAAGACAGATAAAGACGACGTAATAGTAATTGATGATTATGCGCATCATCCCACTGAAGTTCAGGCAACACTTAATGCAGCACGGCAGGGATGGAAAGATCGTCGCATTGTAGCCGTTTTTCAGCCGCATCTGTACTCGCGAACGCAAGAACTCTATAAGGAATTCGGGCTTTCATTTTTCGATGCCGAAGTATGTGTCATTACCGATGTATATCCATCACGCGAAGAGCCTATTGAAGGCGTTACCGGCAAACTTATTGCTGATGTAGCCAAGGAATATGGACATCGAAAAGTGCATTATGTGGAGGATAAAAACGACTTACCGGTAAAACTTAAGGAGATTGTAGAGCCGGATGATGTCGTGATCACTATGGGAGCCGGTGATATTTACAAATACGGTGAACAATTTGTAGAAGCTCTGGAAGCAGGAATATCGAAATTGAAATGATAACATAGATCCTGAAACAAGTTCAGGGTGACATAAAGTTACTAAATGACAGAAAACGAGCAACATACTGAATCCCCAAAAAGCAACAATGCTTGGCCTTGGATTGCCGGTGCAATACTGGTTCTGGGATTAGCAGGTATGGCCGGTCTGTATTGGGACTCAACGATGAAAATACAGGATGTACAGTTTGAGGGTAATCATTTTGTGTCGGAACAAGATCTGCAATTAGTAGAAGTCCCAACCGGTATTAATCCTGATAGTATGAATTTTGGAGAAATTAGAAATCGATTTGAGGAACTGCCCTATGTAAAACAGGCTGATATCAGTATAAAACCAAACGGTACAATCAACATTGGTATTACTGAACGCCAGCCTGCTGCCCTGTTAGCAGATAACAAAAAGAAAATCTATATCGATAGCGAAGGAATTAAACTACCTATTGTGCCGGGGAAAACGGTGGATGTACCCATTCTCTATGGATTTAGTGCTACACCGATGGAAGATACTCTGAAGGGTGAAGCTTTTGAAACGGTTTCGGACTTTTTAACAGCTGTTCGTGATAATAATGTCGCTGATGCTACAATTAGCGAAATAGCATGGTCCTCATCTAATGATGGAATTGTAACGTTGACGAATCAGAATGGAGTAAAACTTATTTTTGGTAAAGGAAATTTTGACACCCGACTTCGCAACTGGGAAGCATTTTATGGTGAAGTCATAAAGCAAAAGGGAATTGAAAAGATGCGTTCGGTAGACCTGAGGTTTGAAGGACAAATCGTGACGCGCGAAAATTAAAACAAAAAATTAAGTATAAACTACAGTGTCATCCTGAACTCGTTTCAGAGTCAAACAAGAAATTAAACGAACTAAGATACTGAAACGAGTTCAGCATGACACAATGACTAAATAAATCACAATAGTACGTGGATAACATTATGGAAGAACAAGAAGATAGAATTGTCGTTGGTCTGGATATTGGCACTACAAAAGTATGTGCGATTGTTGCATCCATCGATCCACAGGACAGAATAAATATCCTGGGCGTAGGAAAAGCACCAAGCGATGGATTAAATCGCGGCGTGGTTGTAAACATCGATAAAACGGTAAATGCCATACAAACAGCCGTTGAGCAAGCACAGCTGGCTTCCGGAATTGAAGTAAATTCCGTAAACGTAGGTATTGCCGGAGACCATATCCGAAGTATGCGCAGCAAAGGCGTGATTACCATCAACAATCGCGATAATGAAATTACCGTTGATGATGTTGAACGTCTGCTGGAAGATTGCCAACGCATTATGCTGCCAACCGACCAGCAGATTATCCACGTAATTCCTCAGGAATTTGTGGTGGACGGGCAAGACGGCATCAGCGATCCCGTGGGCATGAGCGGCATGCGGATGGAAGCCGAAGTTCACATTATAACGGGCCTTGTTTCTGCCGCAAAAAATATCTACCGGTGTGTTGAGCGTGCCGGCTACCAAGTGGCAGATATTAT
>P_1C_Sed_2_UnCtyDRAFT_1000054_pt1 | contig 31893 bp, 29 predicted proteins | sample Pon1CUnioCityCA_4_FD_10229 | JGI IMG/M metagenome (IMG submission 10229) | reverse complement strand
AAATACGTCCAATATCTGTGAAGTATTTTCATCCAAATGTGCCCGAACCGGAGAAAGCGGCCTTGGATTTTTAAGCTCTTTGGACAGCAGCTGCACCTTCTCTTCTTCCGATAAGGATCGATATTCATCCGTAACCTGCCCTACTTTCAATAGTTCAGCCACTGCAGCTTCATGTTTTTCAGAATGTTGTCGGATATCCAGTCCCGCCAAATGAAACCCAAATGTTTGGGCTCGAACGCGCAAATGACGCAATTTTCCCTGAGATGCCACACACTCTAATCCAGAATTTTTCAGACTTTTAGCAATCAACTCTAAATCACTAGTAAAATCTGATAGTTGGTACTTTTCTGCTTCTTCTAAAACCTCATTACGGCGACCTGATTTCATGATGTTAAGCTGATGCTGAAGCTTGTGCATCATGTGCGTAACTTTTCTCCGATACGGCTCTTGATTGTAAAGTCGCTCATAGCGATCCGAAAGCGGATCTTTTTGCTGGTCCTGCTCTAACGAGGTCGCCAGCTCATCTGATATTTCAAACTTATTTTGAGATATACTCAAATAGCTGCGTAAATCATCGAGCTCATCCAGATACAACTCCATCACATTTTTACGCTGTTCCAAAATCGTCTGCCACGTTACCTCCGGCGTTACATTGGGGTTACCGTCCCGATCACTACCAATCCAGGATCGATAACGCAAAATCGTATTAAAGTTGGGCACCTCATCATAATACATTTCAAAAGCATTGCGCAGATCATCATACAAAATGGGAATCGTCTGCCAGATCGCATTGCGGAAATAAAATATCCCGTTTTCAACCTCGTCCTCAACAGTCACTCGTTCCGTTCGTACTTCATCTGTAGAAAGCAACAAATATATCTCATTAAATATATCCAAGGTTAATGCCTTGCGCTCATCCGGTGTTAAATCATCGGCCTTAAATTGTTCAATCATCTCAGTGATATGCTGCTGCTTCGTAAGCACGCTGTGGCGACGGGCTTCGGTAGGATGAGCTGTAATGGTCGGCTGGATATCAAGCTTTGCAATTACGTCGGCAGCCTCATCTGCCGAAAACCCCTCTTCTTTTAGATGATACACAGCCTCTGCAATACTTTCGCTGCGCGGTGAATCCGGCCCTGTATTCATTGCCCGTTCGTGATTAATACGCGTAATTTCTCTCTGCTCTTGGGAATTCATCAGGTGGAAAAAAACCGTAAAATATCGCAAGAATTGGGCAATTTGATCGGTCGGAAGATCACTTATTATCGATTCCAGCTTTGCCAATGCCTTCTGATCCTGTTTATCAAAAGCTTGATGGGCTACTTCCGGAAAAGTAACTAGCAAATCCAAAAAATTTTGATCTTCTGTATCTACAATAATTTTTTCCAAAAAGTCCGCCAGCAGCTCCAATCGTGCCGAAAGTTTTTCACTAATACCACTTTGATTACTTCGGTCTTTAATAAGTTTATCCCACTTCATAGATTCACTTTTTATTACATTAAGAGATATATCCCAAAATGGGATTTTAATTCTTAAAAACACAATTATGCCAAAAAGATGCGACTGGTGCGAAAACACCTTTGATCAATACATCCGCTATCATGATGAGGAATGGGGCGTACCCGTTTATGATGACCAAACACAATTTGAATTTTTAATTCTTGAAAGCTCGCAAGCAGGTTTAAGCTGGAGCACGATTTTACAAAAACGGGAAGGGTATCGTAAAGCATTTGCCAATTTTGATGTCGAAGAGGTAGCCGCTTTCGATGAAGAAAAAGTAAAACAGCTTCTATCCAATCCCGATATTATACGCAACGAAAACAAGATTCGTTCCGCCATAAATAATGCCAACCGTTTTATTGAGGTACAACAAGAATATGACAGCTTCTGTAATTACATTTGGGATTTTGTAGACGGTGAAGCCGATTCATAACCATTGGAAAACTTTGGCCCAAGTACCGACAACCACAGAAATTTCAGATAAGCTAAGCAAGGACCTCAAAAATCGTGGGTTCAAATTCATCGGAAGTATCACTATATATGCCCATATGCAGGCCACAGGATTAGTTAACGACCATTTGACATCTTGTTTTCGTCATCAACAAATTATCGCCCAACATTGAACCCTAATTTATGCACAAGAATTGTAGTTATTTGACTGCATACTATAAAACGCCCGTTTTAAGGGGTATTAAAAAAGTTGATTTTTTCTATATTTGAGGCAAAATAAATTAACGAACTAATTTTAAAGAGAACCCACTTGTTATGCGTTCAATGTTTTCACTGGAAGAAGTTGGAGAAATGCTAGATATGAAAACCAGTGATGTAGAAAAAGAAATTGAAAGTGGTCATTTAACGTACTCATTCCATGAGGGTGAGAAAATGATTACGCTCTACGATCTGGAAAAATATATGGGTGCTGAACAAACACGAAAAATAACCAGCGAATATTTGGAAAAACAGGATACCGAATAAACCCGATTATCGCTACTGATAGCCGAGCAAAAAACTTATCCTTTCACTTCTTCAGGTTGCTTGTTTGCCAACCACGGTTCTACATCGTCATCCACATATTTAACATCAAAACCATCCCTGCGTAACAGTGATGTAGCTACGGAAGCACGAGCTCCCGTCCGACAATAAACCAACCACGTCTTATCTTTATCCAATTCTTTTTTTCGCTCTAACAAACGGGTATGTGCTATATTGAATGCCCCTTCAACGTGTGCCTCATTAAACTCGGTTAATTTTCTAACATCGAGCGCCTGGTATTGGCCGTTACCAATTAGCTCAGCCACCTCATCAAAGGTAATGGTTTCAACGTGTTCTGATTGCCCGCTACCCTCAAGGGACTGCTCTAATTCATCCGGGGTCACATATCCTTGAATATTATCCAGTCCAATCCTAATCAAATCACGTACTGCTTCTTCAATATTCTCTTCTTCAATAATTAAATAAATATCCTCATCTTCTGTTACATAAGATCCAACCACTGTATTAAAAGCCTTATTATAAGTAGAGAGTATCGATCCTTTCAGATGACCATCCATAAAATCAGTACGTTCGCGTGTATCTACTACTGCACTCCCCTCCTGTCTTGCCCGGTTCGACAATCCTTCTACGGTCATTTTTTGGGGATGAGGAAGATCGCCAAGAACTTTAGGGCCGCCCCTGTTATCACGTTTCATGCGGGCAAAATAGAGTGGTGGTTCTGGTTGTCCCTCCAAAATAAAGTCAACAAATTCTTGTTCACTTTCCGATGCATTAATAGATGGATTGTACCTCAACTCATACCCCACCGTAGACTCAGGGACAGATCCCAAAGCCTTTCCACATGCACTGCCTGATCCGTGTCCGGGCCATACCTGTAAATACTCTGGCATGGATTTAAACTTCTCTACTGATTTATATAATGTTCGCGCAGATGACTGCATCACTCCTTTCTGCCCGGCTGCTGTTTCAAGCAGATCTGGCCGACCGACATCACCCACAAAAACAAAATCACCGGTAAGCATACCCATAGGGGCATTTGCTGCTGCTCCATCTGTTACCGTGTAACTGACGTGCTCAGGTGTATGTCCGGGGGTATGCTTAACCTCAAAATGAATATTTCCTATGCTAAATCGATCTCCGTCTTTAACAAGCTCGTAATTATAATTACTTCCTATTACCCATTCATATTTCCAGTCCTCATCGCCTTCATCCGAGGCATATATTTTAATACCTTCTTCAGCAAATTCACGAAGACCAGTTAAGTAATCAGCATGAATATGGGTCTCTGCCGCAGCTATAATATTCAGATCTTCTTCTTGGGCAATTTCTTTATACCGATCGATGTCCCTCATCGGATCAATTATAATAGCTTCGCCAGTAGCTTGGCATCCGATTAGGTAGGAATACTGTGCTAATTTCTCCTCAAAAATCTGCTTAAAGTACATAGTTAATTCTTACAAGTAATTTTTAATATTTTCGTAGTAAATATAACATTCCAAAATGAACTAAGCATACTCACAACGTATATAAATATAGCGTTAAAACTGTTTTAAATTCTTGTCCTTCACTTAAAAAATCAATATAGTTCGAAACTATAATATCTATCACATCAAATTCATTTCATTTAACCAATAATAAAACGGAGAAAAAATGCTACGACGCGTTCTCATGTCGCTTACGGTAGTGCTGCTGGGATTTTATCTTGCCACACCATCCGTAAACGCACAATCCTTAGACGATTTCGAAGAAAAAGTTACCGAATTCACACTCGATAACGGTTTAACATTCATTATTATTGAGCGTCCAGTTGCACCAGTTGTCAGTTTTGCCACCTACGTGAATGTGGGCGGAGCAAACGAACCTGTTGGGCACACCGGGATGGCTCATATTTTTGAACACATGGCTTTTAAAGGAACTCACACTGTTGGTACTAATAACTGGCAGGAAGAAAAGAAAGTTCTTGAAGAACTCGATAATACCTATCAAAAATGGTTAGCCGAAAAGTACAGTACGCAAACCGACTCCGCCAGAATGGATACGCTATGGAGTCAATTTGAAGAGCTCCAGGAAGAAGCGGGAGAATACGTTGTTAATAACGAGTTCTCCGAAATTATCGATCGTAACGGCGGTACCGGAATGAATGCCACTACCAGTCAGGATCGAACAAATTACTTTTATAGCCTTCCCGAAAACAGGATGGAACTGTGGTTTAGCCTCGAATCGGATCGATTTAAAAATCCGGTCTTCCGTGAGTTTTACAAGGAAAAGGAAGTGGTTCGAGAAGAGCGTCGTATGCGTTCAGAATCGCAGCCAATCGGCCGTCTGATTGAAGAATTTGCAGCTGTCGCTTTCACGGCCCATCCCTATGGGCGTCCAACTGTAGGCTGGCACTCCGATATTACAGCCACCACTATGGAAGACGCGCGCCAATTCTATAATACCTACTATGTTCCTAATAACATCACTTTTGCCATTGCAGGCGATGTAGATCCCCAGCAAGCAAAACAACTGGCCGAAGAATATTTCGGTGATATGAAGGAAGGCCCCGAACCACCTCCTGTTTATACTAAAGAACCAGAACAACGCGGAGAGCGACGATTCACCATTGAGGGACAATCACAACCATTTTTTATAATGGGATATCACACGGTAGCACAAGATCATCCCGACTCAAAAGCCCTTCAACTGCTGGGCAGTATTCTATCCGGTGGACGTACCTCTGTGCTTTACAAACGAATGGTAGAAGAAGAACAGACCGCTCTACAAGTTAGTGCCTTTAACGGATATCCCGGTCAAAAGTATGAAACCCTATTTGCAACACTTGCTATCCCAAATCAGGGAGTTGGCGTTGACACGATGGAAACCTCCATTTTGGAAGAAATTGAAAAAATTAAAAATGGAGAAATCTCACAAGAGGCCTTAGACCGGGCACGAACCAATGCACGAGCCAACCTTATACGAAGTCTAGACTCTAATTCCGGGCTGGCTTCTGCTCTTGCATCCGCGGAAAATCTTCGTGGCGACTGGCGAAAAGTCTTCACCGATATCAAAAAGCTCAACGAAGTAACGGTTGATGATATTCAGCGGGTTGCCAATGAATATCTGACCAAAGACAATCGAACGGTGGGTGCTATTGTAAATAAAGACAATTCATCCGATCAGGAGGTTGCTGATGCCAATAACTAACTCATCATTTTCTAAAATTTTGAACAACCATAATTCTGCTATTATGAAGAGGTTAAGCTTATTCTTACTTATGGCTGTATTTGCATTCGCCTGTTCGCAAACCGAACAAATGGCCGATTCGCAACAGCCCGCAAATACAAATCCACACACCAACCTGGATTTTCCTGAACTAAATGATTTTCAAAAGCCAGAGGTAGAAACATTCACTACCGAAAACGGCATGACATTTTACTTGGTGGAAGACAAAGAACTTCCCCTTATCAATGTTAACGCACGAGTTCGGACCGGTGGAGTTCTAAATTCCAATAATAAAACGGGCCTTGCTTCTATTACCGGTACTGTTATGCGATCCGGCGGAACGGAAACTTATCCTGCCGACTCTCTTAATACACTGCTCGAGAACAGGGCAGCCAGTATAGAAACCGGTATTGGATTCACCAGCGGAAACGCGAGCATGGATGTGTTAAAGGAAGATTTCGATGATCTGCTTCCTGTATTCATCGATGTGTTGACTAATCCCGTCTTTCCCGAAGATAAAATCGAGCTGGCTAAAACCCAGCAAAAATCTTCCATTTCGCGCCGGAATGATAATCCCCAGCAGATTGGTATTCGAGAGTTTCAGGCTCTTATTTACGGGAAAGATTCTCCCTATGGCCGAACAACAGAATATGCAACCATTAACAATATTACCCGGGAAGATTTAATCGAGTTTCATGATAAGCACTTCTCGGCAAGTAACATGATGGTTGGTATTGTAGGAGATTTTGAAACGGAAGAGATTAAGCAGAAGCTTCGTAAAACGTTTAGGAAATTACCGAGCGGAGATGAATCAATGCTTGAGTTCCCTGAAATAGACTATGAACCTCAAAGCTCAATCAACTTTATTGAAAAATCAGATGTGAACCAGAGCTTTGTAATGATGGGGCATTTAGGCGGAATGCGCGATAATCCCGACTATGCAAAAGTGCAGGTGATGAACCGCGTGCTTAGTGGTGGATTTTCAGGCCGACTAATGCAGGTCGTTCGTACTGAAATGGGATTGGCTTATTCGGTATTTGGCCAATATGGAATGAACAGTTTCTATCCCGGTATGTTTTATGCCGGCGTTATGACCAAAAGCTCTACAACGGCTGATGCTATTGATGCCATCATCGAACAGATTGAACGTCTGCAAAATGAGCCGATTACAAAACAAGAGCTTCAGGACGTAAAGGATCAGATTCTCAATTCCTCAGTATTTGAGTATGACAGCTATGAGGAGGTACTCAGTGAACGCATGTCAAATGAGTATCGCGGGCTTCCAGCTGATGCTTTTGAACAGTATATCGAAGGGGTCAAAGCTACAACCATCGAAGATATACAGGCGGTAGCACAAGAATACCTAAACCCCGATAATCTCCAAATTCTTGTGGTTGGAAATAAAGAAGAAATTGGTGACCAGCTTGAAAAATACGGAGAGGTCAATAAGATAGACATCAGTATTCCCGAACCCGGAAGCGGAGAGAAGCAAATGGTTAAAGGCGATGCTGAAAATGGACAAAAATGGCTATCAAAAATGACTGGATCCGTCATTAAGAACGATACCAAGCTCAACAGCATCTCCTTAACCGGGGAAATGAATATGCAAGGTCGAAAAATGCCCATGTCCACAACCATTAAATATCCCGATGCTATTGAGCAAACTATTAAAGGCCCAATGGGGGAAATTAAAGTAAATTATGAAGATGGATCCGGCAAAATGATTGTTGGCGGCCAGGAACGTCCCCTGCCTCCTCAAATGGCTAAAAGTCTAAAAAGCACGCTCAACAGAAGCTTTCTTTCCATTGCTCTAAATGCAGAAAGCGTTAATCCGCTATATTTAGGCACTGAAAAAATCGATGGGACAAACTACGAAAAGGTTAACGTAACAGTAGATGGCTCAAACGTCGAACTTTTGTTGGATACTGAAACCCATTATCCGGATATCATCCGCTATAAACAATTTAACCCTCAAATGGGTGAGCAAGTGACTGTAGAAAACCATAATTCGGACTGGCAAGTAGTCGACGGTGTTGCATATCCTTATGTGCAAGAAACAATGATTAATGGGAATAAATCTGGTGAGGCCGTATATAAAAGCCACGAAGTGAATAAATAGCACAAAACCTCACTACCTTACGCATTTCTAAAGGCCGGAGCAATCCGGCCTTTTTTATTTTACATTGATACTTTTTCGGGTGTACTTTGGATATAAATAAGAACCTTAAATTAACGACATAAAATGGCACTTTTAGATTGGGAAGATACCAAGCTTAAACCAGACGAATACGGCGAATTTTATAAAGATTATATCAGTCTTGTTGATAAGCCTAATGTAATTCAGTCACTCATCAGTCAGGGCCAAAAGGTGTATACTATTATCCGACAACTTTCCGAGGACGAGGCCAATTATCGCTATGAGGATGACAAATGGAGCGTGAAGGAAATCATTGGTCACTTGGTTGATACCGAACGAATAATGGCATACCGGGCACTATGTATCAGTCGCGGAGAGCAAACAGCACTTCCCGGCTATAATCATGAATCCTACGTAGAGAAAGGTGAATTTGATCAACGAAGCCTGCAAAGTTTATCCGCTGAATATGATGCGCAACGGAATGCCAACATCAGTATGTTTAGCAGTTTTACGAAAGAACAAATATTGCGAAAAGGAACTGCAAATAATGTGACCGTTTCGGTTCGGGCCCTGGCTTTCATCATCGCGGGACATGAAAAGCATCATATCAATATATTGGAAGAGAAATATAATATTGATCTTACCTAATAAAAGACAACTTTTCTGAGTGTGAGGGAGACATACTATAGGTTTCAGATCCAATTTCTAATAACTGCTGTATTACTTTCTCCGGATCTGCAATATCATCTATAGTAATCACTTCCGCATTTTCCAACCATCCTCGTACCTTACCAATGTGACTTTTGATATCAGTGAATATTTTGATGCCCATCTCCTGCATTGCCATAGCATTGCATTGCTGTTCATACTGGCGTTGAATAGGAATAGCAGCTAATTTCTTACCCAAGTACATAGCTTCGGCACAGGTTTCAAAGCCTGCATTACAAATGACTCCCTTACAAGAGGCAAAGCTATCCAAGAAAGGCTCATTGCTAACCGGGTACACTCGTATATGTTCCTGATGAACGGGATTGCTACAGTAGGGAGAAAATATATGCCAATCGACCTCCCTGATCTGACCCAATAACTTTATTAATACGTCATGATGAAAGGCTGAGAGATAGACTGTAATGTGGTTTTCATTGGTAGCCCTTAATGATCGAATAGGGGAACGTATAATCGGCGGCTCAATAAATCTGTCATATCGTTGGAAATGGAATCCAATAGCACGTTCAGCAGGCGCAAGGTGCTGTAAAATAGCCTCTGCTACTTGGGATTGCTGCTTTGGCCGTGGCGTATGGGAGGATAAAAACGAAGCTTGGTGGCTTAAGGCAACTCATGGTATGTTTTTGAGCCTTGCTGCCCAAGCTGATATCGGTTCGTAATCACTTATAACAAGGTTATAGCTCTGTAACGGAACCCCACTTACATCTTTGACAAAAGAAATTGGCCGCAAATCCAACAACGTATTAAGAAATAATATCCCTCCTTGGTCATCATAAGATAGGCTTACCCCATGTTTTCTATATGCTATAAAATCTTCTAATCCCATAGCACTATTTCCCCCACTAAGGAGAACATCTACCGAAGCATGCCCTGCCAACCTCGGTAATAATTCTTTTGCACGACTTATATGCCCGTGACCCGTGCCCTGTATACCGTAGAGTATCCTCATCGTATCACTGCGGTATTTCTTATTCTCTTTCGTATAGGAACCATCACAGAGCTGTTTTTATCAAGGAAATCATCTCCTGCATATTTATACATTGACCATTCACCCTCATCAAATTCAAGTGCAGTCAAATTTTCAACCCAATCTCCTGAATTCATGTAAAATAACTGTGCCTTCTTCATTTTCATATCCTCGTATTTTTGGCTGATGTATATGTCCACATATCACATAGTCGTAGTTATTCTGGATAGCAAGATCCATGGCTGCAACCTCAAAATCATCAATAAATCGTACAGCCTTTTTGATACTGTCTTTTATTTGTTTAGAAAGGGAAATCTTGTTCCGTCCCAATTTTTTCAGCATCCAGTTAACAGCACGGTTAAATAAAATTAGCAGATCATAGCCTTTCCCTCCCAATTTGGCCACCCATTTTGTTTGCTTCATTGTGATATCAAAGATATCACCGTGAAAGATCCAGCATTTTTCACCATTTAAATCCAATACTAACTTATCTCTAACAAAAAGAGGACCCAGCTGGAGACCGGATATTTTTCGAATAACCTCGTCGTGATTTCCCGTCAGGTAATAAATATCCGTACCATTAGCCATCATACTTAAAAAACACTTTACCACCTGCATGTGCGAATCGGGCCAGTAATACTTTTTGAAATTCCAGATATCAAAAATATCACCGTTTAGGATAAGTTTATTGGGATCAATAGAATTGAGGTACCTTGTAAGTTCAATAGCATGACAACCTACTGTTCCCAAATGAAGGTCTGATAGAACAACTATGTCAACTGTTCGCTTACTAGCCATACTCTGTAGTTATTTTTGGTATAATAAACGATAGTTATGTTATTGAACTATAATCTCAGTATTACGAATAAATCATTCCTAAATGTAGTTAACGGCCCTTATTTCTTTACGAAACAAGAATATGTTAGCTTTTCAATCTCTAATTTTAACGCAAGGTAGCTCATAATCATGGCTAAAGATTCTGATAAGAAAAAGATTGTACATGCGCATCTCCCCAAAGAAGAAACCTATACCACAACGCTTACAGCCGGGAAACATGAACTTATGGGCGACGAACCCGAATCGGTGGATGGTGGAAAAGATAAAGGGCCCGACCCCTACGATTACCTGTTAATGTCATTGGGCTCATGCACCGTTATGACGATCAAAATGTATGTGCAGCACAAAGGTTGGGATCATGTAGATGATATCTACATGGAGTTACGTCACAATAAACGTCATGACGAAGATTGCCAAAACTGTGAAGACCCGAAGAGCCGCATTGATATCATCGAAAAAGAAGTTATCGTGGAAGGCGATGTTACCGATGAACAGCTCGATCGTATCTTGGATATTTCCCAAAAATGCCCCGTACATCGTACGTTAATGAGTGATATTAAATTAGAGAGCAGTATAACCCAAAAATAGATTAACCCCTTATTCTAATAAATACTTAAAATAGAAAAGCCCACGGAGGTCTCCGTGGGCAAAGCATTAAAATAAATGTGATTACTAATCTACAGCTGCAGGTTCTTGTCCTTCGCTATAGGCGTCAATAGGCACGCAATTACACATTAAATTGCGATCGCCATAGGCATCATCAACACGGCTAACTGCAGGCCAGAATTTATCAAACCGCAGATAATCCAGCGGAAAGATCGCCTTTTCGCGACTATAGGGACGCTCCCAATCATCGGCCATTGCCACCCGCATAGTATGCGGCGCATGCTTCAGTACGTTATTTTCCGGATCTACGTGGCCTTCCTCAATTTCTCTTATTTCTTCACGAATTGAAATCATGGCCTCACAAAAACGATCAAGCTCATCTTTCGTTTCGCTTTCTGTAGGCTCAATCATCAGCGTTCCGGGAACCGGAAATGACATCGTGGGAGCATGGAATCCATAATCCATAAGACGCTTGGCTACATCAATTGACTCTACGCCAGCTGATTGCTTAAAGGGACGAATATCTACAATAAATTCATGAGCAGTACGCCCGTTTTTACCAGTATAGAGAATGGGATAATGCTCCTTTAATCGCTCTTTAAGATAGTTTGCGTTGAGAATGGCAAATTCAGAAGCTCTGGTAAGACCTTGAGCACCCATCATTTTGATATATGCATATGAAATTGACAAGATACTGGCACTGCCCCATGGAGCCGCCGAAATGCTTTTGATCGCATGTTCGCCTCCAGTCTCCTTAACAGCATTACCCGGCAGAAACGGAGCAAGTTCTTTAGTAGCGGCTATTGGGCCCATTCCCGGTCCACCGCCGCCGTGTGGAATGCAGAATGTTTTATGCAGATTCAGGTGACAAACATCAGCGCCAATTTCAGCAGGACTCGTAAGCCCCACTTGAGCATTCATGTTGGCTCCATCCATATATACTAATCCACCATTATCATGAATAACTTGGCAAATTTCTTTGATATCTTCCTCAAATACCCCGTGCGTCGACGGGTACGTAACCATCAGTGCTGCCAGATTTTCTTTATTGGCCTCTACCTTTTGACGTAGATCATCAAGATCGATATTTCCATGTTCGTCACAATCAGTAACTACAACGTCCATGCCGGCCATAACCGCACTGGCAGGATTCGTACCATGAGCAGAATCTGGCACAATAGTTACATTGCGATGACCTTCACCGTGATGCTTATGATAGGCTCGAATAGTCATCAGTCCTGAAAACTCACCCTGTGCTCCCGAGTTGGGCTGTAGTGAAACAGCAGGAAACCCGGTAATAGCAGCAAGCTGATCCTCCAACTTATCAAATAATTCATGATATCCTTTAGCTTGATCTTCAGGAGCAAATGGATGAATTTTACCAAATTCAGACCATGTTAACGGGATCATTTCTGATGTGGCATTGAGCTTCATCGTACAGGAACCCAGCGAGATCATGGAATGTACCAAAGAAAGGTCTTTATTTTCCAACTTCTTCAAATAGCGAAGCATCTCATGCTCGGAGTGATATAAGTTAAATACCGGGTGCTCCAAATAATCAGAGGTTCGACTTAGCTTTTCAGGATAATCGACCTCGATAGATTCCGATACCTTGAATACGTCAATCTCCTCTCCAGCCTCGTTCAGTGATGCAAAGATTGTAAGTAATTCCTTAACATGATCCAGATCCTTCGCTTCATCAAAAGAAATTCCAACAGCAGACTCATCGAAGTAGCGCAGGTTTAATTTGTGATCAAGCGCTTTCTGTCGGAGTTTTTCTTTCTGATCATCATCTTCAAGCCTCACTTTAAGCGTATCAAAATAAAGATCATTTACTACCTCAAAGCCAAGCTTTTCAAGACTTTTATCCATTATTTTCGCCAGTCCATGAATTCGCTCGGCAATGCGTCGCAAGCCATTGGGACCATGATAAACGGCATAAAATCCGGCAATTACCGCAAGCAGTACCTGCGCCGTACAAATGTTAGATGTTGCCTTTTCGCGCCGAATATGCTGCTCCCGTGTTTGCAGCGCCATTCTATAAACTGGGTTCTCTTCGGTATCTTGCGTAACCCCAATAATACGTCCGGGAATCTTGCGCTTATATTTTTCACGGGTCGCAAAATATGCGGCATGCGGCCCGCCATACCCCATGGGCACCCCAAAACGCTGTGTGGACCCAACAACTACATCGGCCCCCATTTCACCGGGCGGTGTTAATAGCGTTAGACTCAACAAGTCCGCCGCCACTACCGATTGCACATTATTTTCTTCGCAAGCAGCAATCAAATCAGAATAATCTTCTACCGTACCGTCAGTAGTAGGATATTGCAGTAATATTCCAAAAAGCTCTTTATCCGTGACATCAAGCTCATTGTGATCACCGATCACTACTTCAATATCCAGCGGTTCGGCACGTCCTTCTACTACATCTATCGTTTGCGGATGACAAAGCTCCGAAACAAAAAATTTGCGCGCTTCCTTACGCTTGGCACCGCGCCGCATGGAATAGAGCATCGACATAGCTTCAGCCGCTGCCGTTCCCTCATCCAACAACGAAGCATTGGCAAGTTCCCTTCCGGTCAAATCAGAAACCATTGTTTGAAAATTAATCAGTGCTTCAAGGCGGCCCTGCGCAATCTCAGCCTGATATGGAGTATAAGCTGTATACCATCCGGGATTTTCAAGAACATTGCGTAGAATTACATTGGGGGTCAACGTGTCATGATACCCCATACCAATGTATGATTCGTAAATTTCATTTTTATTGGCTAAATCACGAAACTCTTCAAGAAACCGATATTCACTCATCGGTTCATCAAGATCAATCTGATCATTGAGGCGAATACCTTTGGGAATGGTTTGTCCAATAAGTTCATCAACAGAAGAAGCACCAATGGCTGAGAGCATTTCATCTTCCTGCTTTTTATCAGGTCCATTATGCCGGTGCATAAAACGTTCTTTATCGAAATCGACGCTCATCGAAAGGGATTTTTTGTTAAAAATGTCAATTGGATCTAGTAACAAAGATCCACTCCTAATGGTTCTTCTTTTAATAAAGAAATCAACCATATCAACGGAAATTCTATAAGTGCAAGAAAGTAAGGAAAAGTCTCCGAAATAAACAGCCTGCAGCTCTTATTATAATCTGCTATTGTATGCAAGTAATAGCAGCTGAAGGAAAGAATGACTTATAGAAAGGTAGGTTTATCTCACTATGCTTGTTTGCTATCCAAGAACCCCAAATCCCATACTTGCATACGGCCAGAAATAATAAATCAAAATCCCAACAATGAGGGCCGGTATGGTCGTATAGATAGTAGCAATAATGGCTGCTTTCATATCGATAGCCATAAGCGGAAATAGTGCATCACCATCTTGGCTGATTGCGTTAGCAACTAAAGCAGAAAAAGGAATTTGATTGCTGGCATAAAGTGTAGCAAAAATTATCTGAGGACCACATCCCGGCACAATACCCAGTGCAGCTCCCGCTACTGGTGCCCAAATGCCTACAGCTGCTGCCAGTGCTCCAATTTCCAGGGAGAAAATAACAATCGAATATTCATAAATAAGATATGCTGCAATTACCCATACTGTGACCATGCTCGTTTCCATTGCAGCATGTTTGAAGGTACTGTAGGTGTTAGAAAAACTATGCATTTTACCCGACCCTTCTTCTCCAATAAACCGCCGCCCCACCACATAGAGATAGAATGACAAGGTTGTGCCCAATAGTCCTGCAGCAGTAAATAGAGTAGGAAAATCAAGTCCAAAAGCAAGGGGTATCTCCGGGGCGCCGCGACGTAAATACTCAATACCGGCAACTAAACCTGCTATTGCCAGCACCCACCAAGCAATATGAATTCCATGACTAACTTTATACAAAAATCCTTCACTCCTCTCCTCATTATTTTCATCAAGCTTACATTTTTTCTCAATATCGGTGTTGGGAATACTTGGCTTATCGTTGCCAACATTGGTCGTAGCCAAACTTCCATTCATAACAGAATCACCAATCTGTTGAAAAGCACGATCGAGCCGACCGGTACCTAAACCCCAAAAATCGATAGCATAACCAAACATGATACCCGCTAATGCAGCAAAACCATAAGCATATAAAGCCGCGATCGGTGCTTGTGTCAGAATAACAAATGCAGAGTCACCGGCCGTTGCGGTAAGAGTTGCTACAACGGTTCCAAAACTAATAGAACCACGCACATATAATGGCATGGCAATGATTGCACCTCCGCATCCCGGAGTCAAACCAAGTAAAGCACCTGCAAGAGGCTGCAAATGTTGATTCTTTTCAAGAAATCTTACAAGACGTCCACCCGACTGATACTGAATATAGCTGAATAGTAATACAGTAATAGCTACAAATGCACTTACTTGGACAAAACCATCGCGAACCGAAAATATAAATATGTCAGTAAGCTCCTGAATTGTAATCATATACAACAACTATTTCGCTACTTATTTCTTGGTCAGCAAAAAGTAATCCTACGACTATAATACTATATTAAATAAAATATAAAATTATTTTTAGACTAAGCTAAATAATATATTAATCTGTTCATGAATTCTTAAGAATTAGCAGCTAATTGATAAATAGCAAAATCTATGAATAGAAAGTCGCGTATCATTGGATATTAGATCTTGACGAAATTTACTTTTATTAAACAATTAATAGGATTAAAATTATTGCTTAACTTTTCTGATTAAAACTTGGTAGCATCATATGGATATTACAGTCATACAAGAATGGTTTTTATCGCTTGGGGCCGTTAACCAAAGTCTCCTTGGAGGACTTTTTACTTGGGGATTAACAGCCTTAGGTGCAGCACTTGTATTCTTCACCAAATCTGTGAGTTATAAATTGCTCGATGCAATGATGGGATTTGCTGCAGGTGTAATGATTGCTGCCAGCTTCTGGTCTCTGCTCGTCCCCTCCATTGACATGGCTGGTGCTCAAGGCGTGATCGAGTGGATGCCTGCCGTTATTGGATTTTTAACTGGAGGTATTTTTTTGCGAATTTGTGATGCCTATCTTCCACACCTGCACATCGGATTACCAATGGAAGAAGCCGAAGGAGTTCCCACCTCTTGGCGTAGAGCTACGCTACTGGTTTTGGCAATTACACTACATAATATTCCCGAAGGGCTTGCTATCGGGGTATTATTTGGTGCTGCAGCGTCAGGCATTGAAGCAGCCGGCGGAGCAACGGTAATAGGAGCTATCACTCTTGCTCTTGGAATCGGCATCCAAAACTTCCCCGAGGGTACAGCTGTTTCTATGCCTTTGCGACGGGAGGGATTATCAGCCGGAAAAAGCTTTTGGTACGGACAACTTTCGGGTTTTGTAGAACCGATATCTGCAGTTATTGGCGCCGCGGCGGTACTCATGGTCCAACCCCTTTTACCCTACGCCCTCGCTTTTGCCGCCGGTGCCATGATTTATGTTGTCATTGAAGAACTCATTCCTGAATCTCAGCTTCATGGTAACGCCGACTTAGCCACCCTCGGCACAATGATCGGCTTCAGCGTTATGATGATTTTGGACGTTGCCTTAGGTTAAATGCAAAATATTTATTTTATTACCGCCTAATTAATTTAGATGGGATAGACAACATATAATGAGTGATTCCTTGACAGAAAAAAAAGTTCTCATTGTTGAAGATGATATGATCATCTCAATGGTATTAGAACGAATGATTAAAAAACTCGGACATCAAGTTGTCAAAAAGGTTATTGCCGGACAGGATGCAATAGATTCTTTTTTTGAATACCAGCCCGATCTAATCCTGATGGATATTCAACTCAAGGATAATATTGATGGCATTACAGCGATGCAGAAAATTCGTGAGGAATCGGATGTCCATGTAATATATATAACCGGCAACTCTGATCAGTATAATCTTGAGCGAGCTAAAAAAACTGATTTTATTGATTACCTGGTTAAGCCCATTCAAATGAGTCACCTGAAGAAATCCATCAATAAGGCTTTTGCCGGAAAGATGTCTTGATTTAGACTGCAACTCCTCTCTCTACGACCAACACCACACTTATTGCTATTTTGTAAAAGAGTAATAATCTTATTATAGATAAAAGGTCGGTATTATATTAAGCTTTTCGCAGCTGTACTTCTTAAAACAGGAGGAGTTATGGAACCTAATCTATTAATCGCTGCAATTTCAGGTTTTTTAGGCGCCCTAATCTTAACCTCGCTTATCTATCTGCTAAAACTATTTGGGCAAGATCTCGACATCCCTTACCTCATCGGAACACGGTTCGTAGGTATCCAAAATGAATCCCGAGTATATATTGTCGGTATATTAATGCACCTGCTTATTGGTGCAGGATGGGGCATCTTGTATGTAATCCTTCTTACCGCCATGGTAGTAACTCCGAATTGGCCGGCGGGTATCCTTTGGGGATTGGGGCACGGCATTTTTGTAGGTGCCATGCTCGGTATAATTGCTGATACTCATCCGTATATCGGAGAAAACAAACCCATTAAAAGTCCGGGTATTTTAGGTCGAGAATGGGGAGCTCTTATACCCTACTGGATTTTGGCTCTCCATATCATTTTTGGCGTCTGTACACTGTCGATTTACCACTGGTGGGTTACTGGATAGAATCTTGACTGTCAATTCCTTCATTTAGCGGTTCACGATTTTCTTTATCCGCTGTATCATTATTCGTCTCCTTTCCATTTGATAACCATGCCCGATAATCCATGGCCGTCGTGATATCAATATCTCTAACCGTAAAAGCTCGACCCTGGTTACCACTGGCAACATGTACGGTAAAGTTACTCAAATTCAATCTTTCTTGGAAAGGATTTTGTTGAACCTGACATGACTGCATTCGATAGTTCTTAACCATGGCGGTTGTTTTGCTCAGTATCCGAAAGCTAAGAACCAAGGTATCTTTTCCTCTGCCAATTTCTGCATCCCTATACTGCTGATATCCCAATAGCAAGGCAGGAAGCAATAAGAACCAACTATAAACACCATAAGGAATACTGCTCCAGACAACCAGAATAACAGGCAGTGAGATCCAAAGCATCCGAAAGAGATACCGACGCAAACCCACCGATGGCACGTTGCTATTCTCGGATATTTCCATTTGGTAATCTGGGATTACTTGGTTGATAAAACTATATATCTGTGGCTTTGCCAATAACGGAAATAAGGTAGTAGAATTCCCTTCGCTTTCTCCGTACCCGGCACTTTCAATAACCAACGACGCATATCCCAAAGGCTGCCGTAACAATTCCTCTTTAATTTGTACGGCTTGTATACGATTAAAGGGGATTGTCAGCTGTTTACGCTCAAATAATCCGCGACTTATTAACAACTCGTTCTCTCGAACCTCAACCACAAAATCGTAATATTTAATAATCGTACTTGCGAATGAAAAAAGCCATGCTATTGCAATTACAGCAATAATGGACATAACAATCATGGAAGCATTGGTACTTCGGGGGATAATCGTTTCTACAAAATGAATCATTTGCTCTTCAGAAATCAGCTGCTCAACCTGAGAAAAAGCCACACCAACTACCGAAAGGGCTACTCCAAATCGACCTGAGGTTGAGGCCGCAATAAGCAAATCCCTGGTATCTAATGCATATACTTTACGCTGAGATACAGGCTCTACATCCTGCGTTTCGTCGGAGTTTTCAGATTTCTTTCGGAGTAACGTTCTTAACTTTTCTGCCTTTACCCGGGTGATGGCGTTAATTTTCGCCTCTTTTGAACTGCTTCCGGCAGTTTTTACCTCAACAGCCACCAATCCAAATAATCGCTGGATTACTCCAGCTGAAATGTCAATTACTTGAATACGATCGGAAGTAAGATAGAGCTTTTTGCGTATTAACACTCCTTGCTCAATCCGGAGCTCACCATCACTGACGCTAAACTCAAAACGATACCATGAAATCCCCCCCCAAATCAACAGAAATATAAAGGTGCCGATGATCCAATAAAGCGTAAAATTAGCCTCCCTTCCACCACTACCCACAAAAATGAGGATCAGAATGGTAATAAAGTTCGCTCTGATAATATCAAAAGCATTAGCAAGAGCGGCTGCAGGATGTTGTCGCTGTAGTTCAGACATCTTCTTCGGCCAATCGGGCAAATTTAGAAATTTGGTCTCGCACTTGATCCGCGACTTCTTCATTCAGCGCCGGAATGCGATGTGTTGTTGCTGCTGTAGAAATCGTCACATCTGCTAAACTATAAGATCTTAAAATGGGACCCTGTCGGGTATCCACGTGCTGCACTCTTTTAATGGGGACTAATGTACGGGTAATAATGAAAATACCACTTTGGAGATCAATTTCATGCTCATCGACCTCATAAGACCAACGGCGCCAGCGAATCTCGGGAATAAAAAATATGGCAAGCCCCGTAACAACTACCAGTATTACGGTAATCGTTATAAGGGTCCAAGTGGAGAAAAAGCCAGCTTCCGGTGATAACAGTTTATATCCCCAAAGAAAAAANAGCCCCAGAACTAAAAATATTATGAATATTGATAATGAAACTCGCCATGCCTTGATGGCATCATGTGATAATTTNTTTTTCGGTGATGAGCGCATGAGGTTAAAGCCTTCAAAAGATTACAGCGAAAAAAGCGTATATAAAAAAAGCCACTATTAAGTGGCTTTTCAAAGTAAGATAAAGAAAAAATTATCCGTTGTTTTTGATATCCTGAATTTCAAGACGGACTTCTTGAGCAAGCTTCTTCAATCCTTGCAATCCCTTTCGTGCACGGGTGCCAGCTGCTTTATTTCCTTTCTCATAAAATTTTACCATATCATCTTCAATTCCTGTGATGATGCCTTTAATTTCGTCGAATCGACTCATTTTTCTTCTGTTAATTAGTTGATTATTAGATAGAGTTTTTCTCCATCCAGGATGTATAGCATCCTAAAAAATATGAGCCCAAGTTAGCATTTTCCGGATTAAAAACATGGTTAAATTTAAAATTAAATGGTCTAATCCTCTGGACGTGCTTCTTCTGCATCAGGCACGAAGTATAAAGTTGCAAAGCCGATTACAAATAAAACCACAATTACGCTCATCCCAATACGCTGGCTATCCGCAATATATGTGAGCCATCCCACTAATAGTGGACCCGCAAAAGAGGTTACCTTGCCTGAAAGAGCCATTAAACCAAACATTTGGTTTTCTAGATCGGGAGGGGATACACGGGCCATATATGTTCTACTGGCGGCCTGCACAGGGCCTACAAATATTCCCAATACCAACCCAAATATCCAGAACCACAAAAGTTCTGTAACGATCAAAACTCCACTAGTAGTAACAATAAGTCCAATCAGTGAGAGCAGCATTGTTGTGCGACTACCCATTTTATCATCTAGCCAGGCAAAGAGGGCTGCCCCCAGTCCGGCAGTTACGTTTAGTCCAATGCCAAATATCAATACTTCTCGTTCGCTAAAATCAAAAGTCCCTGCAGCGTAAATACCTCCAAATGCAAAAACGGTAGCCAATGCATCAATAAAAATCATTCGGGCTATAAGGAATCGGACGATGTATTTGTACTTGCGTACGTTTGCTATGGATGTTTTAAGCTGTTTCCATCCCGACTTTGCCGCCTTTTTCAATGCTACTCCCGTTCGGGGTCGATCCCAGGTAAACCCAAATAAGGGAAGTGAAAATAGGGCGTACCACACTGCGACCATCAAGAAAGTTGCACGGACATGTTCTGCAGAAGCTTTATCCAATCCAAAAGGCGGATTTTCTACATCAACAAACACAAAAAGCGCAACTACCAAACAGGCAAGTCCACCGGCATAACCAAGCCCCCACGCCCAACCAGACCAGCGTCCCATTCGCTCTTTTGAAGCTAAGTCAGGTAGCATGGCATTATAAAAAATTATAGCAAACTCAGACCCAACCGTTCCAATAAAAACCAATACTAATGCCAATGTTATAAAATTCTGCGACGGTTCTACAAACCAAAGGCCGGCCGTAGCCAAAATGCAAAGCACCGAAAACCAAGCTATCCACGGTTTTCGACGCCCCATCTGGTCGGCGATAGCGCCGATAAAAGGAGCAGATACAGCAATTAAAATGCCCGCGGCCCCAATGGTATTTCCCCATAACGTACTACCAAGGGTTTCATCTTGCACCACCGATTGCATAAAATACGTAGCAAATACAAAGGTTTGGATGACTGTAAAAAAAGCGCTGTTGGCCCAATCAAAAAGTGCCCAGGAAAACAGGGAGCGTGTCTGATCTTTATTTTGCAAAGACATCTGAGTGACTATGTTTCAAATTCTGTCATATTATGGATGGAATAGTTGGGAAATGCAATTTGTTATTGTAAACTAAAATACAAACGAATAAACCATTTATTTATGAAGCATAAAAGGCAAGATCTGATTTATATATACGATACTGAACATCATAAAATTATTGTCATTGATGGTGTAACAGGAAATAGAGTTAAAGAAGAGGATGATCAAGTTACATTGCTGCTAAAACATCTAAATGAAAAGGAAAACCCCATTCTTCTTCGAAGATTTGCCGTATGGTGTGCCCGGCAAATCAACGATGAATTAAAACCAATACAGAAAAAAATACTTGACCTTGCTGAGAAGGCTATACAGGAAGAGGGTGCAAATACAGAGCTTCAAGAACTTTATGAAGAAACCGAAGGCACAGCTATTGCTACAGACACTACCGGAATGATGCAGGGCAATAAAAATGCACCAGCCTACCTTGCCGCTCGCGAATGCATAAATCCCGATGCTTTGGAGGGAGCTATACAAGCCGCCCGCTTTCACAGACTATGGGCTGAAATGAAGGATAATGAGGATGACCCTAACGATGTGGCTCTAAAAGAAGTAAAAGCAGAAGCAACGAAATCCGCTATCCAAAAAGTAGAGCAACAACAAACCAATTACTTGCTTGATATGATGAACGAATAGTCATCTATTTATCTCCAAACCCTTTCAAATCTTTTACGAAGCTATATATCCCAAAAATTGGGAAAATAAACCCCTTTACCTATATTAGCTGACACATATATATTTATTTTTTGTAAAGCATATGTATCAAAATAACGGTAACATATTATTTATCTCTCATAATCAGCAGGTATTAAGCCGGTTTCGGCAAGCCTATGTTGAGTCTTATAATGTGTTTACCGCATCCTCAATCAAGGCAGCCCATCGCACCCTAACCGACTATGACATCCACGTAGTTATCGTGGAACAGATGATGCCTGAAATGAGTGGTTTACAATTCTGTGAAAGCATTTCCCAGAAGTTTACGGACTTGACTAATATTATTATTAGTAGGTCTCAGGATACGAACTCCCTGGAACGTGCCTACAAAACAGGGTTGATCTTTAGGTTTATTTCTGAGCCTTTTACAAATGTAGATCTTGAAATGGCTATAGACAATGCCTTGCAAATTCATTTGGCTCATTTTGAGAACAAAAAGCTTTCAGAAAAAATATCTTCCTACGAAGAAAAACAGGAAGATATCCTGGATTTATTCAAAAAATATGTCCCCGGTGAAGTAGTCTCGCAGGCATTAAACACCAAAAAAGAGGATATGATAAAGCCTGGAGAATCCCGGGTGGTTTCAGTGTTGTTTGCAGATATGAGAGACTTTACTAAAATGACCAGCAAACTTCCTCCTTCGGAGGTCGTTCAATTTTTGAATGACTACTGGGATGTGCTTTCTATTGCCATTAAAGAAAACAAAGGGTCTATCAATAAATATATTGGCGATGGGTTGTTAGCCGTTTTTGGTGCTCCGGTATCCCACTTGAACAACCATAAAAACGCTGTTTCTGCCGCACTCGACATGGTTGGTCTATTGGATCGAATCAACATCAAATACAGTGAAAAGATGGGTACCGAAATAAGTATCGGTATCGGTATCAACAGTGGAGAAGTGATTGTAGGAAATGTTGGTACTGATGAGTTTATGGAATATACTGTAATTGGTAATACTGTTAATACAGCATCCAGACTGGAGAAGATCAGCAAGGATAAGCCAAATTCTATCATTATCAGTGAGCGTACTCATGAGCTCATAAAAGACTCTTTTCGAACTTCAGAGCTTAAAGAAGTTACCCTCCCTAAAAAGGATGAGATTATTAAATATTGTGAGGTTCTCGGTCCCAATCCGGGGAACGTTTTTCCCATGAACACGAAAAGTAAAATTCAGTAGATCGGGTTCATATTTTTTCCGTTTTAATTCTTGGGAAATGTAAATGAAAATTTAGACCCTACTCCTGCATTTTTGATATTAATTTCTGCGTTTAGTTGTTTTGCAAAAGTATCAATAAGTAAAGAGCCTAAATTACTTTCGCTTCCAAGATCAAAACCTTCGGGTAATCCCGGGCCATTATCTGCGATACTTAGTTCAATACTTCCATTCTCACTGAGAAGCTTAACCTCTAATATTCCTTTGCTATCCTTTTTAAATGCATGCTTAAACGCATTAACTACCAGCTCATTAATTAAGAGCCCACAGGGTATTACCCGGTCAACATCCATTTCAATTTCATCCATATCAAACTTTAGGTCAACCGCTTCGTTATATTCTGTAAAGGTACTGTGAATTGCTTCAACCAGCTCCTTGATATAGGTATTTAAGGTAATGTCTGAAAGCGATTTCGTCTGATATAATTTTTCATGAATTAAAGCCATCGATCGGATTCGTGTTTGACTATCTTGGAGCACCCTTTTGGCCTCATTACTATCTGTATTATCCAACTGTAGCTCAATGAGTCCTGAAACAATAGCCAGACTATTTTTAACACGGTGATGTATCTCTTGCAGCAGGATTTCTTTTTCTTTGAGCGATTGCTGAATTTTACTGGTCTTGCTATCTACCTGATTACGCAATACAACAACCCAACCTATGATAAGTGCTGTTACCAGTGCCAAGCCGCCAATAATCAGGAACATATAATACTTCGGAAAGTCCACATACTCCAAGTCCTCGGGAGTTCGCAGAAAGAGTTTATAAGTTCGATGTTCCGGAAATTCGGGATTATACTCAGAAATTATTCCTTTGACTGATATTTTATCCCCGGTACTTAGCACATCTAAATTGAATTGGTCATACAGTTTATGAAAGTTAGATACATAAACCATGATTGTACCACTTGCCAACTCTCCTGATGATATTCTTATGTATTTTCCATTGTAAGTACTCCCTTTTTCTATGATACTGCCATCCCCTTCTACCAACATACCCAAATATTTAGATGGGTTGGCCATAGCTTTTTTCAAGGGTTTTGGTTCCGGTACCTGAGAAGCCTTATTAAATACCTGATAGGAATCTGCACTAATTTCTGCCAAACCGTTGTAACGTTGAACTTTACCACGTACTACTAAACTATCACCCGGCTGAAAAGGCGTATCAATCTGCGTTGCAAAAATAGACATTCCGGCTGAATCATTTTGTACAAATGCTTGTAGATAATATTCGTGGAGCAGGCCGGTACCAATATTAGCAATGCCTGTTATAGTTACTTCTTCCCCGAGATAATCAAGTTCATTATCAGAATTGGCGTCTGTTCGTATTTTTGAAAATGACCAAAGAGAATCATCGTTTACTTGGCCAAAACTGTATTCAACGGGACATAAGAACTGTAACAGAAAAACCATCACGCACAGTCCTATCCCAGGCAAATTGTTTTTGCAAAACTTTTTTTCCATAGCCGAATGTAGATAAAAATTCCTAAAGCTGATAATAAATGCATTCTACAAAAGTTGACAATCTATCAAAAATAGAACTATAATAATATTTTATATTCCATTGGACTTTTTTCATCCTACCTGCTGTTACAGTCTTCAACATTAATTAAATCATATTTCCTTGGAAAAAACTTTACGCTGTCTCGTTACAGGTGTAACCGGTTATATCGGTGGACGTCTTGTTCCAGAACTCCTCAAAAGAGGATATCGTGTTCGTGTGCTATCTAGAGACACTGATCGTTTACAAGGGCGTCCCTGGATTGATGATGTCGAGGTAGTAGAAGCAGATGTATTAGAAACCGAAACATTGCACGCTGCCTTAGAAGATATTGATATAGCTTATTACCTGATTCACAGTATGAGTGGAAAAGGAAGCTCTGAATTTCATAATCGAGATATTCAGGCAGCCAATAATTTCGGAACGATTGCTAAACAACAAAATGTAGATCGAATAATATATTTAGGTGGTCTTGGCGATCCCGANGACGAACTATCTGAACATTTGGCATCGAGACAAAAAACAGGTGCTATTTTAAGAGAGTCGGGCGTTTCGGTCACTGAATTTAGGGCAGCCATTGTGGTCGGATCGGGCAGTAAATCATTTGAAATGGTCCGTTATCTTACAGAACGGGTTCCCATAATGGTATGTCCGTCTTGGGTTTACAGTAAAGTTCAACCTATTGCCATCCGTAATGTACTGCAATATTTGGTCTCTGCGATCAAAAAACCTGAAACACGGAATGAAATCATAGAGATTGGCGGCAGTAGTTCTATTACTTATGCCGACATGATGAAAATTTATGCAGAAGTTAATGGATTAAAGCGCATTTTAATTCCGGTGCCGGTATTATCACCCACCCTTTCATCACACTGGGTACACTGGATGACACCAATTCCAGCCTCATTAGCTCGGCCATTAATTGAAGGACTAAAAAACGATGTAATTGTAAAAAGTGATAAAGCTGAAAAACTTTTCCCTGAAATATCACCTCTCTCCTACAAGCGGGCCGTCGAGCTTGCTATTGCGCGTATTGATACTGATGATGTGGAAACCACATGGAATGATGCGCTAATCAGCAGCAAAGGTGATGAAGAGCCCGTTATACTAAAAACCAAGGAAGGTCTTAACATCGAACGGCGAATACGAACTGTAAACGCTTCATCACGACAAGTTTTTGAAACTTTTTCAAGTCTTGGGGGAGAAAAGGGTTGGCCGGTTTTTCAATGGGCATGGAAATTACGCGGGATTATGGATCGATTAGTCGGAGGAGTGGGTTTTAGACGTGGTCGGCGCCATCCCAAAGAATTACGTGTCGGTGATGCCCTCGATTTTTGGCGCGTAGAGGCTATGAAACCGGACGAATTACTGCGGCTTCGTGCCGAAATGAAGCTACCTGGTAAAGCATGGCTTGAATTTCAAGCTATCAAACAAGATGCCCAAACAACAAAATTGGTACAAACAGCTTACTTTGCTCCCAAAGGATTACTTGGTCTCCTATATTGGTATGGAATATATCCATTTCATTCGCTTATATTTTCTCGCATGATAGAAAAGCTGGTTCAACAAGCAGAAAACAANAAATTATCATAACTTCATTATCTAACCTCAATACTTACCATTTAAAACCTAATCAGCTCTTTATAGCTTTAAGCTTATTCAAATAGCAACTATGCTTTATTACAAGACATTTTTTAAAAATGAAAACACCGATTGGGTTGTGTTTGTCCATGGAGCGGGTGGAAGTTCTTCGATCTGGTTCAAGCAACTACGTGCCTACAAAAAAGAATTTAATGTGTTGATGGTAGATCTCCGAGGCCATGGAAAATCAAAGGGAATGCTCCAAAAATATTATGAGGATGAATACTCATTTAAGTTAGCAAGCCAGGATATAATCGATGTTCTGGATGAGATCGGTATAGAAGAAGCACATTTCGTGGGTGTTTCGCTGGGAACTATTATCATCAGAACTATTGGCGAAATGCAACCCGAACGAGTACAGTCGCTCATAATGTGCGGGGCTATCATGCGGCTTAATATCAGATCGCGCTTTTTAGTAGGCTTGGGTCATATGTTCAAGAAGGTAATCCCTTTTATGTGGCTGTATAAACTTTTTGCGTGGATTATTTTGCCCAAGAAACGACATTCCGAATCCAGAAACTTATTTATCAGAGAGGCAAAAAAACTTTATAAGAAAGAATTTATGAAATGGTTTAACATGACTCACGAAGTGAACCCATTGCTCAAATATTTTCGGGAAAAGGAACTCAAAACCCGCACTTTATATATCATGGGTAGTGAAGATTATCTATTTCTGCCCCCCGTCAAAAATGTCGTTAAGGAACATACAAAGTCTGTTTTAGAAGTTGTTGAAAAATGCGGCCACGTAGTAAATGTAGAAAAACCCGATATTTTTAACCGAATTACGCTTAACTTTCTCAAATCCAATAACTTTGGTTCCAGCACTTCCTAACTCCGACAGAATATCCTCCGCTCGGAAAGCAACTATTTAAGCAAATAATCCAATACCGCATTCCAATTGGGAAACGGATCTTCGCCAAAATGAATATGTTTTCCCGGAAAATCACCGGCTCCATTTGCGGTGCGATCATCAATAAGATAGTCACCTCTGTTAAGATGCTTATTGTGGCTTAAAATAAGTCGTTTATGTGCCACTTGGGGTAAATGTTTTTTTACCCATAACAATTTATCAATCCAAGCAGAGGGATTACGCCACGGAGCTGTTGATAAGATGTAGACGTCGTACTGTTCATTCAATTTATGAAATGCTTCAATAGCTCCCTCTATAGGCGGGAGGTCTCGGAAGAATCCGGGTACTTCATCAAGATCATCTTCATATTCTTGATAGGTGTCTTCAGAAAGCTGATCAATCCCACTTTCAAAATCGACCAGTACATTATCCATATCCACATAAACAATTTTCATATACTACTATATATCTAATATCAAGGTGTTAAAATAACTTTTCCTATATTTTTTCGCTCTTCAATGTAGCGATGTGCTTCAGCCACTTCTTCGAACTGAAATATCGCATCCACATACGGATTGACCCAACCGTCTTCTACCCCTTGTAGTATTTCCTGCATCCAAATTCTTGCCTTTTCCGGTTCGTGCCATAAATGTCCCAAATTAACCCCAAATACGCCACGATTTTTACTAAGCAGCGGTAACGGATGATAGATCGGCATTTGTACGACCGTTTTGAGCATGCTCCATAGGGCTCCAATTCCTCCGCCTGTCCCTTCACTTGCAGAAGAAATGCCAAACATACCCAGACGTCCTGTTCCACGAAGGGCTTTATAGCTTCGCTTCCACTCTTTTCCTCCCAAGGGATCAGTAATAAGTTCAACGCCCTTTCCATCGGTCAAATCCATCAGTACATCATACCAGTCCTTGTTACGATAATCGATAGCATAGTCTAGTCCTCGTTGAGCTAAAAAATCGTGCTTCCGTTTACTGGACGTACCATACGTAGTGGCACCAATATGCTGCGCAATATCTAAAGCAGCAATTCCGACACCACCACCCACGTTGTGAATCAAAATAGATTCATACGCTTGCAACGAACCCATAACAGTTATCAAAATATAAGCTGTTAAATAATTGACCGGTAAAGCAGCTGCTTCTTCGAAGGATAATCGATCGGGCTTTTCGAACAGCTGCGTTTCCCGGACGGCTACCTGCTCAGCCTGGCCCTTAAAACGTGTAAACGTAATCACCTCTTTCCCCAGCCATTGATTATCAACATTATTGCCAACAGAATCTACTACACCCGAAACTTCATATCCCATCACGCAAGGTTTCGATGGACCATCAGGATACTGTCCTTTACGAGCTAAAATATCAGCAAAATTTAAACCTGAGGCTTCGACATTAATAATGACTTCATTTTGTTCCGGCTCCAGATCAGGGATTTCCTGGACTTCCAGCACTTCATATCCGCCATTCGATGTATTTACAATTTGTCTCATAGGTATCCAGCTTTNAAATAACTATTTACTTTGGGGTTATACCGTAACAATTTTATGAACAATTAACCATAGCTATCATAGACGGTATTGCTCATGATTACTCACTTCAGTTTTGTATCTTTGGCTCGCCTTATAATAACGATATAAATTTTAGAATTCTGAACTTTAGGGATGGCTGCATCTTCTCCATTTGAACAAAATTCTCGGCTCAAAAATATTTTACTTATTTCGGGTATTGTACTAATCGCCCTTAACCTTCGTCCTGCATTGGCAGGTGTTGGCCCTTTAGTGAGTACCATTCGAGAAGCTACCGGGCTTTCCAATGCCATGCTGGGATTACTCACTACGCTACCGCTACTGGCGTTTGGCGTGCTTTCAACACTAACCCCACTGTTCACCAAACGCATGGGCATCGAAGGCACCCTTGCATTAGCCATGGCCTTACTTTCCGGGGGTATTCTACTTCGTGTTGTCCCAGCAAATTGGGCACTTTTTGCAGGAACCTTATTGCTGGGCGTTGCAATTGCTTTTGGAAATGTGCTACTGCCCAGTCTGGTTAAACGCGATTTCCCCAATCACACCGGAATTATGACAAGTGTGTATTCTAGCATGCTGGGTCTTGGTGCAACCTTAGCAGCCGGAGTTAGCGTACCGTTAGCCCACGATTTAGGTTGGGGCTGGCGATGGTCACTGGGATCATGGGCCGCACTTTCTATCCTTGCTTTTATTATTTGGCTTCCCCAATTAAAGAATCTAACAGTTCCAAAGCAGGAACGTAACTTTTTGACATCCATGAAAGATCTGGGAGGTTCACTAGTGGCCTGGCAGGTAGCATTATTTATGGGGCTCCAATCTCTTGCATTTTATATAATTTTGGCGTGGCTTCCGGAAATTCTTCAGGATCGGGGACTTGCCCCTCGTAAAGCCGGATGGATGCTTTCGTTATCCCAAGGCATGGGCGTAGTTGGTACTATTTTTATACCGGTCTGGGCAGAAAAGATTAATGATCAGCGTAAGTTAGTTTGGGCACTTATGATCGCCGAAGCTATAAGTTTAATCGGATTGATGTTTCCCGATCCGTTTTTGGTTGCCCTTTGGGCATCAGTAATTGGGCTTACACTGGGCGGAAGCTTCGGATTAGCACTCCTGTTTATTGTACTTAGATCAACGAATAGTGAAACAGCTACCGAACTCTCCGGAATGGCCCAGTCAATTGGATATCTCTTGGCCGCCATAGGACCTACGTTATTTGGAGCCATGCACGACTTTACCGGCGCATGGTTTATCCCCCTGTTATTCCTGTTAATTATTGTAGGGGCTAAACTTATTTTTGGGTTAGGAGCTGCTCGTCCCCGGGNAGTAAAATAAGATNCATAAAAAAATGGATATCTATCACTAGATATCCATTTTAATAACTTTGTAAATTATATAAGGTTATTACGCTACTTTAACGTGCACCTTTTTGCCTTTCACGCGGTTTCTATTCATTCCGTTGAGTACTTGGTTTACATACTGGCCCGGAACATCAACAAAAGAATGCTTAGGAAAAATGTCGATATTGCCAATGACCTTTCCAGGAATGCCGGACTCACCTGCAATGGCTCCCACTAAGTCACCCGGATAAACATTGTTCTTTTTACCCACGTTGAAGTGAATTTTGATCATTGCGGAATCATCATACTGAGCGACTTGAGCATTGTCATTAGAAGGTTCCTCTACTGAAGTATTCATTTTTAGCAGAGCAGCTGCAATTTCAATGGTCGTAAACCGATCATCGGTGAACCCTTCGAGCTGTTCTATATAGGGTCGCAAATCTCCTTTTTCAAGCACTTCTACAACTTCTTCCATACGTCCAGCCATTTGCGATATTCGAACATCAGCCGTGGAAGGCATCTCAAGGGGATTCAACTGATTCTTGATCTGCTTTTCAATAGTATGGAGTTCTTTTCTTTTGCGACGTGTAGTAAACGTTATCGCCATTCCTGATCGCCCGGCACGCCCTGTTCGACCAATACGGTGCACGTAATACTCCGGATCTTGTGGAATATCATAATTGAATACGACTTCAATATCCTCGATATCTAATCCACGAGCGGCAACATCCGTACCGACCAAAATATCAATCGCACCGGATCGAAATTTCGCCATTACACGATCACGCTGATTCTGATTCAAATCACCGTTAATAAAATCCGAAGAATATCCCCGAGACTTAAGTTCTCGCGTTACCTGCTCAGTTTTACGTTTGGTGTTACAAAAGACAAGAGCCAGCTTAAAATCATTGATATCCATAAACCGGCAAATTGCTTCGGTCCGAACAGAATCGCGAACCTCTACCACATACTGTTCAATATTAGGTGCTGTTACTTTCTTGCGTTCAATCGTTATGGTCTGGGGATTGTTCATATAGCGATTCATAATCTTGCGAATCCCTTTCGACATCGTCGCAGAAAACATAATAGTCTGTACCGGCTGATCGGCATAAGAAAGAATCTGTTCCATGTCATCCCGAAACCCCATGTTGAGCATTTCATCAGCTTCATCAAAAACAACGCGCTTCAGGTTGTCCAGTTTCATGGTCCCACGGCGCAAGTGATCAATAGTTCTGCCAGGCGTTCCAACAACAATATGTGCACCGCGTTTAAGAGCCTTTATCTGTCGCGATATGGACTGTCCCCCGTAAATGGGAATAACATTCAATCCATTAAGGTGTTTTCCTATCTTGATAAGTTCGCCGGTAACCTGTATAGCCAGCTCACGAGTAGGACACATAATAATAGTTTGTACATCTGCAATATTAAGATCCGTTTTTTGTACAACCGGAACTCCGAATGCGGCCGTTTTTCCCGTTCCTGTTTGAGCCTGACCAACTACATCTTTCTCCTCCAAAAGTGGTGGAATACATTGTACCTGTACAGGCGTTGGTTTTTCGAAACCCATCTGTTCAATTCCCTTGAGAATAGGATCGGTAATATTCAGTTCGTTAAAATCTAAATCTGTCATAAATAAAATATAATTGAGTATTAATAAATACCTGACGCCACAGAAACATACTTATAGTACCGGTCTGCTAAACCGCTATCCAAAAACCGTATATATTAGAGGCGCCGACAGACCAAAGAAAGGATTGTAAGAACCTGTTTAACGAGTAGGTGGGATATTACGTAACACCAGCTG
>P_1C_Sed_2_UnCtyDRAFT_1000053_pt1 | contig 31962 bp, 26 predicted proteins | sample Pon1CUnioCityCA_4_FD_10229 | JGI IMG/M metagenome (IMG submission 10229) | reverse complement strand
GGGGAGCGGCCGCGAAGTGGCGGATGCGGAAAACGGGGATGCCGGGGCCAAGCCCTGCCCGGCCTGCGGCGGCACCCGCCTGCGGCCTGAGGCACGGGCGGTGAGAATCGGGAGCGCCCACATCGGCCAGGTGGCCGCACGCCCCATAGATGAGATCCAGGCCTGGCTCAATGACCTGGAACCGGGGCCGTCCGAGTCAAATTTAAGCAGCGTCACCGCTCAAATCCTACCGGAACTGACCCGCCGACTGTCACTTTTAAGCACACTGGGCCTGGGATACCTCTCACTTGACCGCGCCACCAACACACTTTCCACCGGCGAGGCGCAGCGCGTACGCATTGCCGCCGAACTCTCCTCCAATCTCCGGGGGGTCTGCTACGTGCTGGACGAGCCCACGGTGGGGCTTCATCCCCACAACACGCTCGCCCTGGTCAAGGCGCTTACCGATTTGCGCGACCGCGGCAACACGGTGGTGGTGGTGGAACATGAGGAACCCGTCATCCGGGCGGCGGACCATGTCATCGACCTGGGGCCGGGCGCGGGGACCGGGGGCGGGGGCATCACGGCTACCGGCACGGTGAAAATGATCGAAAAATCCAGGGATTCGGTGACCGGCAAATGGCTTCGAGGCATCGGCAAAACCCCACTAGGCGCGGGGCGGGCGCTGGAAAACAGTGCTTATTTGACCATTAACGGCGCCAGACTTCACAACTTAAACGGCATCAGCGTTAAATTCCCCCTGGGCCGGTTGATCTGCGTCACGGGTGTAAGCGGATCCGGCAAATCCACCCTTGTCCGCGACGTTACCTACCGCGCCCTTAAGGCCAAACTGGCAAAAACTAACCTGCCGCCGGTCCTTAAGGGCATCTCCGGTGCGGCGGCCGTCAAAAGCGTTAAAGAAGTAGATGAATCCCCTATCGGACGGACACCGCGCTCGGTGCCGGCCACCTACGTGGGCATCATGGACGGCATCCGCCGCATCTTTGCTCAAACCCCCGAAGCCCGGACAAGGGGCTACAAGGCCGGCCGCTTCTCCTTCAACGTCTCCGGCGGCCGGTGCGAAGCCTGCAAGGGCCAGGGCCGGCACCGCGTGGAAATGCCCCTTCTGCCGGTCATCCACATTCCCTGCGGCGTGTGCGGGGGCAGCCGATTCAACCCGGACACCCTGACGGTCACCTTTAAATCCCATTCCATCGCCGATGTACTCGCACTTACCGTGGATGAGGCCCTGGACCTTTTTTCCGCGTTTCCGGATCTCGTGCGGCCCCTCGGATTTCTATCCCGTATCGGCCTGGGCTACATCCAGCTCGGCCAGCCCAGCCCCACCCTTTCCGGCGGTGAGGCGCAGCGCATTAAGCTCGCCTCCGAACTTGCCGTCCGTCGCCATGCCGGCGGCTTCTACATCCTGGATGAGCCCACCACAGGCCTTCACATGGCGGACGTTGCCAAGCTCCTCTCCGTTTTGCAGGGGCTGGTGGACCGCGGGGATACCGTGGTGGTTATTGAGCATGACATGGATGTGATTGCCGCAGCGGACTGCATCATCGACCTGGGGCCGGAAGGCGGAAAAAACGGCGGGCAGGTGGTTGCCTGGGGAGCTCCGGAGACGGTGGCGAAAGCCGGGAACTCGCTTACCGCCCGCCATCTTGGAGCCTATTTGAGTCGGCACGCAAGTAATAAGGGCGCACCCCCCCTGATTCCTAGCGGCCCCCTTTAAATGGCCGAAAACCGCAACAAGGTGCAGTTTCAGCAGAGGGCACCCCCCCCGAACGATCGCTGCAGCTGCAAATTTCAAAGACAGCCGGGGTCATTTAAAAACAGACGGCCAACTGGACAGTGACCCCGTCGGCTTCATCCTTGTTTTCATATTCGTCATGGAAATACTCCAGGGCCAGATTCGTTGCCTTAAAAATTTCGACACCGACCGTGCCCATCAGGCGCGTCTCAGGCAGGAACCCCCCGGCCCCGTCTGCGCCCTGGCAAGCAATTCCGGCATTGGCCGCCCGGCCGGCAAGCCCGAAAATAAACCCCAGTTCCGCGTTCCAGGCCGAAATTTCTTCACCTTTAAAACCGACGCCGCCATTGTCCGGAACAAACTCCGGCGCATCAAGGGCGCTCACATATTCCGCAATAAACATAAGCGGCCCGGCACAGACCACCGCATGAGCGCCCACGCCCGCCACATATTCGTCAAGGCCCGCCTCACTTGAGGCCATTGCCTCCTCCAGGGCATCGCTCCAGCCGTCCGAATCGAGCAGGCTGTTAATATAGCTTCCCCCGATATTGAAGCTGAAGTCCGCTTTTTCCATGGCAACCCCCGCATGGGCGCCGAAGTTGTCAAGATGGCTGTCTGCATCATATGCATCAATATCCCCGTTAAACCAATAAGCCGAACCGTAAAAGCCACCCGCCCCCACCCCGACCTGTATGGCGGACTCCCGCGTTTCACCGAACTCCAGGGTCAGCGGGTCGGAGACCATGTTGGAGGCAAAATTGCCGAAAGGTACAACCATCCTGCCTGCTGCCAAAAATGCCGGAAATCCGCTTCCACCACCGATTGTAAGGAAGCCCTCGTCCAAATCAACCGGCTCCGTGTCATCTTCTTCCCATAACAACAGAAACCGGGCACTGACATGATCATTGATTGCGGCATCCACGCCCAGGGCCATGGTGGCGAGCGCCACATCGCCGGCCGCCGCATCTGCCGGAGCCCGGTCCGCATAGTCCATGCTTTCCCAGGCGGCTTCGGCCTCCAGGACACCGCTGAAACAAAGCCGGTTTGCCCACCCCTCGGCAATACGGCCAGCGTCGACCTTTTCCTCCAACTGTTTAATGCTTTGGGTCAACTCGTAATTGCTCATTTCTTCGGCAAGCACCGGCGAGCCCTCTACTGCTGCACACAAACAAAAACTCAACATCAAACCGACAACCTGTTTCACCTGCCCCCTCCTTTTGTTAGGTGTACCTAACTTTATTTAAGGGCCCTAATATCCTCCCCGCAGGTGCGTGTCAATCATTTTTTCCATCCAACGGCCAAAAACGCCCAAAATCATCTACGATGCCCTGCTTAAGGGCCCCTTCATAAATATTTGCAATACGCCGGGCCATCGAAAGGCATTTTTCGCGGACCCTCGGCTCATGACGGCCGTCCATGGAAAAATGCCATTTTTCTCCGTCTGCAAAGATCACATGCCCGCTGCTCTGGTATTGCCGGTATTTGTCCAAATAAAGAAAAGCCAGATAAGTGACCTTGTCCGTATTAACGAGAAAGGCCGCTGCAGTCTCAGAAACCTGAAGCTTCACCTGCTTCCCGCCGCTGCGGGTAAAATTGAGCAGCCGGGCCTTGATTAAATTTTTTCGACTTCCATGATTGTACGGCATGTTAACCTCTTTTCTTGATGAACATACTTAAGCTGATGGGCTCGCTTAAGCTTTGTCGGGGATGCCCCAATGCATCGGACTATCCTTTTTTTGCAACATGAATTAACAAATCAGTCTGTTTTATATGGACCGGGCGGGCTTTTACCCGTTCTCCCGCATAATAATACCTGCGCCTGGCGCAATAGCCGGCGTCCAACATGTTATCGTAGTTGCGCTGGTCAATTATTAAAATGCCGTCATGGTTTAACACTGCGTAAAACTCGGCCAAAGCTTTCCTTCGATCCGCTTCGGCGAAAAGGTGGGTAAAGGAATTGCCCAGGCAGATTACCGCATCATAACGCTCCCCGATATCCCGGGTCAGCCAGCGCCAGTCCGTTTCAATGGTTCGAAGCACAAGGCCCTGTTTTCTGCCGTTTTCAGATGCCTTATGAAGCATTTTTGAACTGCCGTCGACGCTGTGAACCTCAAAGCCCGCATTCATAAGCGTGATCGAATGATATCCCGTGCCGGTTGCCAAATCCAGGATCTTTCTTTTCCCGTCTTCCTGCAAAAGCCGGATAAAAAAAGCGCCTTCACCTTCAGCCCGGCCATCCCAGTCGATCAACGCGTCCCATTTTTCCACAAAGCCCTCCCCATATTGGGCTTTATAGTGATCCGTATCCTTGATTTTCTCGATACCATTATTGTGCTCGCTTTCATGCGTCATACAGTTGCCCCCTGTTTATCAATAATCCACAAGAACAAACTCCGGGCGCCGGTAATCCGCATTGCCCGGATGATCGAAGGTTCGGTAAATTCCCAGGTCTTCTCCGATAGCATAATCCGGAAAGTCGCCTGCCCCCAGGCTGTGGTGACCGGTCCGGTAAATTTTGCCGTCTGCCCGAAGTTCATATTCCGGGAGATCCGACCAGCCGGCCGGATGATAGACGGTGCGAAAGAGATTGCCGTCCCGAATGAGATAGGCGGGCTCATCAAACTGCCCCATGCGATGATGTTCGGTGGTAAAAAGTTTCAACATCGAATCCTCCTTTTTAAAATTTTAAAAATGGTCCTGAAAATAAAAAAGCCCTCCAGACACATTTCATTGTGTCTGGAGGGCTGCACCCAGTTCACTTAACCCTCGGATATATCAATCCACCATTTTCGGATCCTGTTATCCCGCAGGTCACCGCTGGTTCGGTTAAGGCAGGTCTTCTGGCTCCCCTGCCTTTTCAGCAGCCTTCCCATTCCGCTTCAACAGAACAGTGGCTTGTAATGGCTGAAAAGGTTTCTCGTAAACTTACCGAAACAGGGTTACAGCGGCGGGACCACTCCCGATTTTCACGGGATTCCCTATTAAGCAAACAGCACCTTAACACTTATATTCATAACGGAGGGCAGACCCGCTGTCAACCGGTTTTCATCAGGTTCTTTTGCCGGACAACCGCACTTACCCCAGAGACCGAAACTCAGAGATTTATCCCCATTCAAGATACCAGCCCCCTGGGCAGCACCATGGGGAGGCCGTCCAGATAACGAACGGCGCACATGCCGCTGTAGATCGCATCCAGTACGGACTCGCTCATAACTTCTCCCGGCTGCCCCTGGGTGAACACTGCGCCCTGGTGCATCACCACGACCTGGTCGCAAAACCAGGCCACATGATTGGGATTGTGCGTACAGGCAAGAACCGTGATGCCCTGCCGGCTGACCCTTTGAATAAGCCGCCAGATCCGGACCTGGTTGCTGAAATCAAGGGCTGATGTCGGCTCATCGAGAAACATGAGCCGGGTTTCCTGGGCAATCGCCCGGGCAATGAGAACGAGTTGGCGCTGGCCGCCGGAGAGATGATTGAAAGGCCTGTCGGCAATATCGGCAAGCTCCATCAAACAAAGCGCCTCCCACGCTTTTTCCCGATCCCTGCGGCCAATGCCGAAAACGGGGCTCGCATGGGGGGTCCGCCCCATTAACACCACGTCCTTGACCAGGTAGGGGAAGGGACTTTGGTGCTCCTGGGGGACATAGGCCACCTGCCTGGCCATCTGCCTTACAGACAGCCGGTCAACCGGCTTGCCGTTCATGTACACGGCGCCCTGCTGCGGCTTGATAAACTTCAGACAGCAGCGGAACAGGGTGGTCTTGCCGCAGCCATTGGGGCCAAATAAACTGCATAAAGCCCCTTCCGGAACCTCAAAGTTAATCCCGCTCAGCACAGGCTCCCCGGGATGGTATTCGAACCGCAGATCGTTGACGCGCAGCATGCCTTTATACCAGACCGGTTTGTGTTTTGGTGCGCAAGAGATAAAAAAGATAGGGGGCACCCAGGATGGAAGTAATAATGCCGATCGGAATCTCGGCACTGGCCATTGTGCGGGCCAGGGTGTCGCAGACAATCATGAAAATCCCGCCCATGACAGCCGCGGAAGGCAGCATCAGGCGATGGTCGGGCCCCACCAGCATGCGCGTGGCGTGGGGCATCATAAGGCCGACCCAGGCGATAATGCCCACTGTGGATACGGCAGCAGCAGTTACCAGGGTTGCCAAAACAATCAGGATTAGCCGGTAAACCTCCGTATGCACGCCTAAGGAGCGGGCCTCCTCATCACCCAGGGACAGCACATTGAGCTGCCAGCTGAACTTGCCCATGATTGCCAGGCAGACGCCGACCATGGGCAGAAGCCAGGCCACATCTTCCCATGTAGTGTAATAAAATCCCCCCATCAGCCAAAATACAACCTCCCGCAGGGCGGCGTCCCGGGCCAGATATTTCAGGATGGATACCATGGCGGAGAAAACGGAACCGGTAATTACCCCCGCCAGGATCAGCGTCAGCATGGGGGTTTCGCCCCGAACGCGGCCGAATCCATAAGTGCAGGCCACTGCCAGGGAGGCGAAAATAAAGGCAAACAGTTGAATCGAAAAAAACATGGGAAAAAGAATGCCCAGCGCTGCGCCAAATGCGGCGCCCGAGGAGACCCCCAGGATATACGGCTCAACCAGGGGGTTGCGGAAACAGCCCTGAAATACAGCCCCTGCCGCAGCCAGCGCCGCACCCACGGTCATGGCCATCAGGATCCGGGGCAACCGCAGGGACCATACAACAGTATGATTAAGATCTGCGGCAGCGCTTAAATCAGCTGAAGAAAAAATGGGGGTTAACAGGGTGCGCAACACATCCGCCGGGGGGATATCGTATTTTCCCAGGCTCATGGCAAATGCCGCCGCCGCGGCCAAAGCCAGGAGCAGCGTGAGGGGCCACATCAGCCGGCCGCGGTAAACATAGGGATTTTCGCCGCCGGTGGTTTCTCCTTTTGACTGCCCCAACCATTTTCTATCCACAGTGATCCCCAGCCAGATATGCCGATTTTATTCCGGGCCGGAAGCGGTCCAATCCAGCCACTGCGCGGACCGGAGTTTCCGGGCTGTTTTGCGATCAACGCCATAGAGTCCCTGATAAAAGTCCAGCACCCAGGATCCCAGTTCAATGTCTGCAAACCGCTCCGGGTAGGCGGCCTTGGCCATCACCATCACGTCAATGGGGTATTCGAGCCGTTTTTCACAGTTCCAGGGAGTCCAGGGAAGGGCCGTAACCCGTCTTTTCCTGACCGCTTCGAGCTCACGGAGATGCCTGTAATAGGGCGCCTCAAATAATTCCCGGGGGGGATGATAGGCGGCCGCCGTGCAAAGTACAATAACATCCGGATTGATCGCCAGCAAGTGTTCCGTGTTAACCAGCTTGAAGTGTCCCCGGGATGAGAAGGCATTTCTGGCGTGTACCACTTCCTCGATAAAATAGGACTCCATGGTGTCTTTTCCGAAAACCTGGCCGGCACCCCCTTTTTCCCGGGCCGTGGAAGAAAGCCCAAGCACCAGCACCCGGGGGCGCTGCGCAGCCGGAATATCCCTGGTCCGGTTTTCCACCATTCGAACTTTTTCCCGGATGAAAGCCGCAAGCTGCGCCGCCGGCCCGGGCTTTTCAAAAACCCGGCCGAGTATCCGGATCTCACGCTCAATACTTTGAGGGTGGGCTTTTCCGGAAAAGTAGGGCCCATGGAGCACAACGGTCGGAAGGTCCAGGGAATCAAGGGTGTCAAGAACCATATGGACGCGATCATCTGTAGCCGTCAGGTTGCAGGCCCCCATCCTAAGGATCACCAGGTCCGGTTTAAGGCTCAGCAATGTCTCGTAATTGATGGCCGGCCCCTCGACAAACACAGGCAGATCGGCAAAGCGCGGATTGAGGGCCAAAACCGGATTCATGCCCCCGGTATAGGAGAAGGTTTCCCCTCCGGCGGCCTCAAACTGGTAGGACCAAACCCTTTTTAAAGAGCGGGAGCCTATCCCCACCAGCTTTTCCGAGACACCCAGTACGGTCATTACGCCTTCTATCAGACCATCACTGATGGTGGCGACCCGCTCGATCCGCTCCGGCAGGCGAACCTCCACACCCCGGCTGTCAATGACCGTACGCCGGGCTTTTTCCGCGCCGGCAGCGGCACTTCCCGCAATCGACCAGAAGCACATAAAAAAAATGATAACCCAGGCGTTCCAGAAACTCCGGTGCGTCCGGACCCGGGCTGGTCCTGCCGGGCTGTCCGGATTAAAGGGCCGCTCAAAAAGCTGCTGCATAACAGCCCGGAAGCATAACAGGGATCCCGGCGAAGTCATCAGAAGTTTGCCTGCAGGGTGACACCCACAGTCCGCCCCGCAGCTGGGAAACCGAAGCGTTCCTGGTAGTCTTTGTCCATGAGATTGCGGGCAAAGACGCCAAGTTCGAAATGCTGATCAATCGGATAATGCCCCTCCAGATCCAGCGTGATATAGCTGTCCTGCGCATATACCTGCAGGATGGGCTCAGCGGCAAAATTCAGGTCATTTTTGCTGTAGATGACATGCTGCTGCGATACGGCCTGGAGAAACATGGCAATCTCCCCGCCCCCGGCTGCCTTGTACTGAAGCCCCAGATTCCCTTTGTGCTCCGGTAATCCCGGAATCTCGTCAAAACCGCGGTCCGCCGCAACCACGAAATTATCCACAAACGGGTCCCCCCGGGTTTCACTCTTCTGAAAGGTATAGTTGGCAAAAACTGAAAACCCATTGGGCAGCATCTGGGTCACCTGGCACTCCAGGCCATAGATCTGCGCCTGGTCAATATTGTAGGCCACGAAGTTGATCAGATCAAACTGGATGTAATCGTCAATCCGGTAGTAATAGGGGGAGATATCCACATTTGTCCGCGTGGGGAAAGCAGCTGTCCAGCCTGCCTGGAGCATGAGGCCATCCTCCTTGTTAAACGGCAGCATACTGGTATTTACGCCGGCATCGTCAGGATCATAGTGCCAGTAATGCTCCGGCGGGGAAGGCATGCGCAGGGCTCGCGCCGCGCTCACATAAACCAGGGCGTTGGCCCGGTAATTATACGTGAATTTTAGCGAGGGCGCCCACCCATCCATCTCGATATCCGGGATTCCCTCCCGCACCCCGGAAGGCCCGGCTTCTCCGTCATAGGCCATGTAGCGCACACCCGGGGTAATCCAGAGTTTTTCATCCAGGACCCGGATGTCGTCCATCGCATAGATTCCCAGATTTTTGGCGGCCACAAAATAGGCGCTGCGAACAGGGGCCCGAAAGTCATCAGGGTAATTGGCATCCCCGTCATCTTTCAGGTAGGCGAAATCCGCTCCGAGCGTCACGGTTTGTTTCGGCAGCGCGTGCTCATAATCCGCGGATGCACCATAGGATCGATCGTCGTAGAATTTTTTGTGGAATATCCGGTCCGCAGACGCCCGGGTATTGAATGCCTCCCGGTCGCCATGGTTTTGCCAGTACCTGAGAAAAAGCTCGCCCGGCCTCCCCACCGGCTGCTCAAGACTAAGGTCAAACAGCCATTGCTCCTTTTCCCACCAGGAACCCGGCTCAGGATAGGCGCCCATGCCGCCGTACATGTATTCCCCGTCCGAGGCCGGGTAGTCCGGATCGATGGGTACATTATAAAGGGGATCCTCCGGGTCATTGGCTTGCCGGTTATTGACGACAAAGCCTTTCCTGAGCTTGCGATAGGCAACATCCGCAGTCACATGGGTCCGGGTAGGCAGATCATAGCCCAGATGAAGGTCCAGGTTCCCGAAATCCATATCCCCGTTTTTCAAATAACCTTCGCTGGTCTGGGAACCGGCGGCAATTGAATATTCAAAATCGCCGGGCTTCCAGGCATGCCAGGCGTCCACCCGCCAGGTTTCGAAACTGGCCGACGTCACGGCGACCTCAGTGGTCGGGGCGTCTTCCGGGGGTTGCCTGCTGATCAGATTGACCACCCCGCCCAGCACATTGCCGTAGCGCGGGTCACCGACGCCCTTGATCACCTCGATCCGTTCGACAGTGGTCAGGGGGATCAGCGTCCAGTCAATAAAATACCCGCCGGCCACGCCGGCTGTATTCAACAGGCGCCCATCACGCGCCACCTTGATACGCCTGGCGCCAAAGCCCCGAATCCTGATCGAATCGTCATCAACGGCGGTACCCACCTCCTGGATGCGCTGAACGTCGATGCCGGGCTGCCGCTCCAGCGCGGAATCCACCGTTGTGCTGATCCCCATGGGGAAGAGTTCCGGCTTGACGGTATCCATATTCGGCGTCTGGACATCCCGTTCCCGTTCGTCCGCTGTCACCACGACCCTGTCAAGTTGAAAGACCTTGCCCTCCCGGGCTTTTCCGGACGGATCCCCTGTGCTCGGCGCTGCTTCGACATGGCCGGCGATAAGCAGTAAACCGGAAAGCATCAGCCCAACCCGAATTCCTCTTGCTTTCATAATTTCCATGCCTCTGCTCCCCCAAAAAAAGCCACAAAGACCATATCTTCCAGCTGGAAGATATGGTCTTTGTGGCTTTTTTCAGAATGCCGGATTCTTTTGCTCGGATCGAACCTTCTTCAACGCAATCCTTGAACTCAAAAGCCGCCCGTTTTTTACCGGCGGTATGAACAAATTTTTTGCAAAAAGAATAAAAAATTTATTTTACTTATTTTTTTAACCTGTCCGACGCGGCATCGTCAAGAAATTTTACCCAACCCCCGCAGCCCGCGAAATTTTTTCAATAACTACGGGCTGCGGGACCAAGGTGTGCCTGGAATCTCCGGCAACGCCCGCGATGCAACCGGATCAAATTAACCCGACGGCCCCCCGGAAAAAGGAGCTCACCCCAAGCGTATGACAGAAGCTGCTTCAAGTATCAGTATTGGGCAAAAAGTTTCAACATGTAAACGTAATCCCCCCGCAATTCAACAATTTTTTCCCAGATTTTAAGTTTTTCGGTTGAGGGGAGGGAGGATTTTTCAGAAAATGCCAGATAATATGACTGGGAAATCAGCGGCGTTGGATGAATTTTAAACTTATTCTTAAATTTGGGCTCCTTGTTCATATTTTCAGCAACTATGGAAGTTGTTATCACGCACCCGTTTTCATCGCGAACCAGCATTTCAAAATTTTGCCTGTCCCTGCTGGTTTCCTCGACTTCCAGGCCCGCTTCTTTCAGCATGTTGGTAATACTTTCGGCAAAAGTAATCCGAACCGGATTCGGAAGCGTCTGGATATCCCCTTTAAAGGCATATTTGTCATAGATGTAAGTGATAACCATGTGGTCCACCTGCATGATACGCCACGGGGATTCAGTCTCCTTTTCAGCAGCAGGCGGGAAATCAAGCACTGACTCCAAAGAATCATCGTATGCAATGGAAATAATACCGTCGAAATCGCCCTGGCGGCATGCCAAAATATTGCGGTTACGATGTTGGGGCTCAATTATCAGGTCATGCCCCAAATCCTTTAATGCCTTTTTTACAATTTCAACATGCATCCCTTTGCCGGTGTTATTTTCCGCAAAGGTAAAAGGGTACCAGTTTCTTTCATCCACGCACAGTTTAATGGTTTCTGAAACAGCTGCCTGGGGGAACCCGATTAAAAGCAATATTAAAAAAATCAATGATCTTTTCATTATGATGCCCTCCCTCGATATAAACCTAATTATTCCATTGGGTAATCAACTCGGTATATGAAATGGTTTTCGGCTCAGGCTCAGGGCGTTCCGGTTTGGGAGCGCCTTCACGTTTCAACCAGTAGCTGCGTTTTCTCGGTTCATTCAGCCTGGGGGCAAACTTTTCCAGTCTGAGCTTGCTCATCATGACGTCCTGCTGCTGCGCCAGGTTGGTCATGGCCTCCTGGGGGCTTACCTCCCCCTTTATCGCCCGCGCAATATTTTCCCACCAGATACCGGAGAGCGCCGGGTAATGGGGTACGTTGGGACCGGAGTCCGTCCACTTCTTTTCCGCGGGGGAGCGGTAGAATTCAATGAGACCGCCGTACTTGTATGAGTTCTCGCTAAGGTAATAATTGAAAACCGTGGATTTTCGAATGGGTGTGCCGCCCACCAAAAACTTTTTAAGACAAACCGTCCGGGAAGTGCAAAACTGGGCCCACAACCAAGCCATGGCGCGCCGTTCCCCCCGGATATTCCATGGAATCGTCCAGCTGCCGGCATCCTGGTACCCGACTTTCATCCCTTCCTCCCAGTAACGGCCATGAGGCGAGGGGGCCACCCGCCATACAGGTTTGCCATCTTTGCCCACGACAGGACTGCCCGCTTGATGGAAGGAATCATCAGAGAGCCAGGTGATGTATTGAAATGCCCTTTGCGCAACATCACCGCGCCCTGCTTTCGGACCGGCCTCATGCCATTCCCATTGCTTTGCTTCCGGAGGGGCATATTTTTCCAGCCACTCAAGATACTTGGTAAGCGCATAAACAGCGGCTGGCCCGTCAAGCGCGCCACCGCGTTCAACCGTGGATCCCACAGGAATCTTGTCAACCACCCGAATCCCCCACTCATCAACGGGCAAACCGTTCGGGAGTCCGTGATCGCCAACGCCGGCAATTGAAAGCCAGGCATCGGTAAACCGCCAACCCAGAGACGGCGAGGGCTCCCCGTAATCCAAATGGCCATAGGCTTGGACGACCGACCCGTCAGGATTTTTCATCTCCCTGCCGGTAAAGAATTCCGCGATATCTTCATAAGCCGCCCAGTTTAACGGGACCCCAAGCTCATAGCCATATTTTTCTTTAAACGCTTTTTTAGTAGGTTCGTCTGTAAACCAATCGTATCTGAACCAGTATAGATTGGCAAACTGCTGATCGGGCAACTGCAGTTGATTCCCGTCATAATCCTGCCCGAACTCGGGATTGAGGAAATCCCCAAGGTTCAGATAAGGGCTGGTGTAAGACTTACCTTCGTTTTCCATGTACTCGCTGAGGTTGACAACCTTGTTCAGACGAAGATGGGTGCCGATTAAATCCGCATCATTCACGTAGGCGTCATAAATCACCCGCCCGGTCATCATCTGGTCAGTGATCGTTCGGACCACCTCCCCTTCACCGATTATGTCATGCTCGACATGAATGCCCGTAATATCCTCAAAGGCTTTTGCCAGCTGATCCCTCTCCCAGTAATGGGTTTTAATGTGCTCGGCTGCTGATTTAATGGTTGCTCCCCGGAATGGTTCAGAAACCTCGTGAAACCAATGCAACTCGGAAATTTGTTCCACCCTGCGAGCCGCCGAGGGCTGAAAAATATCCAGCCACTTTTGAATATTCCTGACAAAGTCGGCCTTTTCACGCTTCTTTTCGGGCGATAATTTATTTTCAGGATGCGCCCTTATATGTTTCAATAAATTTTGGGAAGGCAAGCCATTGCAATCCATTCCGGTGTTCATCTGGTATTCAACAATGCCGGCTTTTGTCATCGGCCCGTAGATTCCATCGATGGGCCCGGCGCTGTACCCCGCCTTGGTAAGCTCACTTTGAATGTCCGCTGTAAGCTTTCCCGCACTGGCAACCCCCCATGTGCCCAGAAAAAAAACGGAGATTAATAACAATAAAAAAACCGACCCTTTCAGCAACATTCTTTTTCTCATTTTCCATACGTCCTTTCGTTTGTAATAACATTCATCCCTTTTCCTCGTAATGTCATTTACCAAACAAATGGTAGTGACGGCCTGACCTGCATATATCGAGGGTGGCAAAAAAATTCAGTCGGATTTCAGGGGCAATGAGAATTGCAAAAAACAGCGTGCTGCTTAAAACTTTATTTGGCGGATAAATTAATCAAGCATACTGAGTGTGTGGCAAATAATTCTTCAATATTTATACATCATTTATACATCCAGCTGAAATCCGATAGATTTAATGAGCGTTTTCGTTGTATGAAGGAAATATGGAACGGGAGCAGGCAGGCCGCTTTGAGAAAACGCAGCCCCGGGATATTCCGATACCCCGAAATTATTCCGGATTCCCATGTTATGCCCCTACTCCACATGGCGGCACTTTGCTTTTACGGGAAGGTTCTTGTTTTATATCGCGGCAAAAAACAAGGTGTTCGTTTAGACCCCTGCGTTCAGACCCGCTTGAAATAGGATTACCTTTGTTTAGTGTTCCGGTGTTTATTGATCCGGTTCAAGGCAACTTTCAAACTATTGCCCAACAGATAGAGGGAGTTCGCCAATTGACCGATCTCGTCTTTTGTTTTGATGTCAAATGAAGAATCCAATTTGCCCTCACTTAAGCGCTGAGCCGCATTCGTCAGTTTCTGCAGCGGGTCGATGCAGATCTTTTTCAGGATGAAAAAGATGGAAATGAAGATGGCTATATTCAGGACAATGACGGCTATCACATTGAACATGATCTGCCGTTGCAACTCCTCCTGCATTGGTTTCGGGGAAATATAAACTTCAACAACGCCTAATTTCTTATTTCGTTTTTTTTCATAAAGGATATCCTTTTTACCTACAATAAAATCATGCGCAATATCGTCTGTCACCTGGACAACCTGCCGGTTTTGATCTCTCATTCTGCCATAAGCAATATTGTCGCCCGGGCCCCTGACAATAATCGCCTTAATGCGTCTTTCCAGCATTTCAGACTCGAGCAAGCCCTTGATTTGGGGCTCGTCAATCGTCCAAAGCGGAATTTCAAGGTAGTTGGCAATCTGGGTGGACGTTATATCGGCAAATTTCTCCAAATCATTAAGCATTCGGTTTTTAAAAGAGAAATAATTTGATATGGCAAGTCCGACTAAGATAACTGTGATTAATAGCGAAAGGCTTATGCTCAGCTTTGAGTGAAGACTATTGATCCATCTTACCTTCTTGATATCATTTGCCATCCTCGCCCCCCCCGCTTGAGGTTAAATTAAATGAAAAACACGCCGCAATGAACTTTATACGTCCCTGTGTGTCCCTGTACTCCCTGGTCTTTGATTAGCAGCATCCACAAAAACTGTCAAGAATAGATCTAACAATAAAACAAGCAAAAAAAGACGTTTCCTTCTATTAACAATATTTATTGACAAATGGTTTTTCTCGGAGTAACTTTTTCTAACTAAGGCATTGTGTTTCAGTTTATTGATGATAAGAAATCATCCGGGCCTTTATTTGAAATAGAAAACCAAGCAAGCGTTTTCCCCATTTTTATCAACATAACCTTATGGCCACGAAGGTGAAAGCAGGCAGGAGCCTGCAGTCGCGTTCGTGGCTTTTTTTTTCCAGGCCCCTTCGGCCTGTCAATCACGGATAAACTGCTAATGCACCAGATCAAAAAACCGAATTCCGGTCACCGTCTCCGGGCAATCATCGCTTTGGGATGCCTCATTTTGTTATTCGTTTTAGCGCCTGCCGCAGGTGCACCCGCCGAGGCAGGCAAAAACGCCGAAGACAAAAGCAGACGCGTCGAAAAGGATGCGGACGGGGACGGCAAAATCGACCAAATCGCCTGCTTTGATGAAAAAGGCCGGATCCAGCGGCTTGAAATCGACAACAACAAAGACGGCGAGATGGATCTTTTCCAATACTATGTGGATGAAACTATCGCTCGGCTCGAAAGAGACAGCGATTATGACGGCCGGATCAACACCATCGACTATTTTACCAAAGGCAGACGGGTTCGCCAGGAACGCTTTGACAAAACCCGGCAAATCAACCGCGTCACCTACTTTAACAAAGATGAAAAACCCGTACGGATGAAAACGGACACCACCGGCAGCGGTTTTTTTGACACACAGTATTATTTTCGAAACGGCGCGCTCACCTTCTCCACCAGGGACACGGATGAAAATGACACCACCAATGTCTGGCAGACCTATCAAGACGGCAAACCCCTCACCCGTATGGTGGATCACAATGAAAACGGCCGACTGGAAGAGATTATCTTTTTTAACGCCAGGGGTCTGCCGGAGGAAAGCCGCCATGACCTTTCCAAAGATAATGCAATGGAAACCACCCGGTATTATGAAAACGGTGAACTCGTCTGCCAGCAGAAAGACACCGATGGTGATGGCCGGATCGATGCCCTCACTCTTTTTGAAAACAGCGAACCGATTCGCCGGAAAAAAGATGCCAATCTGGACGGACGGTTTGACATTTTCACCAAATTCAAAAACAGCCAGCCGGTGACTCAGGAAAAAGACAGCAACTTTGACGGCACGCGCGACACGTTCACCTGGTTTGATACTGACGGCCAGGTCAAAAAGATCACGGAAGACACCCGGCATACCGGGAACATTGACCGCATCCGGTATTTTGAGGACGGAAACCCTGTCCGGATGACATATGATGCGGACGGCGACGGGTTTATGGAGACGGTTTCTTATTTCGAAAATCAGAAAATCCGCCGGCAGACAAGGGATGCCAACCAGGACGGGAAGCCGGACACCACGGTAATATTCAATGCCCGGGAAGAAAAAGAAAAGGTGGAAAGCGACACGGACTTAAACGGGACGCCCGACACCTGGCAGTTTTATGAAAACGGCCGGATGCAGCGGATTGAAAAAGATGAAAATGAAAACGGCGCCATTGATCTCCGGGCCTTCTATCAAAACGGAGAAAAGCAGAAACTGATCAAGGATTCGGACCATGACGGGTATTTTGAAATCACCCAGTGGTTTGACCGGCCCAAATGGTCCATGGTCATGGAGCAGGACGCGGATGCGGACGGCACGGCCGAGGCCCGGTTGTGCTATAAGGACGGCATCCTCCGGCAGAAAAGCATTGATGAAGACGGCGACGGGCAGATGGACTACCGGGAAATCTATAATGATTCGGAAAAGCTGGTGAAATCCGTGGAATACGCCCGGGAGCCGGAGAAATCAGACCTGATATGGTTCTATGATGAGGACGAAAACCCGATCCGGGCGCAGAAGGATAAAAACGGCGACGGGGCCACGGATGTCTGGTTCTACTACACGGACCGCCGTGTCAGCCGGGTCGAAGAGGATACCAATGGCGACGGGGAGCCGGACCTCTGGGAGCACTATGATGAGTCCGAGGCCCTGGTAAAAACGGAAAAGGACCTGAATTACGACGGCAAACCGGACATCGTGGAAGGCGAGCAGGAGAACTTGTCCGGGGCCGGGGCCACCCCAAACGCCAAGGCGGTCTCGCCGGATAATGACAAACAAAATATTTCGGAGGAAAATAAATGATTGCATTTCTATCCAAAGGCGGCGTTCTGGTTATTCCGATAATGCTCTGCTCAGTGCTGGCGCTGGCCATATTTGCCGAGCGGATAATCCGGTTTGCCCGGCTGAAAGCCCGGGGAACCGGATTAACTGAGAAAGTGGTGGCGCTTCTGAAAAAGGGCAACGACCAGAGCGCCTATGAAACCGCGGTCAAAAGCCGCTCGCCCATGGGCCAGGTGCTGGCCCAGGCCATGATGGCAAGAGACCAGGACCGGGAAGTCCTGGAGACGGTTTTATCGCAGGCAACAAACACGGAAGTCCGCAAATTGTCTTCCTATACACAGGCCTTGGCCACTATCGGCAATATAACCCCGCTGCTGGGTCTTCTGGGGACCGTTATCGGAATGATAAAAGCCTTTATGGTCATCCAGCAGATGGGGGGCAAGGTCAATGCGGCCGTTCTGGCTGGCGGGATCTGGGAAGCCATGCTGACCACAGCCTTGGGGCTGGCAGTGGCCCTGCCCACCATGGTGGCCCACTCCTACCTGATGGCGCGCATCGAGAAATATGAGGCGAGGCTGCAGGAGGGCTCGGTTGCTTTTTTAAAAGCTGTGGCCGGAAAATCTTAGCAGGCGCAATCAGCTTTCCCGAAAAACTCAGAAGAGCAGACAAGAACAAGGAGCCAAGCCATGGCATTAACCTTTAAAAAACGCGAACCATACACGATTCAGGCGCCGCTGACCTCGCTGATCGATATCGTTTTCATGCTTTTGATCTATTTTCTTTTAACCACCAACTTCATGGTGGATGAGGGCATCAAGGTCAAACTCCCCCAGGCAAAGGCCTCCGCACCACAGGCGCAGAAGGAGATCACGATCTATGTCGATGAGTCCGGCCAGGCCTATCTCATGGACAAACCGGTGGAACTCGACCAATTGTTCACCCGCTTGCAGCGCATGATCGGCAGCGACAAGGACCGACTGGTGGTGGTCAAGTCCGACCGCCGGGTAATTTTGAACAAGGCCGTCAAGGTCATGGATATTGCCAAGGCAGCGGGTGCCGGGAGGCTATGCCTGGCCACGGAAAAGGATTTCTAACGTGGCGCCCGAAAATGGCAGAAAACAGCCGAACTGGATCCTCCGGGGCATGCTGCTGATCTCCCTGGGCCTCCATGCGGTCATCCTCATGCACATCGCGGGGCTTTACCGCTCGGAGGCCCTGACGGTTATCGAACTGTCAGTAAGAGAGGAAAAACCCCAGGGAAGGTCCATTCCACGGCCCCGGATGCGCCACAAAACCCCGCAGGTAAATGATGTCAATAAAATCCAGGTGCCCAAACCGAATGTACCCCAAATGGAAATGGACCCCATTGAAACCGACCACCCGGAAGCCGTTACCGAACAAATCGCGATGCCGGACACCTCCGGAATTTCTACCGGTGTGGCGGATTGGCAGCCCGCCGGCAGCCCGGAATACCTGAGCCAGGGCGATTACTTTGACATGCTGCGGCTAAAAATTGAGAGCAAAAAGAAATACCCGTCTTCCGCCCAGAAAAGGCAGATCGAAGGCCGGGTGGTGGTGGGTTTTACCCTGGGTCCGGACGGCCGGGTAACATCGGCTGAAATCGTCCGGTCCTCGCGGCACTCAGCCCTGGATCGGGCGGCGCTGGACGCGGTCCAATCAGCGGCCCCCTTTCCCCGGCCCCCAGCAAATATGTTTGACGGGCCGCTTGAGATGAAAATCACCATCATGTTTGAACTGACATGATGCAATAAACTGAAAACACCAAATAAAGAAAGAAGGTGAAAAAAAAAGAATAGAAAAATTTAATCGATCACCAGGCATAAGTAGGGGCAGCCCGATCCGCCAAGATGACAGGCTGCCCCCGTTAAACGCCTCCCCTTTGCAGAAGGAAGCATTCTTATCATAACACCCACCGGCCTCCTGTCAAAGGGGATTCATGTACACCCTCGGAATCTTTTTAATGGAGGATGCGGTGATGTTCCAGCACAAAATCAACCCGTTAATTTTATTATTATTTTTTGTTTTAAACCTTTCTTTTGCCGGGCCTGGCAATGGATGGGCCCAGGATACCGAAACCGATGATAAGCAGGCTATCAGCCTTGGTGATGTAACTGTCCAGGCTGAAGGCTTGCGCGAAAACATAGAGATTGATCCGGGTGAAGTCACCATCAACCTGGAGGACTACAAAAAGGCCGGTGTGCCCCATACCGTGCTTGATATATTAAGGGACCGGGCGATTATCGACTTTCGCAGTGCAAGTGATTTAGCCCCTGGAAGCGACGATATTCAAATGCGCGGATTTGACACCCGGCAGTTCACAACCGCCGTTGACGGCCTGGCCGTGCAGAAACTCGGCGGCTACTGGGGCGGCCATTTTGTGGATTACAGCATCATCCCGCTGGAGCAAATCGAGAGCATCGAAATTCTTCCGGGCCCGCACAGCGCCCTTTACGAAGGAAAAAGCTTCGGCGGTGTGATCAACATAAAGACCAAAGCCCCTGTCCGGCGGGAAACCCCCGAGGTCAAATTCAATACGACCGTCAGCTACGCCTCGCTTGACACCTATGACACGGCTTTTACCATGTCCGGCGGCGGCGGCAACCTGGACTATACTGTCGGCGTCAAAGAGTACCATACGGACGGTTACTTGAGAAACAGCGACTACGATCTGTCCACGATATCCGGACGGGTGGCCTGGCTTCTGCCCAGTGACGGGTATATGTCCCTGCTGGGATCGTATTCGGACAAATCCAACAGCATCCCCTGCGCCAACGACCCTGACGGCCGTTTTGACTATGACAGCAGCTACCCGGTCCTTGAAGCGGATGAAGTCAGCGGCAGGTGGCGGGATCCGGCGAAAAATGCGTCAAGGGACAAAAAGCCGCATTCCATCCGCTTCAACTGGAAACAGCCCACGGAAATCGGCGACTGGACCCTTGGCGCCTACCGCACCTATGAAGACCAGGGATACCGAACCGACACCGATGCCGAACCCCTTGCAGAAACTGAATGGTCCAGCTGGGGCGCCAAAATTCAGAATGATGTATATCTAACAGACGCCCATCTGGTGACATTCGGCTTTGAAACGGCCAATTTAGGCAGGGGGACCAGTGAGGACATTGTTCAGACCTATGGCTGGTATCTCCAGGATCAATGGCAGATCACACCGCAGCTAAGCTTCCGCCCCGGCCTTCGCTATGAACAGGTGACCATTCTCTGGAACAACGAAAACTTCCGGACCGGGGGCTATGCCAACCCGGATATCCCGCAGGACGATATTGAAAAAAACTACGATGAAATCATGCCCAAAGCTTTTGCCACCTATCAACTGGATGGGGTGGCGGATTTCCTGAGGGACACCTCGGTGTCATTGGGATTGAGCAAGATCTGGTCCCCGCGGGCCGTCTGTGAAGTCTGTACATGGGGCTCAGGTATTGAGATGGATCCCACCGATGGCTACGGAATAGATCTGATACTTCAGCGGCGCGTGTGGCGGGATATTACGGTAATGCTCGATTTCTCGCATTATGAGTTTGACAACTACGTGGTTTGGGGCGAATGGTCTTCTTCTGAATTTAACAACTCCCCATGGGGCCGGCGCATGGCTGGACTTGAGGATGTGAGCAAGGACGGGATTGAAATGGAGATCAATGGCGATGTTACCGACCAACTCTCCATGAATATCAGCTTTGCCTATGTGGACTGGCAGTATGACGGCCCGAAAACCGGATTTGAGGGGATGAGCGCCGATGATTTGTCCAACAGGGCCAAATACCGCGTCAATTCAGGGGTTACCTATAACTTGACCGACAGGCTCCAGTTCCACATGGACTACAAGCACCAGGACAAGCAGGAGCGGGATGTGATCGATATTCTTGACGAGGATGCCGGGCTTTTCGAAGTTCGCACCGTCCAGATCGATTCCTATGGGGTCATGGATTTTTCCGCATCGTATCTGCTTTTGGAAAAATGGAAACGGGTTGAAAACCCCACCCTCAAAGTGTTTGTGAACAATGCGCTGGATAAAGATTATGTGAATGTCAGCGGTTACCCGGCAACGGAGCGCACCTATGGGGCCGCTCTCAGCATGGCGTTTTAAAACCCGGACAAAGAGATCATGTGCGGCTCCTGTTAATCCAGGAGTCGCCCGCCTGACCAATAACAAACCCTATCATTTAAATGTCCATCAGGGAGCATAACATGCAATATCAGAAGCTTATTAAACAACAATTTTTTACTGGATTCTTAATTGCTGTGGCCTTGAGTTTTAGCATCATTTTTCAAACCGCCGGTGCATATGCCGGGCAGGCCCAGCACGCCATTGTCACGGCCGTTTCCGGCGACGGACTGAAAGCCAGCTACTCATGGATCCAGGAGCGCAAATCCGGCGGCTCCCGCTTAAGCCAACACAACATGATGCCGACGGTCGGGGACATCCGGGCGGCGACCCACGGACAATTTTATTTTATAATGCAGGGCGGTGGATTAAACCGGATTACCTGCTTTGATATCACGAACCTGGATGCCCCGCTCTGGCAGTATGCTGCCCAATCTGCCGAAGAGACCGGAGATGCACGCCCATGGGCATTGCTCTCCATCGATGACCACAAAGCCTACTTACTCCGTTACGGAAGCAGCACGGCATGGATCGTCGACCCCCTGGCCACGGATGAAAAGGATTTTAAAACCGGGGAAATCGACCTGAGCGCTTATGATGACGGTGACGGATCACCGGAGATGTGCTGCGGCGCTGTGGCCAATGGGAAGGCGTTTATTGCCTTAAAGCGCCTGGATGCCGACGGCATGCCGCAGACGGCCTATCTTGCGGTGATTGATTCGGCCACGAACGCGCCGATCACCACCGGCATAGGGGATGACGGTATGCCGGGCATTCCCCTTTCGATTAAGAATCCGGCTTCCATGCAATATCTCGAAAAAAGCGATACGATCTACGTCCAGGGTGCCGGCGCCCTGGAGCCGCAGCCGGATTATACCGGCGGCATTGAACGAATCGATCCAAATACCTATGAAACACAGCTGATCCTTGATGATGGCGACGCCAACACCCATCCTTACGGCTATATCTCCGGCATGGCGGTTATCTCATCAACCGACGGCTTCTTCATTGGCGCGCAAACCGAGTCCGACAACACCCTTTATCATTTCAACCCCGAAACAGGAGACGCCGAAGCCGTTGAATTAAACGCCAGTGACCCTGAGTACCTCCAGAATAAACAGTTTGCCGGCTTAAATGGCGGCATCGGACTGGACAAACATAAACGCCTGTGGCTCAGCAATATTAGCAACCGTGCGGTTGAGATCCTCATTACCGCGCCAAACCAGGGGCTCTATTCCGGAGACGGCAGGGTACAGATCCCCGATGACAATGCCGGCCGGGCCATGCAGCCCGCGCAGATTGTTTTCTGCAAGGAGCCCGAAGTGACGGAAGAAGATGAAGCCGCCAAACCCAGCAGCTCCGGGGAAAGCGGCAACTTCTGCTTCATCAATACATTACTGATGCTTTAATATATTACAGGAGGAAAAAAATTATGGCCAAATTCGAATTCCATTTAGGGAAAATTTGCTTTGCAATTTTTTTGAGTCTGCTGCTGCTTTTGCCGCAGGCAGGAGAGGCCGCCGCAAACGGCAAGACCCAGCTTTATCTCGTCAGTGTGGGAAACGGTGATCCGGACAACATCACGCTGAAAGCTATCAACACCATCAAGGACTCTGACATTATCTTCTGCTGGGATCGCACACGGGATAAATTTCCCATTCTGCTGCAGGGAAAGGAAATCCATGACCCGGGATTCGGCATTTTTGCCGTTTACGGCAAAACCCGCGAGCAGTTCAAAAACAGCAAACGATTTGATTATGACGAAAAGATGGCCCAGTTTGAAAAAATTTCCCGGATTATCCGGGAGGCGGTCAAACAGGGAAAAACCGTTTCCGTGCTCTGCAGCGGCGACCCCACCATCTACGGCCCCAACATGTGGTACATGGAAGCCTTTGAAGATCTCAATCCCGAAATTGTGACCGGGGTCAGCTGTTTTAACGCCGCCAATGCCGCCCTGAAAAAAGGCGTTACCTCGGGCCTTGACGCCCATTCGGTGATTTTAACCGCAACCTTCGGCCAGCAGGACTATAGCGGGCCGGACAGTATTGAAAAACTGGCAAACCATCAAGCCACAATGGCCTTTTTCACCATGTTCATGGATATGGAGGAGGTGGTTGAAAAACTAAAAACCCATTATCCGCCGGATACGCCGGTGGCCATTGTCAAACACGCCGGATACCGGGAAAAAGAGGCGATCATCCAGGCAACCCTGGATACGATTCTTGACAAAATCAAAGGCGAGGATCTCTCGTTTGAGTACATGCTCTACGTGGGCGACTTTATGGAAAATCGCTACAAAAAAACCCAATAATTCAATTTTGTCTGAAATAAGGAGATATCAAAATGAAAAGATACGGATTCATTACAGTTTTAAGCCTGATCATCGCCTGCTTTTTTGCCGCATCCGCCCAGGCCCACATGTTGTGGCTGACCCCGGATAAGACGTCGCCGGAACCCGGAGAAACCGTGACCATCACCATTGGATTCGGCCATCATTATCCGGAAGGGAAAATGGAGAAGGCCGACCGGCTCAAAAGCGTTCATGCGATTGCCCCGGATGGCAGTGAAGTCGCGTGCCAGGCCACATCACCGGCCACCTATACGTTCACCCCGGACCAGAAAGGCACATACTGGCTGTATGCGGCAATGAAGCCCGGATTTGTATCCAATACAACCAAGGGCCGAAAGCTGGGCAACAAAGAAACACTGGAAAACGTAATATCCTGCTATGCCTTCCGGATGGCAGCCATGACCGCCATCCGTTGCGGGGAGGCAAAATGGCGTTCTGCCAATAGCGAATTCCATGAACTTGAAATAATTCCGGCAGAAAATCCGGCTGTCATCGGCAAAGGCGATACAATCGCCTTGAAAGTGCTGTTCCAGGGAAAACCCCTTGCCGGCACAACCATCTCCCCGACGGCCGCCTCGCATGGAAAACACGATCATGGACACGGTCATGACCACAATCACGGGCACGAGACGGTTGAAACCGATGCCGACGGCATTGCCCGAATCAAGCTGACTGCTGATGGCTCATGGCTGTTCAATACCAAGCACGAGACTCCCTATCCAAACGAGGCGCTGTGCGATTCCTTTTTATACATTACTTCCCTCACACTATATTTTTAGACTTATAATCGCTGAGGCAAAAATGAAAAACCAATTAAACGGCGACGGCCTGAAACGTGAAATCGGGCTTTTTACCGCCACCGTGCTGGTCATCGCCAACATGGTGGGAACCGGCATTTTCGCCACTTCCGGCTACATTATGACCGAGCTGGGCCATCCCCTGACCCTGCTTTTATGCTGGCTCTTCGGCGGCCTTTTTGCGCTTTGCGGGGCGCTGTGCTATGGTGAGTTGGGGGCCCGGTTCCCGAGGGCCGGCGGCGAATATGTATTCCTGCGGGAGAGCTTTGGAAAACCCATGGGCTTTCTTTCGGGCTGGATATCATTGATTGTCGGGTTTTCAGCCCCCATCGCCGCTGCGGCCATCGCCTTTGCCACCTATACGTTCAGTGCCTTCGGCGTGGAACCCGGCAAGGGCATAGAAATATCCCTTGCCGGCATTCGCATGGCAACTTTTTCCTGGTTGAATCTGACGGCAGTGGCGGTCATCGTTTTATTTTCCCTGATCCATTACCACAGCCTGACTGCAGGCAGCCGGGTGCAGAACGGGCTGACAATATTTAAAATCAGTCTGCTGCTTATTTTTGTGGCGGCCGGCTTCTGGTTCGGCAGCGGCTCCATCGCCCATTTTGAGATGGCCCGCCCCCAGGGCGGGTTTTCCGCGGAAGGCTTTGCGGTCTCCCTCATTTTTGTCGCATTCGCCTACAGCGGATGGAATGCCGCCGCCTATATCGGCGGGGAAATCAAAAACCCGCAGAAAAACATCCCCATCTCCCTGGCGGTCGGCACCCTGGCCGTAATGGGGCTTTATCTGCTGATCAACGCGGTCTACATCTATGCCATGCCCGCTGCTGAGATGCGCGATGTGCTGGACGTGGGGGCCAAAGCCGCGGTGAACCTGTTCGGCGATCCGATCAGCCGGTATTTCAGCACGGCGGTTTCCCTGGGCATTCTCTCGGTGTTAAGCGCGATGATCATGACCGGCCCGCGGGTCTATTATGCCATGGCCAAAGACGGGGTCTTTTTTACACCCTTTGCCCGGGTCAACAAAAAACGCCACACCCCGGCCGCCTCCATTTGTCTGCAGGCCGCCATTGCCATTTTCCTGGTGTTGACATCTGTTTTCAACGCGCTTTTGATCTATATCGGGTTCACCCTTTCCATTTTTGCCGTCCTCACCGTTATCGGCATGATATGGCTGAGATACCGCCGGCCCGACCAAAGCCCCGCCTATAAGACGTTTGGCTACCCGATCACTCCACTGCTGTTTATATTCGGCAATCTCTGGATTATCATTTATTCAATCAAGAGCCGGCCGATCAGCACCTTATTCGGCCTGGCGACGATGGCCGCGGGCATCCTGCTTTATGTCTATCTCAACAAAAAAACAATTCCATTTTACCGTGGATAAAACTATTGACAAGCTTCTTTGTAAATGGATATAAGATAAAGTTTAAAATAATGAGCTGAAGCTTTTTTCAAGCGGTTTTTAAACCGCACAGGCAAGACATAAACGACTGGGGCCACGAAGGTCTGCTTTTTTCCGTACAACCGGAAAATGCATCTTTCGTGGCCTTTTTTTTGCCCGAAAGACCTGTGGATCATTTTCTCGTCCCGCCGACACAGACGGCTTCGACATTTTAAAGGAGAAAGGAATACAGGCATGAAGGTCTTGAAGGTTTTAACAGTAATGGTTTTATGGATGATTGTGATGCTGCCGGCAGATCCGGTTTTTGCCGGGGAAGAGCAGACCCGCTACCGCCTGGATGACGTGGTTGTATCAACCTCCCGATCGGAAATAACACCGAGTGATGCGCCCCAAAGCATCAGTGTGATTTCAGAAGAAGAGATCATGGCCACGCCCTTTGAAAGGGTTGAGGATATTCTCCGGTTTTCAGCGGGCATCCAGGTGACCCAGCACTACGGGCAGCAGAGAGGCGGCATCCGGGGCCATGTCACCATGCGGGGGACCGGGAATAACCGGGTTTTGATGATGCTCGACGGTGTTGCCTTAAACGACAACTTCAGCAACACCATCGCCTGGGTGGCCTGGGGCCTGATCCCCAAGGAGAGCATTGAGCGGATCGAAATTCTGCGGGGGCCGTCCTCCGCATCCTACGGATCCGAAGGGCTGGGCGGCATTGTCAACATCATTACCAAAAATCCGGACGAAAAACGGGAAACCAGCGCACGGGCAAAAGCAGGCTCTGCCAGCACCTATATCGGCTCCGGGCTGCATTCCCAAAAATTCGAACAATTTGGGGTTCTACTTTCAGGCGCCTATGAGGACAGCGACGGATTTTACATGATCGACCCGGCGGGCATTGACGAATTCACCCAGAGAAGATACCGGGAAATCGGCAAGGGGTTCGGCAAAGTCACCTATTCACCGGATGAAAGGACCGACATCGCCTTTAGCGGCTTGTATTATGACCATGAAATGGGAAAAGGCCGGGACTATTTCTATGATGATCTGAGCCTGGACCAATACCGCCTCGGCATGACCCATTACGGGCATGTGATGAATTGGAAAGCCATGGTGTATTTGAACCGGGGGAATAAAACAGCTTACCAGGACATCAAGCAATCGGGGGCATTTTTTCCTGACCGAAATGAAAAATTCCCTGATAATCAGGTATGGGGGGCGGAAATCCAAAACACCCTGCCCTTGTCTGAAACAACGGAACTTACAACCGGCGTGGCGTTTAAATGGGTATCAATGGACTACAAGGAAATTCAACTGGTTAATTTTGACCGGGATGTCAACGCGTCGGGGGAGCAGCGATTCATATCGCCTTTTATTGAGGGAACCGCCCGTTTTATGGACAAGCGCCTTGTCCTCAATGCCGGGCTCCGCTACGACAATGTGCGCAATTATGAGGGCAAGGCAAAGGATAGCGACCCTTTCAGGGACAGGGCGCCCTATGATGAAACCTATGGCTCCGAAACGTGGGATAACTTATCCCCGAAGCTGGGCATCGTCTATCACCCGGATGAGCTGACAACCCTGAGGACATCCTTTGTCCAGGGGTTCCGAACGCCCACCCTGTTTGAGCTCTACAAACCACACGTGCGGGCCGGCGGTCGTTTTCTGCGGCGGGCCAACCCGGAACTGAACCCTGAAGCAATCCGATCCTGGGAAGCCGGTGCCGAGCGGGTCTTTTTCGACAATCTATGGCTCCGGGCCACCTATTACCACTCCCGGGTATCGGATTATATTGAAAGCGCAACGATTGCTTTCAATGAAGATACCGGCGCCAGGGACACGGAGAATGAGAACAAGTCCGAAGTCGAGATCAACGGGGTTGAAACCGAGATGGAATACTTTTTCGGCCACGGCGTAAGCACCTTTTTAAATTACACGTATAACATCTCCGAGATAGCGGACGATGATGAAAACCCGGACCGGGAGGGCAATTATCTGGCCGGCATACCCCGGCATAAATTCCGCTCCGGCATTACCTATCAAAACCCGGCTATTATTAATGCATCCCTTATGCTAAGGCATGACCGGCACATCTACACCAATGACCGGAACACGGATAAAGCACCCAACGCCACGACCGTTGACATTTCATTCTGGCGCCGGGTTTTTGAGCTTGCGACCCTGCGTTTCAGCATTGAAAACGCAACGGATGAAACGGAATATATTGAAGATGGCAGAATTTATTACGGCTCCGTTCAATTTGATTTTTAAAGCCAAAGGAAGATTGCAAATGCGATTGACAGGCAAACTGCTGATATTTATGTTGCCGGTACTGCTTTTTAGCTCACCGGCGTTTGGCCATCACCTCTGGGTGTCTGTGGATGATGGAAGTTATGCGGTCAACCGCGGCATCATTTCAGAGCGCACGGATCCCTATGATTCCGACTGCGTGAAGGAAATCAAGGCATACGCGGAAGACGGCGAGCCGCTTTCAGTGGAGCGAATAAATAAAGCCGAACAGGTGCGGTTTCAAACAGAGGCCCCGGCTGCCCTGGCCAGTGTGGTCAGCAAATGGGGGGACCGGGTCAACACCACGCGCGGCAAGAAACTGATGAGCCGGAAAGAAGCCGAAAAAGCAGGGCTGACCGTGGTCAGCGCGTTTTTTTCCACGCAGTTTGCAAAAACCCTCTTCAAATCCTCCGATCAGAACACAAAGCCGCTGGGCCTGAAATTTGAAATCGTGCCCCGACAATGCCCGCTCTCGGCAAAACCCGGCCAACCGGTTTCTTTTACCGTCTTATTTGAAGGCAAACCGCTTGCTGATGCCGTCATTTACACGCAGGACGATCGGGAAATCCCCACCGATGAATACGGGGTGGCCCGCATCGCCTTTGACAAAAGCGGCAGACAATTGATTTATGCAAAACACCAGCGCCCCGCGGAAGCTGACACGGGCCTGGATTATTTAAAATTCATGACATTTTTATCCTTTGGAGCCGAATAATGAAACAATCCATTTTTTTCGCCGTTTGCTGTGCCCTGCTCTGGACCATGACCAACCCCCCGGATACCTCCGCCCATGGCACGGATTACCGGGTACTTGAAGCCGCCCCGGTGATTGTGGCCGAATTTTTTTATTCAGACAATGAGCCCCTGCGCTATGCCGAAGTGCTGGTTTTCAGCCCTGAAAACGACACGGTGGAGTACCAGAACGGCCGAACCGACAAGAACGGTCGATTTGCCTTTACCCCGGAGAAACCGGGAGAATGGCGGGTCAAAGTCAATGACGGCATGGGGCATGCGGTGCAGGCATCGATTAACGTCAAACCCGATGAAAGTGAAGACACCGGGGAAGCCGCCGGCAACCGGATCGACGCACTGGCGGAAAAACAAGGCCCGGCCCCCGGCCAGGCATCCACGATTATTAAAATCATCTTCGGTTTGAGTCTATTGCTCAACATTTTCCTGGGAATGCATATATGGAAAAACACCCATAACACACCCAAAACAGGAGGGGCGGGCTCATGAAAACCGGACAGATAAGAAATATGGCGGCCATTGTGACGATGGGCCTGATTTTGGTGCTGGCAGCTTTCTCCCCGGTCAATGCCGGCCAAACCGGCAGGTTGTATGTTGTCGGCATGGGCCCGGCCGGCCCGGATCTGACAGCGCCCAGGGCCCTTAAGGCTATTGAAAAAGCCGATGTGTTTCTCTGCTCGCCCGGCATGCCAAAAAAATTCAACCGCTTTGATGAATATATCGACCCGGAAAAAGTCGCCTTTAACCCATGGGAACATATCCTCGGGGAAAAGGCCGGTGAACTTAAAAACACCGATCCTGCCGCATGGCGCGCCGGGATGGAGAAACAACGAAACAAGGTCCAGACTTTTGTTCATGAGCTAATCAGCAAGGGCAAAACCGTTGTGATGATGGACGGCGGGGACCCCTGCATCTACGGCCCCTCCCTTCATTACCTGCTGGAAGGATTTGACCCGGAGCTATTTGAGGTTATCCCCGGCATGAGCGCCTTAAACGCGGCCGGCGCGGCGCTCAAAACATCCCTTACCCCCGCAGGTACCCGGTTTGTCCTTTTGACCGCACCGCGGTCCCTGTTCGGCGAAAATATGGAAAAAGAAGACAATATTTTAAAAGACCTGTCCAAATATGAAGCCACAATGGTCTGGTACATGTCGCTAAGCTCCATGGACAAAGTCATTGGGCGGTTCCGGGAAACCTATCCGCCGGATCTGCCGATTGCAATCGTCTATTATGCGGGGTACCCGGAAAAACAAAAGGTGCTGAGAAGCCGCCTGGACCGAATTTTAAAGGATGTCCGGGAGATGGATGAAAAATGGCTGGGATTGTTTATTGCCGGGCGATGCGCGGAGTAAATGCTCTCAATTACACCCTGTATTCACTCATCTTTGCCATTTTTTGCAGACATCACCGGGAACTGCGAAAGGCGGGGGATGTCACTTCTGTATGGGCATGCTTACCGGTCTTCCCTGTCCTTTTTTTCCGCAACCGCAATCTGCTCCAAAATTTTGCCCCGCTGATCCTCCAGATCGATCAGTTCGGTCATCATACCGGGTTTAGCCGAATGGGCGGGCAGTCGGGCTTTGACCGCGGCGATGGCATCTTCTATCGCCCCGAGTTCTCTGTTGAGTTCATCCATATCCGACATAATCCAATCCTTATTAATTGGCGGCACAGATTGACTGCCACGATTTGCCATGATTCCCTTTTAAGCCGTTATAGGGCGGCCAAAGCGAAGCGTGTCCGCCTTTTCTTCAAAGCAAAGCGGGGCTTCGCTCGCGCTTGCACGCGGACACGCTTCGCTTGGTCCGCCCTTCTACGAGAGCTGTGCGAGCCTGGCCCGCATTAGGAGATTGAACACGTGTCTATAAAATTATGCACACATTAGAATTTATGGAATCGGGGGCAGAAGAGTCAAGGTCCACAACGCGCTTCCTTGCGCATTGCTCACCCCCACGGTCGCATGGGTGGCGCCGCCGGATCCGAATTCGTCAAATTCAAAAGCCAGGCCGCCATTCCAGAGTTCGGTGAAGGTCTGATCCGCCACCGGTTTCCAAGCCCCACCGCTGTCCTTAACCCAGGTTTTAATGGTTTCCTGAACCCTGGTGTTCTCATTGAGCTCAATTGTGATATTTTCAGGATCCGCGTTGTTAAAAAAACCGTCGGTGGGGTCGATAGATAGCGTGCCGGTGCGCTGCATCTTCAACTCCCCGTTATCGTCCGTGGCATCATATCGCAAGGTGGCGGTGCCAAAGCTCAGACCGCCATACCTGTCCAAATAGACGTCTGCCCGGGCGGTTTCATCAAAAGCGGGGAACTGATTGGTGAGCCGCAATTCCAGCGTGCCGGAATAATCGTTGTCCAGAACGGATTTTATGACACTGACCACAATGTTGGAAAAAGGAGACTCGGTCTGGCTGTTAAAAGCCCGCACCCGAAAGGAATAATCCACGTTTTTATTCAACCCGTCGATGGTATAAGAAGTGGCATTACGGCCGGCAGTATAGCTTAAATCATAGTGCTCTCCGTCATCAGACATCTGCACCTCAAAGCCTTCCTCGCCCTCGGTGACATCAACCCAGTTCAATTGGATGGAATTGGGAGGAACCACCGTGGCAGTCAGGTCCGTGGGCCCGGAAAGGACGCTGACCCCGTCATCGTCATCACCATCTTCATCTCCCCCGCCACCGCTCCCCCCCCCATCGCAGGCCAGGAATCCGAGGAGAATAAACAAAAAAATTGACATGAAAAAAATGGCTCGAAGCTGTTTCGGTTTGGACATCAAAGATTCTCGCACAACTGCCTCCTTTCATCCTCATGGGATTCTCACATTGCACGGCTTCCGCCAGGTCGCATCCATTGGAATTTCACTCAGTGCCCGTATTCTTCATCTCCGGGATTTGCGGCGTTTCTAAACTTGACAGTCTCGTAAAAAGTCAATTTGGGATGGCAAAGTAAAAAGTTCAAGATCAAGGCGTCGCAAATCCCGAGGAATGCAGCGACCATAGAGTACGTGAAATTCCGATGGGATGCAGCGCAACGCAGATATTGGACTTTTTACAAAGCCATCAAACTTAAGCGGATATTTAATTTCTTATTCCACTTCCATCAGAAATTCAAGCGCAATTCAAGCTTCAGGGGAATTTATTTTCCATGACATCAGGCGGGAAATGCTACCTTGCAAGAAAACGCCCAAACCGGTTTTTTCTCCTTTTCCCGGCGTTCTGCGCCGCTCAGGAGATTCTCTTCTGCCGCTGCCCGGGCATCACCGCCTGCTTTTGCCTTTCCTTGCCCGCGGTGGTTTTCTCCACGAAAACGGGGCGCTCCTCAGGGTAGGCGCTCTGGGTGTAATACATCATCGTGGCGATAGTGGCGG